>ENA-OWOZ01002632-OWOZ01002632.1-bioreactor-metagenome-genome-assembly--contig:-NODE-2632-length-13096-cov-12.087795_pt1 | contig 13096 bp, 11 predicted proteins | sample MGYA00238140_ERZ651804 | MGnify/ENA primary metagenome ERZ651804 (study PRJEB26910, sample SAMN07631232) | bioreactor metagenome | isolation source: Switchgrass digestor | place: USA: Dartmouth... | reverse complement strand
TTGGTGAAACTGGTGTAGGAAAAGAAGTTGTAGCAAGAGAAATACATAAGAACAGTTTAAGAAAAAAACGGGCCTTTTATTAAGGTAAACTGCGCTTCTATACCTGAAAGCTTATTTGAATCAGAATTGTTTGGCTATGATAAAGGAGCTTTTACAGGAGCTGACAATAAGGGAAAGCCTGGTTTAATTGAATTGGCAAATAAAGGGACACTGTTATTAGACGAAATAGGAGAGCTATCGTTGACTTCTCAATCTAAACTTTTAAGGGTATTAGAAGAAAGTAAAATAACCAGGGTAGGTGGTACTGAACCTATAAATATTGATGTTAGAATAATAGCTGCAACAAATAGGGATTTAAAAGAGGAAGTGGAAAAAGGAACTTTTAGAGAGGATTTATTTTACAGATTAAACGTTATACCTATAAGAGTATCTCCTTTAAGGGAAAGGAGAGAGGATATTCCTCTATTGTCAAAGCATTTTATGGATTTTTATAATTCAAAATATAATAAGGATAAAACACTAAGTTATAAAGCATTTGAATTGCTTAAATGGTACTCTTGGCCAGGAAATGTGAGGCAGTTAAAGAACCTTATAGAAAGATTAGTATTGATATGCCCTTATGATATTATTACTGATGATTATATATCTGGATTTATTAATAAGGAGGAAATAGAGGAATTATATAATCTTGGGCAAGAAGAGCTAACGCTAGATGAAACAGTAAGTATTGTTGAAAAGCAATTAATATATAGTGCTTTGAAAAAATATGGGACAACAAGAAAAGCAGCAAAAGCTTTGGGGGTTAGTCAACCAACAATAGTAAGAAAGTGCAAAAAATATGGTATAGTTATTGAATAACAATAAATGTATAGCTTATAAAACACAATTATAAAAAAGGGGATTTTGTCATGCTTGCAGTTGTTAAGGATAAAAAAGGACCGGGATTTTCTTTAAAAGAAGTAGAAATGCCTAAACCAAAAGATGATGAAGTATTAATTAGGGTAAGAGCAGTAGGAATATGTGGAACGGATGTATCTATATTTAAAGGAAATAAAGATGTCGTAACACCAATAATTCCAGGCCATGAATTTTCAGGGGATATTGTTGAAGTGGGAAACAAAGTAAAAAGATTTAAGGTTGGCGATAGAGTTACTGCAGCAATAGTTATTAGCTGTGGGAACTGTTATTATTGCAAAAAAAGATTGGAATCATTATGTGATAATATTGTCGAGACGGGGATTCATGTAAACGGAGCTTTTGCTGAATATGTAACAGTAAATGAAAAAGTACTATATAAGTTACCGGATAGTATGACTTATGAGCAAGGTGCTTCTATTGACCCCATTGCATCAGCATATCATTCTATAAAAAAAGTTTCTATAGGAAGTGAAGATACTGTTGTTGTTTTTGGTCCTGGCCCAATAGGAATGTACATTCTACAGATTGCAAAAGTAGAAGGTGCAAAGGAGGTAATATGTGTGGGACTGAAAAGAAATGAAAAAAGATTAGATTTAGCAAGACAACTAGGAGCAGATTATATTTTTAATTTCGATGAAACTTTGGAAGAAATTAAAAATATAAATAATGATGAAATGGCAGATGTTGTATTTGTAGCTACTGGAGCTCCACAGGCTTTCAATGCTGCTCTTAATTGTGTGAGAAAACATGGGAAGGTCATTTTAGTAGGCATGTTTCATGAACTGGTTACTTCAAACATTGTAGATATTGTTAGGCGAGAAATACAGGTGAAAGGCAGCATGTGCTACTCTGGTATAGATTTTAAAGAATGTATTGATTTAGTTGAATCAAAAAGAATAAAGGTAGAACCATTGATTACTCACACTTTTAGGCTAGAGGAGATAGACAGGGCACTTAAGTTAATAGATAGAGGAAACACTATGAAAGTTTTACTATATCCATAATGTATATATGGCTTAATTGGATTGAAATATTTCAATAATGCATATGTTAAAAAATAGATACATATATGTATCAATTGATACATATATGTATCTATTTTTTATTGCCTGATTTTACTTATAGTTTATTAGATGTATAGAGTGTTGATTCAGTTATGTATCTAAATATTTTATTATCTAACATAAAAGCTGATTTTTAGACAAATATAATATCATCAATATTGGCATAAAAAATGCATCTATAAAAATCATAATCAACGAATTGAGAAAAAGTGAATTTATACTGAACTATATCTACTAATCAATAATAACCGTAATTTAATTTTATTATACAGATATATCCAGAAATTTTACACGTAAAATTTTAGGGTTTTATCTAATAACTATAAAGGGGAGATGCCTATGAATTGACTCTATTATTAACAGAAAGCTTTTCTAGATATCAAGAAAGATTAAAAAGGAGGTAAGCATGTATGAAATCAACTTTGATAAGTGCAGATAACATTTGGGCGTTATGGGCAGTTTTGACATCTATTTCAGCAATAAGCATCTGGTTGGAACAAAAATATAAGTGGGCTAGTAAGGTTACTGGCTGTGTAATTGCACTTATACTTGCAATGATACTGTCTAATTTAAGAATAATACCTACTGATGCTCCAACGTATGATAATGTATGGAGCTATGTAGTTCCTTTATCAATTGCAATGCTCCTATTTAATGCTAATCTCAAAAAAATATGGAAAGAAAGTGGAAGACAGCTAATTATATACTTATTTAGCGGATTTGGTACTATTATTGGAACTTTTATTGCTGCTTTCCTATTGAAAAACCATATTCCTGAAATATATAAGCCTGCAGCAATGATGACAGGAACATATACTGGAGGTAGTGTAAACCTTGTGGCAATGGCTGATGCATTTGACGTTTCAGGAGAATTAGTTACTGCATCTGTTGTTGCAGACAATCTGTTAATGGCAATTTATTTCTTTGTATTAATGGCAATTCCAGCTATGAACTTTTTCTTAAAAAGATATACTCACCCAATAATTGATGAGATTGAGAGAGAAGGAGTAAAAGAAAGTGGCGAAACTAAAGCTGCTCAATTCTGGAAGCCAAAAAATATTTCTATTAGAGATATAGCATTTACTGTAGCCATAGCATTTGTAATTGTAGCAGTTTCATCACAAATAGCAGGCTTTTTTAAAGAAATAATTCCTACAGGAAATTTTGCTCTTGATATACTGAATGGCTTCTTAGGCAATCAATACCTAATAATTACAACTATTACAGCAGTATTAGCTACAAGATTTTCAAAATTCTTTGAAGAATTTGGAGGAGCACAGGAAATAGGAACATTTTTGATTCATATATTCTTTGCTGTCATTGGTGTTCCAGCATCAATTAGCTTAATAGTGACAAAATCACCTTTATTGTTAGTATTCTGTGCAATAATTGTTTTTACAAATCTGCTGGTAACATTGTTCTTCGGGAAAATTTTCAAATTCGACATAGAGGAAATGATGCTGGCTGCAAATGCTAATGTAGGAGGGCCTACAACAGCTGCAGCAATGGCTATAGCAAAAGGATGGAACAAGTTAATAGTTCCAACAATATTAACAGGTATATTAGGATATATCATTGGCAATTACTATGGATTACTTATAGGAAATATTATGAGGGGATGGTAGAAATAAAGTTTATAAATATTGGGAAGGTGATCCTTCCCAATATTGACATTTATCGAAATAAACATGAATTTTAAATATTTATGTGCATAAAAAGGAGGTTTTTGTTGTGGATGATAATAAAAACATTGTCTATCCCTATATGCCCAATAGTGTTGAAAGCATAAAGAAAGAGATGATGGAAGAATTAGGAATAAATAATATTGAAGAACTATATTCATATATACCTGAAGAACTAAGAATGAAAGGGAAACTCAATCTTCCGGAACCATTGCTTTCAGAAATTGAATTGAAAGAGCATGTAGAAAGTATATTGGATAAAAACGTATCCTGTAATGAGTATTTGAATTTTTTAGGAGCAGGTTGCTATAGACATTATGTTCCAGCAGTATGTGATGAAATAAACAGTAGAAGTGAATTCTTAACAGCATATTGTGGAGGAACCTATACAGACCATGGTAAATGTCAGGCAATATTTGAGTTCACAAGCCTTATAGGAGAATTAGTAGATATGGATGTTGTAGCATTGGCAACTTATGATGGTGGTCAAGCTACTTGTACATCGTTGCGTATGACAAATCGTATAACCAATAGAAATAAACTGTTAGTTCCAAAGACCATGAACCCTGAAATTTTATCACAGTTGAAGAATTATTGTGATTTTATGACTATTACTCAAGTGGACTATGACCCTAAAACAGGGTTTATGAATATAGAAGATTTAAAGAGGAAAATATCGGATGATGTTGCAGCAGTATATATAGAGAATCCATCATATTTAGGATTCATTGAAGAAAATAGTAAGGAAATTGGAGAAATTGCCCATGAACATGGAGCATTATTTGTAGTTTCCGCAGATCCATCATCGCTGGGAATATTGGAGGCACCAGCAAATTATGGAGCAGATATAACTTGTGGAGATATACAGTGTTTGGGAATTCATATGGGTTATGGCAGCGGATTATCTGGATATATTGCAAGTAAGAACGAACCACGGTTTATAATGAATTTTCCTAACCATTTCTACAGCTTATATGAAAATGAAAAAGGAGAATTTGGATTTTCCCGTTCATTAAATCAAAGAACAAGCTATGGAAGTAGAGAAAAAGCCGTTGAATATTTGGGAACAAATACTGGATTATGGGCAATAACAGCTGCAGTATATATGTCATTGATGGGACCAGAAGGGATGTACGACTTAGGGAAAAATATTATATCCAAAGCAAAATATGCAGTAAAAGTATTATCGAGTGTAAAAGGAGTGAAAGTTCTATTTAATAATAGTACAAATTTTAAGGAATTTATACTTAATTTTGATGAGGCTAATAAATCAGTAAAAGAAATCAATAGGGAACTGTTGAACAGAGGTATATTTGGTGGCAAGGATCTTACAAAGGAATTTAAGGAATTAGGAAACAGTGCACTATACTGTGTAACTGAACTTACTAAAAAGAAGGATATAGATAGGTTGGCGAGAGAGTTATCAGATATTTTAAGTTGATAGCTGTTATAGCATAAATCAGAAAGGAATGGTGAAGATGAGCAATAAAAGATTGAGGAATTTTCATCAGGCAAGATGGGATGAGCCCATTATATTTGAATTGAGCACTCCAGGTCAAAGAGGAATTTTACTTCCTAAAATTGATGATGAAATTATAAATAAAGTTGGTAAAGCGGAAGAAATAATACCTGAAAAGTTAAAGAGAAAAGAATTGCCTAAGCTGCCAGAGTTATCCCAGCCACAGGTTCTAAGACACTTTTTGAGATTATCTCAGGAAACCTTAGGACAGGATATAAATATTGATATTGGATTAGGAACCTGTACTATGAAATATAGTCCTAAAATACACGAACAATTTGTAAGAAATCATAAATTTTCAGAGCTACATCCTTTACAGGACGAAGAGACTACTCAGGGTATTCTTGAAATAATGTATAAGATGTCAGAGTTTTTAAAAGAGATATCAGGAATGGATGCTTTTGTATTTCAGCCAGGTGGAGGAGCACAAGCAGTCTTTTCTAATGCTTCAATATTAAAAGCATATTATGCAGATAAAGGAGAAGGAGATAAAAGAACTGAAATTATTACAACTGCTTTTTCACATCCTGTAAATGCAGCTGCACCACATACTAAAGGTTTTAAGGTAATAACCCTTATGCCAGATGAAGATACAGGATATCCAAGTATAGACGCTTTAAAAGCAGTAGTATCAGATAGAACTGCAGGATTGTTTATAACCAATCCAGAGGATACAGGAATATTCAATGTTCATATAAAAGAAATGGTGGATATAGTACACCAAGCGGGAGGATTATGTATTGGGGATATAGCTGATGCAAACGGATTATTTGGAATCGTAAGAGCAAAGGAAATGGGATACGATATGTGCCATTACAATTTACACAAGGCATTTTCATCTCCTCATGGCTCTATGGGACCATGTTGCGGAGCCCAGGGAGTAAAGAAATTCTTGGAGAAATATTTGCCTGTTCCGGTAGTTGGGTTTGATGGGGAAAAGTATTATTTTGACTACGATAGACCTGATAGCATAGGAAAGATAAGAAAATTCTATGGGGTAATAGCAGCTGTTCTTAGAGCATATTCATGGATAATATCCCTTGGCGCAGATGGATTAAAGGAGGTATCAGAGCTATCTATATTAAACAACAACTACCTAATGAAGAGATTGCTTACAGAGGTTCGAGGAATTTCTGCACCATATTCAAAGGAAAAGTTCAGAATGGAACAAGTGCGATATAGCTGGGGAAAATTAAAGGAAGAAACTGGAGTTGGCACTGATGATGTTGAGAGAAGGTGTATGGACTATGGGCTTCAGGAATTCTATCAAAGCCATCCACCTTATTTGATACCAGAACCATTTACACCAGAACCAAATGAGACTTTTTCAAAGGATGAAATAGATGAATATGCTGAAATTATGAAAAAGGTTTCAGAGGAAGCATACGAAAATCCAAAATTAGTTAAAACTGCTCCTCATAATGGTCCAATATCATTGATACCAAAACCACCAATTACTGATCCTGAAGATCTAATCGTAACCTGGAGAGTGTATAAAAAGAAAAAAGGGATAAATTAATCGAGGTGAATGTATGACTAAAAAAATTGGGCTTATTATAAACCCTATTGCTGGAATGGGGGGAAGAGTAGGTCTTAAAGGAACAGATGGAGAAGAGATTTTAAAAAGGGCTTTAATTCTTGGAGCCAAAAAAGAAGCTCCAGATAAGGCAAAGAAAGCTTTAAAATACATTAAGGAAAATATTGATGGGATGAAGATATTAACCTATCCAGGTGATATGGGGCAAAAGGAATGTAATGATTTAGGTATTAAGCATGAAGTTATAGGAGAAATTTATGATGAAACTACAACATCGGAAGATACTGAAGAAGCAGCAAAGAGGATGATAGAAAATAATGTAGATCTGATTTTGTTTGCTGGTGGAGATGGAACCGCAAGAAATATTTTCAATGTAATTGGAGATAGAATACCCGTAATTGGAATACCAGCAGGCGTGAAGATACATTCTGCGGTGTTTGCTACGAATCCCTTAAATGCAGGAAGAATAGTGGAAGCATTTTTCAAGAATCCCGATATAGAATTAAAGGAATCTGAAGTTATGGATATAGATGAAGATGAATTTAGAAAGGGACGGGTAGTTGCAAAGCTGTATGGATATATGAAGGTGCCTTACCAAAGGGTATATGTGCAGTCACTGAAATCAGGAGGTATATATAGCGACGAAATAAGCTTGGAAGGAATAGCAGATTATGTAATTGAAAACATGGAGAAGGATTGTTTTTATCTTATAGGAGCAGGAACCACAACGAGGAAAATATTAGAACGACTGAAACTGCCATCTACTCTGTTGGGAATAGACATAGTAAAGGATAGAAAGCTTATATTAAACGATGCAAATGAGAAGGACATATTAAGGATAACGGAAGGTAGTAGATTTAAGATAGTTGTATCACCTATTGGAGGGCAAGGATATATATTTGGAAGAGGGAATCAACAGTTTAGTCCTGCTGTTATAAATGCTTGTAGAAAAGATAATATCATTGTGATTTCTACACCAAGTAAAATAGCCAGTTTAAAAAGCAAACCTCTATTAGTTGATACAGGTGATGATGAAACAGATGAAATGCTAAAAGGATATTACAGAGTAATAGTTGGCTATGATGAGATTTATGTGTATAAGTGTAGTTGTTGAAATGATACTAAACAAAACTATAGGACCTCTGTTTTATCAGAGGTTCAGTTTTATGTGCACTTATATTACTTCGGTCGGGAGGTGTATTAATAAATGTTGGAAGACAGAATTAGATGTAAAAAACTGATGGATAGAATCATTTCACCAGATGAAGCTGCTATGCTTTTTAAAACTGGAATGACCGTTGGAACAAGTGGATTTACTCCTGCTGGGTATCCTAAAGCAGTACCAGTGGCATTAGGAAGGAGAGCTGAAAGAGGAGATAAAATAGAATTAACATTACTGACAGGTGCTTCTGTAGGAGATGAACTTGATGGTGTACTATCAAGAACGGAAGTAATCAAAAAAAGATATCCATATCAGACTAATTCATCTATTAGAAACAGCATAAATGAAGGGAAGATAGAATACTGTGACATTCATTTAAGCAATTTTTCCCAATTTGTAAAATATGACTTCTTAGGGAAAATTGACATAGCATTAATCGAAGCTGTAGCCATAAATGAAGATGGAGGAATAATACCTTCTACATCTGTAGGAAATTCGAACATTTATGTTGAGAAGGCTGATAAAGTTATAGTCGAACTTAATATAAGCCAGCCCATAGAATTAGAGGGAATGCATGATGTGTACAGTCCCAAAAATCCACCATATAGAGATGTTATTCCAATTCTAAAAGCAGGTGATAGAATTGGAACCAGTTATATACCTTGCAGTCCAGAGAAAATAGCAGGTATTGTAATTACAGATATTAGGGATGCTGATAAAAAATTAGCACCTGTTGATAATATATCAAACCAAATTGCAAATAACCTTATTGATTTTCTGAACAATGAGGTAAAGCATCATAGATTGCCAGAAAATCTGCTTCCATTGCAATCTGGTGTAGGAAGTGTTGCAAATGCAGTTTTGACTGGTTTAATATATTCTAAATATGAAAATCTATCAATATATTCAGAGGTTCTACAGGATACTGTCCTTGACTTAATTGATTGCGAAAAAGTAAATATTGCATCAGCTACTTCGCTTACGCTATCTAAAAATAAGTTAGATTATTTTTATAATAATATAAAGCGTTATAAGGACAAGATAATATTAAGACCACAGGAGATTAGCAATAACCCTGAAATAATAAGGAGATTAGGAGTAATAGCGATAAATACAGCAATAGAAGTGGATTTATATGGCAATGTAAATTCCAGCAACATAATGGGAAGCAGAGTTATGAATGGAATAGGAGGTTCTGGAGATTTTGCAAGAAACTCCTATATATCAATATTTGTCACTCCGACTACAGCAAAGGAAGGAACTATATCCTGCATAGTACCAATGGTATCTCATTGTGACCATACAGAGCACGACGTCCAGGTTATAGTAACAGAAAAGGGAGTTGCAGATTTAAGAGGACTTAGTCCAAAAGAAAGGGCTAGGACCATAATTGAAAATTGTACTTATGGAGAATATAAAGAGATGTTGAAAGATTATTTAATAAGAAGTTTTGAGTCAAGTAAGTACAGGCATATTCCCCATAAGCTGGAAGAAGCTTTATCATGGCACTTAAGATATATGAAGACAGGAACTATGAAGATAATATAAAACAACATTTAAAATATTGCAATATTTATTTCATTTTTTATGATAATTTGAAATATATGTTGCAAAACGAACCATTTTATTAATATAATAGATATGAGTATGATTGATTAAAACTTTCCATATAGGGAGGATCGGGTTATGTTTGATAAAAATAAGTTAGAAGAGGTTAAGCTGGAAAAGCAAAACTGGAAAGGTAAGGCAGAAAAAGCTATTAGTCGTTTTCCTGAAAGAAAGGAAGCATTTAAGACAGGTTCCAATTTAGAGGTAAATAGGCTTTACACACCAGACGATATAGAAGATTTAGATTACAATGAAAAATTAGGATTTCCAGGACAGTACCCATTTACAAGAGGAGTTCAGCCCACTATGTATAGGGGTAGATTATGGACGATGAGACAGTATGCCGGATTTGCTACAGCAGAGGAATCTAACAAGAGATATAAATACTTATTAGAGCAAGGACAAACTGGTTTGAGCGTAGCTTTTGACCTACCTACTCAAATTGGATATGATTCAGACCATCCACTTGCTGAAGGAGAGGTAGGCAAGGTTGGAGTTGCGATTGATTCACTAAAAGATATGGAAATACTATTCGATGGAATTCCACTGGATAAGGTAAGTACATCAATGACTATTAATGCTCCTGCAAGCGTTTTACTGGCCATGTATATTGCAGTAGCTGAAAAACAGGGAGTATCAAAAGATAAGTTAAGAGGAACTATTCAAAATGACATATTAAAGGAATACATAGCAAGAGGAACCTATATATTCCCACCAAAGGCTTCCATGAGACTTATAACAAATATATTTGAATACTGTTCAAAGGAAGTTCCTAAGTGGAATACAATAAGCATAAGTGGATACCACATAAGAGAAGCAGGAGCCACTGCAGTTCAGGAAGTAGCATTTACATTAGCTGATGGTATTGCTTATGTAGAAGCAGCTATAAAAGCTGGATTGGATGTAGACGATTTTGCTCCAAGACTGTCATTCTTCTTCAATGCTCACAACGATTTGCTGGAGGAAGTAGCTAAGTTTAGAGCTGCAAGAAGGCTTTGGGCAAGGATAATGAAGGAAAGATTCCATGCAAAGAGCGAAAAATCCATGATGCTTAAATTCCATACCCAAACAGCAGGCTCCACTTTGACAGCTCAACAGCCAGATAACAATATAGTGAGGGTAACAATTCAAACACTTGCTGCAGTATTAGGAGGAACTCAGTCATTGCATACAAATTCAAGGGATGAAGCATTAGCTTTACCTACAGAAGAATCTGTACGTATTGCTTTAAGAACTCAACAGATTGTAGCATATGAATCAGGAGTTACTGAAACTATTGACCCATTAGCAGGTTCATATTATATTGAAAGCTTGACTAATAGAATTGAAGAAGAAGCTATGAATTACATTAAGAAGATAGATGAGTTAGGTGGAGCTATAAGAGCAATAGAAAGCGGATATATACAAAAGGAAATTCAGGATTCAGCATATAATTATCAAATGGAGATTGAGTCAGGAGACCGTATTGTAGTCGGAGTTAACAAATTCCAGATAGAAGAAGAAGGACATAAGGATATATTAAGGGTTGATCCAGAGGTTGAAAGATTACAAAGAGAGAAATTAAAGGCATTAAAAGAGGAAAGAGATAACAAATTAGTTGAAGATGTATTGATGAAACTGAAAGAAAAAGCCAATACTTCTGAAAACCTAATGCCATATATATTGGACGCAGTTAAAGCATATGCTACATTAGGTGAAATCTGTGATGTATTAAGAGAAGTATTTGGAGAATATGAGCAATCAATAATACTTTAGGTTAAAGTATCTTAATTAATTGTCAACTATAAATTGATAGTTGAATAAGAGGAGGTATATAAAATATGGATAGACCTATTAGAGTATTGGTAGCAAAACCTGGGTTAGATGGACATGATAGAGGAGCAAAGGTAATTGCAAGAGCCTTAAGAGATGCTGGAATGGAAGTAATCTATACAGGTCTTAGACAGACTCCTGAACAGATAGTTCAGGCTGCCATACAGGAGGATGTTGATGTAGTAGCTATGAGCATATTATCTGGAGCCCACAACCACCTATTTCCAAAGGTTGTAAATCTTCTTAGGGAGGAAGGAGTAGATGATGTGCTTGTAATTGGTGGTGGAGTAATACCAGATGATGATATACCAAAGTTAAAAGAAGCTGGTATAGAGGAAATTTTTACTCCTGGAACATCTACTCATGATGTAGTTGAATATATAAAGAAAAATATAAAAAGATAATACAGGTGGTGCGTTCATTGGATTTAGGAGAAAGACTTCTTAATGGAGATAGAAGGGCCTGTGCCCGACTTATATCAATGTTGGAAAACAATGATTTGGATGCAGTTAACATAATTAAGAGATTATATAAGCATTCTGGAAATGCCTATGTAATAGGAGTTACAGGAGCACCAGGCAGCGGTAAAAGCACCCTTACAGATAAGTTAGCAAAGGAATTCAGAAAAAGGGGCAAAAAAATTGGTATTTTGGCAATAGATCCTACCAGCCCCTTTACAGGTGGTGCAATTCTTGGAGACAGGATACGTATGAATGACCTAACACTGGATAAAAATGTTTTCATAAGGAGTATGGGAACTCGAGGCTCATTGGGAGGAATGTCTAGAGCAACCTGGGGTGCAGTTAAGGTTTTGGACATATTTGGAATGGATTATATTTTCATTGAAACTGTAGGTGTTGGGCAGTCGGAAGTGGATATTGTGAAAATAGCAGATACAGTATTGATGGTAATGGTACCTAATCTGGGAGATGATATACAGGCTATAAAGGCAGGAATAATGGAAATTGCAGATGTGTTTGCCATCAATAAATCGGACTTGGAGGGAGCAGATAGGACTAAACTGGAAATAGAGATGAATTTGGATTTAAGTGAAAAGAAGGACTATAGACCACCGGTTGTAAAGGTATCTGCTAGTAAGAATCAGGATATAGATAAATTAGTGGATAAATTAATTGAACATAGGACTTATTTAGAAGAAACAGGGAAGATAGTAGAGAGAAGAAAGAAGAACATAAAGCTTGAAATAATGAAGCTGGCAGAAGAAGAATTTTTAAAATTAGTAATGAATAAAGCCCATGAAGAGAATATGTTTGATAAATTAGTAAATGATGTTATATTAAAGGAGCTAGATCCTTATACTGCTAAGGATATGATTATGAATTTTATTAAAGGATAGGAGGAGTTATATGGTAACTAAAATAGACCATATAGGTATTGCAGTTGCTAATTTAGATGAAGCTTTAAAATTTTATGAAGATATATTAGGAATTAAATGTACAGGTACAGAAGTTGTAGAGGAACAAAAGGTAAAAACAGCTTTTTTACCTATAGGGGATACAGAAATAGAGCTTTTAGAGTCAACAGATAAGGAAGGCCCAATAGCTAAGTTTGTTGAAAAGAAAGGTCAAGGAATTCAGCATATTGCTTATAGAGTAGAGAACATAGAAAAGGCTTTAGAAGAGGTAAAAGCAAAGGGAATTAGATTAATTGATGAAAAGCCAAGGAAAGGTGCAGGAGGAGCAAAAATTGCATTTTTACATCCAAAATCAACTTTTGGAGTATTGATAGAATTATGCGAAAGATAATCTGGAGGGAGGACAAAAATGAAGGAGA
>ENA-OWOZ01002624-OWOZ01002624.1-bioreactor-metagenome-genome-assembly--contig:-NODE-2624-length-13119-cov-4.559807_pt1 | contig 13119 bp, 15 predicted proteins | sample MGYA00238140_ERZ651804 | MGnify/ENA primary metagenome ERZ651804 (study PRJEB26910, sample SAMN07631232) | bioreactor metagenome | isolation source: Switchgrass digestor | place: USA: Dartmouth... | reverse complement strand
ATCATATTCGCTGAAACCCAGATTTATCAAGGTTTACAGCTTATACGAAAAACCTTCACGCATTGGATTTTGAGTCGCGCTCGTCTGCCAATTCCGACACTCTGGCTTATTTATTGCACAATAAATTATATCTGGCAGGTTAATGCTTGTCAAGACCCAAGATTCTAGCAAAGTTTTGCTGCAATTGGGTCATAAAACCTTTCAATCCTCAAAATTCTGTTAATGTAATAACAAGGAAAGGAAGAATAAGAGGAATTAGTGCAAATATGTTGAAAAATTATAGTACACTCTTTATGATAACAATTGTCTAAAATCAGGAGTAGTTGTGCAATACTAATAATAATCTGTACTTTGGGAGATATAATGCGGACAGAGGAACAGCTGGTTAAATTAAGTATTCAGGGTGATACCCGAGCTTTTGAGGAATTGGTCGCACAATACCAAAATAAAGTATATGCCTTGTCATTCCGTTATATGGGCAATGAAGAAGATGCTTATGATATGGCCCAGGAGGCATTTATCAAGGCTTTCCGTTCCCTGCGTTCTTTTAAGGGTAATTCTAGTTTCAGTACTTGGTTGTACCGAATAACTACCAATGTTTGTCTGGACGAGCTTAGGCGACGAAAACGGAAAATTTCTCCCATATCTTTAGATGAGCCAGTAGCTACGAGAGACGGAGATGAGGTAGAAAAAGAGATAGCAGACACTTCACTAAGTGCAGACATATTATATGAACAAAAGGAATTTTCTCAGTACATAAATGATTTACTTAATGAAATGAAACCTGAACATAAAACAGCTATCGTTTTACGCGATGTTATGGGTTTTAGCTATGAAGAAATCGCTGAAGTATTAAACTGCTCAATGGGTACAGTAAAATCAAGAATAAGTCGAGCTAGGGAAGCCTTAAGAAAAAAACTCACGTCAAGGGAACTTTTACCTTAGATATCCGTCTAATAAAACGAGGAGTGAATAAAGGCATGAAGTGCGAACAGATAAGAGTTTTGCTATCACCTTTTATTGATGGCATGACCAGTGAAAAAGAAAATATAATTATTAACGACCATCTTAATTGCTGTTCGCAGTGCCAGAAGGAATTGGAACAATTAGGAACGCTTTGTGCTGCCTTGAAAAATCTTCCTACTCCCGAACTTCCGGAGCAATTTACCCAGGACCTGCATAAGCGTCTGCTGGAAGAGAATAAACTTCTGTTTAGGCCCAAGCAATTTAAAATACCCCGAAGGAAAGGTTGGGTAGCAGCTGGTATGGCAGGCTTGGCAATAGCAGCAGGTATTTTTGCTAGCATTAACCTTCCTATTGCCTCCATGATAGCATCCTGGCAGGGAAAAAATAGTCAGCCTATTACTAACAAACCCTCAATTGCTATAAATGAGATAATTGATCGCTTTACCAGCGGAAACAAGGAAGAAAAACCAGCAGTTGAGACACCAGCGAAGACTAATCAGCCAAAGGTTATGGCTAATAATATTAATAATAATAATGATGCTGTTTTTAGATCAGGGGATGATAATAAAGCTGGGGGCTCTCCTGATGCGAAAACAGAACCAACTGCGGTTAAGGAAGTGAATCCCAAGATAGCTGATGTATATACTACCCGGCTTAATGTAGAAAAAGCCAGTGAATCACTAGAGGAAGTAGTCCAGCTAGCCCAGGCCAAAGGCTGGAATTATAATTACACTAATAGTGCAAGTAAAGTCCAGGCACTTTCAGGACCTAATGCTACTGGCTTAGTACTAAAGGTTAATAAAAAAGATGTCGATGATGTATTAAATTTACTGGGAGCAGTAGGTAAAGCAAGTGAACCTATCCATAGTAGTGTGGAACTAACCAAGCAGTACGGCGAATTGGAAAACCAAATTAAGGCTTTACAAGAGCAAAAAGAGAGTTTGCAACGGTCAGGAGAAGGTGACGAGAACCAATTGCAGCAAATTGAAAATCAGCTGCAAGATTACCTGCAACAGAAGGCCGCTTTAGATAAGGATTTGCAAATGGTGACCTTAAATATACACTTTGTAGAAGAAGTAAACCCGTAAGTTTATTGATATTAGCCTATCAGGGCAGGAGAGAATCCTGTCTTTTTTATTATCTAAGTCTGATTAATAGGAAATAGACACAATTGGCATACCTTAAGCCCCCCTGAACTTCGCTTTGCCTACAACTGAAATTGCAAGCCCCTTTGAATATACCCTATATTTTTACTTCTTGTAAGAAAATTAAGCCTTAGTTTTTTCTTTTCCTAATTTAGTAATGATATAATTAGCAGAAGATATAATTAGCAGAAGACGCAAAAAGGCAGCTATGAGGCTGCTTTTATGGCTGTTTAAGGTGGGATATTGTGCCGGAAAACAAATTAATGTTGATTGATGGAAATAGTCTTTTGTTCCGTGCCTTTTATGCGTTGCCCCTATTGCATAACCGTGAAGGGGTTTACACCAATGGGGTATATGGTTTTCTAACTATGTTTAATCGAGTAATAGCCAGTGAACAGCCTACTCACATTGTAGTAGCTTTTGATATGGAGCATAAGACTTTCCGTAATGATAGGTATAAAGATTATAAAGCTAACCGCTCAGCTCCGCCAGAAGAGCTTAAAGGACAGTTTCAACTATTGCGCGATGTTCTTACTGTACTTAATGTTCATTATATTGAGATACCCGGATATGAGGCCGATGATATTATTGGCACTTTAAGTAAAAAAGCTCAGGATGAGGACATGGACTGTCTTATAGTCACTGGAGATGGAGATGCACTGCAATTAGTCTCTGAGCGGGTTAAGGTTTTAATGACTAAAAAGGGCATAAGTGAGTTAGAAATTTATGGACCTGACGAGGTCAGAAAAAAGTGGCAGGTTGACCCCGGGCAGATGATTGAGATTAAGGCTTTGATGGGTGATACTTCTGACAACATTCCTGGGGTTCCAGGTGTTGGACCCAAAACTGCCATTAAACTGATAAAAGAGTACGGTAATATCGAAAATCTTTATGCCCATTTAGATGAGGTAAGCGGGCGTAAACTGGTAGAAAGGCTTAAGGAAAACCGGGAACAGGCCTTTTTGAGCCGGGAATTAGCTACGATCGTTAGGGATGTTGATTTCGATGGGGATCTGGATAAGTTTAAAGCCAGGGAACCGGATCGTGATAGGCTAATAGAACTTTATAAACGCCTGGAATTTAATAGTTTTCTTGCCGCTTTGCAGGAAAGCAGAAGTACAGGCAAGGAAGTTAGTGTTAGCGATATCAATGTAATAGAGTTGCAAACCGAAGAGATTGTAACGGAATTTTGCACGGCAATAAAAGCTGAATTAGCTCTGGCTATCTACATTGATACTGATTATCACCACCCCATGTGGGCTAAGATTAAAGGTATATATTTTGAACAGGAAAAAACCGTCTATCATTTACCGGTAGGAGAGCGAGCCCATTATCGCCTGGAATGGGTTAGATCTATACTGGAATCTGCTTCGATTCCCAAGTTGATGCATAATGCCAAGTATGCACAGGTAATACTTATGAGGTATGGCATTAAGTTACATGGTGTAATAGGAGACACACTGCTTGCCACTTATATTGATGATCCTAGTTTTGAGGGAGATGAATTAAGTTCTGTAATATTTAAATATCTCGATATTAACATCGCTAACCAAGATCCGGTGCTTCTGGTTTCTGCCCTTCGGGACCTGATGAAACACCTAGAAGACAGAATTCCCGACGAGCAAGAGGCTTTGTTAAAAAACGTAGAAATGCCGATATCTGAAGTACTGGCTCATATGGAATTTACCGGTATTAAAGTAGACCGCAGTATCCTTAAACAAATCTCTGATGAAATGGCAGAAGGAATTGAGGCCAGTCAAAGGCGGATATTTGAGCTGGCCGGGCAGGAGTTTAATATTAATTCTCCGAAACAATTGGGCAAGGTATTATTTGAGGATCTGGGCTTAAGGGTTATTAAAAAAACTAAAACCGGTTATGGCACCGGAGCTGAAGTGCTGGAAGCGCTTATTGATGACCATGAGATTATCACTCATATTCTTAATTACCGGCAGCTTACGAAACTAAAATCCACTTATGCAGATGCCCTGCAAGAATTGATTCATCCGGATACCGGTCGGGTGCACACAATATTTAAACAAGCCCAGACGGTAACCGGCCGTTTATCCAGTGTGGAACCCAACCTGCAGAACATTCCTATTAAAATGGAAGAAGGACGCCGCATTCGCAAAGCCTTTACAGCTATAAATGAGGATTATGTCCTCATGTCAGCTGATTACTCGCAGATCGATTTACGTGCCCTGGCTCATATTAGCCAGGATAAGACTCTGATTGAGACTTTTATTCAGAACATAGATATACACGCCCGGACAGCATCCGAAATATTTAAAGTACCTTTGGATCAGGTGGACAGCGAATTACGCCGTCGAGCCAAGGCTGTTAACTTTGGTATTATTTACGGGATAAGTGATTTTGGCCTTTCCCGTGATACCGGGGTGAGCCGTCAGGAAGCCCATCGCTATATAGATAATTATTTAGCTTCTTACCCCGGGGTTAAAAAATACATGGAGGATATCGTGAAATTCGGCCAGGAGCATGGTTACGTAGAGACTTATTTAAAACGACGCCGCTACCTGCCTGGTCTTAATTCAAAAAATAAGTTGCAGCAATCTTTTGCCCGGCGTATGGCATTGAATACCCCGATCCAGGGCACATCGGCAGATATAATAAAACTGGCCATGATTAAGGTATTTAATCAGCTTAAGGAGCGGGAACTGCAGTCTAAACTGCTGCTGCAGGTACATGATGAACTGGTCCTGGAAGTACCGCTCACCGAAGTAGATGAAGTGGCCGAATTACTAAAAGATAGTATGGAAAATGCCTGTGAACTTTTAGTCCCGTTGGAGGTGTCATTAAAAATCGGTCGCAATTGGTATGATATGGCGGATTATAAGGTGTAATAGAATAAATTTTGGATTTTGAATTCTGTGTGTTTCATAGTAATCAGCGTCCTTCAGTGTCTATTTTTATAGGAGGCGTAATATGCCCGAACTACCAGAAGTTGAAACTATAGTTAGAGCTCTTAAGGGTAATATTGGGGCTCAGATAGAGAATTTCGAAATAATAAGGCAGGATATGATTCGTCAGGAGGAGTTTGCTCCAGAAAAGCTTAAGGGTAAGACCATTTATAACATACGTCGCCGGGGAAAATTCTTAGTATTTGAACTTGACGCAGATCTTTACCTGGTATTTCATCTGGGAATGAGCGGCCGTTTTTTTATGGTGTCAGGTGTGCAGGAAACTGATAAACACATACATGCCAAAATACACCTTAATAATGATACTTTGCTTATTTTTAGAGATCCTCGACGCTTCGGCGGCATTTGGTTTATATGTGATATAGAAAAATTTTTCCGCCATCTGGGAAAAGAGCCTCTGGCGGAAGAGTTTACTTCCTCTTACCTAAAAGAGATCTTAAGTAATCGGAAAGCCCCGGTTAAAAATCTGCTGTTAAACCAGAACCTTATCAGCGGTATAGGTAATATCTATGCAGATGAGGCTCTTTTTGCTGCAGGAATAAGGCCGGATCGTAGCGCAGCTTCACTAAATCAGGATGAGATAGAGAAACTGCACCATGCCATACGCCAGGTCCTGCATCAGGGTATTGAGTTTCGTGGCACAACCTTCCGCGATTATCGGGATGCTTTTAACGAAAGTGGTAATTTTCAGAACCACCTTAAGGTTTATGGCAGGTATAACCAGCCCTGTCTTATATGCAACAACCCTATCCAGCGCCTCCGTATTGGGGGGCGTAGTTCCCATTTCTGTAACAATTGTCAGCACTAGGCAGGTAACACTTTAACACTTTTGTCCATATAGTAGATTGAAATGCTTATATGGGATAGGAGTGTTAAGGTGGAGTACCTCACTTTAATCTTATTTGCACTGGCAGTTAGTGCAGACGGATTTGCCGTGGGTATGGCTTATGGCATAAGCAGGATAAAGATTCCCTTGTTATCGTTAATAGTTATAGCCCTGGCATCAGCCCTGGGGGTAAGCATATCTATGCTTTGCGGTGTAGGGTTGACTGGAATACTATCACCTCATATAACTTCACTTGTAGGTGCTATCATTATTTTATGCATTGGAGGGTATTTTCTCCTAAATACCTGCCGGGAAAAAATAAACTCCCTGGAAAAAGATGAACACGAACCATTGCTGGCTATCAACGTTAAACCATTAGGGATAATTATTCAAATATTAAAACAGCCTTCGCGGGCTGATTTTGATTGTTCTGGTGAAATAAGCGCCAAAGAGGCCTTCTTTTTAGGGTTGGCCCTGGCTATGGATGCTATGGGTGCCGGAATAGGAATGGCTATGACTGGCAGCAATATTTTATATACTGCCGTAAGTGTTGGTGTGTTAAAATTTATATTAGTTAATGGTGGAATTATACTGGGCAGTAAAATTAACACCGGTGGATTGAAGCTATTAGTATCTCTTATTCCCGGTTTTATATTTATAACTATTGGAGTTATAGAATTATGGTAAGGGTGCATAGTTAATGAAAATAATTGGCTTAACGGGCGGGATTGCCAGCGGCAAAAGTACAGTTGCTGCAGTTTTTAAGAAAATGGGCGCCATCATTCTGGATGCTGATCAGATAGCTCGTGAGGTAGTATTACCCCATCAACCAGCCTGGGAAGATATTGTAAAATTGTTTGGCTCAGAAGTCCTTAACGAAGATTTGAGCTTAAACCGCCAAAAAATAGGTTCGATTGTATTTAGCAATCCTGCTGCTCTTAAAGAGCTTAATAGAATTACCCACCCTCGTATTTATCAATATTTTAAAGATGCCCTGGAAAAAACTAATGCGGAACAGCCGCATAGTATAGTTATTCTTGATATTCCATTATTATATGAGGCCAATTTAGACAAGCTTTGCGATCAGGTAATAGTTGTTTGGGTAGATCGTGAAACCCAGATAAAACGCCTGATGGCTAGGAATAATCTAAATCGGGAGGAAGCTATCAGTCGGATTGATGCGCAAATGTCCTTGGATGAAAAAGCCAAGCTTGCCGACTATGTTATTGATAATCGCGGAAGCATTATGGAAACAATAGAGAAGGCTGCCAATTATTTCAACAATATTCTAGAACAAGATTAAATACATTGTATTAGTATAATTACTGCCGGAGGTTTTAAGTATTGAAACACAGCACCAGAAAGAAGCTTTTTACTACTTTGTGGATTGGCATTATTATATTTCTGGCCATAGTATTGACCTTTCCTAAATGGATAACTGTATTCTATCCACAACCTCACCGTAATATAGTTTTTTCTGCTGCTTATGAGTTTAATGTCGATCCTTATCTAGTATTTGCCATTATTCGCGCTGAAAGTAAGTACCAAAATGCGGCCCGGTCTCCGGCAGGGGCCCTGGGACTTATGCAAATTATGCCGGAAACCGGGAAGTGGATAGCCAAACAACAGGGGGTAGAGAATTTTTCTCCTGATTCTTTGCATAACCCGCAGATTAATATACGTTATGGCTGTTGGTATCTAGCTGATTTAAGTAAAGAATTCGATGGCCGTATTCCCTTGGTTGTGGCAGCTTATAATGCTGGTCGGGGGACACTAAAAGAATGGCTGGTAAACGGTCAATGGGACGGCAGTCCCGAAACAATTGATAAGATACCTTTCGAAGAAACACGAATCTATGTTAAAAACGTATTGCAAAATTATGAGGCCTATCAAGCCATTTATAAATAGCTTAAGAAATCCGCTTTACATGCGGATTTTTTATTGTCTAAACTTATTATGTGGCATAAAATGGTATAATACTAGGGCTTGTCTAATATAATGTTCCCAAAAAGTGTTATTCTTAAGGGGGCATAGTATATGTTTCGTTCACCAAAAAAAGCCAGGTTAGCTTTTGTCGGTTCATTACTGCTGCTTATTGTTTTGGTTGCAGTACTCATATATAGGCATAATCTTGCTGTTCACACAGCTAACCTGGATAGCCGTCCATTTAATGCAGGAATATGTGGGCTTGTTAACTCGCTGGAACCTGCTGCTGTTATGGAACACCAGGAACGTTTAATTGCTGGCGCCATTTATGAAGGGGTGGTTACATATAATGAAAAAACAGGCGAGCTTAAGCCAGTTATAGCCAAAAAGTGGAAATATGCCCCTGACGGGAAAACACTTATTATTGATTTAAAAGATAATATAAAGTTTCATAATGGTAAAAAACTAACAGCTGCTGATGTTAAAGCTGCCTGGGAAAAAAGCTTTAGCAGCAGTAAAGAATGGTCTAACATTAGTATGTTTCTGCCCATCATTGGCAGTAAAGATATGCTGGAAGGCCGAAAAAATGAGATTAGCGGTATTCAGAATGTAAATGAAAATACCCTTAAGATATTATTTGATCAGCCCAATTCAACCTTTATATATATGCTTACCAGCCCAGTATTTTGGGTCTATGATAGTAGCCAGGATAGGGAACAGAATAAGCCAGAAGGGCAGGGAAATGCTTTAGCTGCTGGTACTGGTCCCTTTATACTCCAAGAAAGTAATAGCCAAAGTGAAGAAAATAAAAGTATTGTTTTAATAAGAAATGAGAAATACCATCGGGGAATGCCACGCTTAAGCGCGATTAGTTTTACATTTTACGATGATGAAGACAAGGCACTGGCAGATTATAAGGCAGGCAAGCTGGATTATCTGGACTCCATACCTTTTAGCCAATTAAAAGAAATTAAGGAAAGTGACCAATATAAGGATTTATACATTACGAAGCCATTGCTTAACACCTATTTCTTAGTTTTTAATGTTAATAAAAAACCCTTTCATGATGAATATCTTTTGCGCCGGGCTTTAAACTATGCTATCGACCGCAAAGCAATAAATGATACTATTTTGGGCGGAGCTTATAATCCCCTGCTAAGTGCCGTACCTGCTGGTTTTAAAGGATATAAATCGGAAATGAGTGGTTATAGTTATGATCCTGATAAAGCACGGCAGTTACTGGAAGATGCCGGTTATATAGTAGGCGACCAGTTAATACCTATTACGATAAGTTATGATAATAATGACGGTCACCGGGCAGTTCTGGATATGGTAGTTCAGCAACTGGCAAAAATAGGAGTTTCTGTAGAGTTAAATCCTATGGAATGGGACTATTATAAAAAAGAGCTAAGTAAAATGCAGATTCCTTGTGCCAGAATTAGCTGGTATGCTGATTACCCGGATCCGGATAATTTTTTGTATAGTATGTTCCATAGTTCCAAAATAGGGGTAAGTAATTTTTCCTCTTATCATAATCCCCAGGTAGATAAATTATTGGATCAGTCACGCCAGCAAATAAACCTGAAAAAACGTATGGATTACCTCCAGCAGGCAGAAGAAATAATAGTTGATGATGCCCCTTGTCTGTGGCTTTTCCAGAAATGTGCCCACAAATTGATCGGCAAAAATGTAGCCTCACTTACCGTAGACAGTCTGGAAATGATAGACTGGTATAAGGTAGAACTCCGCAAACCTACATTTGATGAGGGTAAAGATATAGATAAACCAGCAGCGGAAAAAATTTAAGCGAAAGAGTTAGAGAAATACTACCGAGAAAAATCAGCTTAAATTGGGGAACAAAATACTTGAGCAATTGACACCGCTCGTAAAGCGTTATATAATTTATCTCGTCGGGATAACCGACCAACTTAATAAATGTGTCGGAGTGGTGGAATGGGCAGACACGTACGTTTGAGGGGCGTATCCTTAACCGGGTGCGGGTTCAAGTCCCGCCTCCGACACCATGATTAAACGCACCAGGTAACTGGATTTTTAATACAATACTTAAGCCGTGAGGCAGAATAGTAGCTGAAAGTATGTTTTCAGCTATTATCTTTTTACATTCCTCTGGGTTGGATCTATCTATTCTGAGATTCTTTTTTTGTCTTACAGCTTCGGCGACCATTTTTTTGGTCAAACCAGCGAATGGAGAGGTCCTTTCAGCCAGTTTCCGCTTCAAATGCTCGCGCTGGTCTCCCAGTTTATTAAACTCTTCGACCAGATGCCTGACGTCCATGCCAGCTTCAACGGCTTTAGTGATGTTGGCTATTTTGGTTTCCACTGATTTCAACTGCTTTTCCAGTTCTTCCTTCTCTTCATCCCGGGAGTTGTTAATAAGGCAGATCTCGTTCCAGAGATCATCAACCAGCGTGTCCATTTTATTTATATTGCCAATGTCCTGTTCAAGGTAATTTAGCACGTCCTCTTCCAGGGAAGTTCTTCAATAGTTGTGTTTATCTTGGAAACGGGCTCAACTTTTTCTTCTAACTCTATTACTGCAGCTGACTCCTTTGTCGAAGCATTATCGATTAGAGCCTTAAAACGTTCATTTAACGTATCATTAACGAACTGCTTAAAAGCTTTTTGGGTTATATCCCTAAACTTATCAATAACATTTTGGGTCTTAATACCTGGATATATATCCTTTAGCATAAAGCGAATAAATTCATCAGAAGGATTTGACATTTCCTCATATAAAATTTTTTTCATTTCATTAGTGTATTTGAGTTCAGCTGCAGAATTAAGAATATTATCGTGATCATAGTTAGCGCGTTCAAACTTCTTTATTTCAGGGATAAGATTATCCTTGATGTCTAACAAATTAAATTCCAAGAATGGTCTATCGTCCATTTTATTGGGTGTGTCTAAATCAGTATAGAACTTATAAATTATTCCGTTTGTTAAAATCCCAAAACGCGCGGGCGTTGTAGCAAAGTATCTGAATAGTTGGGAACCATGCTTGTCCAGATCCTCATTAACCGATTTGGCTTCTATTAATATGCTTAGTTCATCATTGATAAAGATAGCATAGTCTACTTTTTCACCTTTCTTAATCCCAACATCAGCTGTAAATTCTGGAACAAATTCAGAAGGATTAAAAAACATCATAGCCAAGCAACTGAAAGAAAGGCATTATTAATGCGGTTTTAGTAGCCTCCTCCGTATGAACTTGTTCTTTAAGTTTTTCAACACGTTTTGCAAACTGGACTATTTTTTCACTAAAATCCATAAACCTCCCCCTCCCTCCTTTTTGCAATAACCAATATTGCATTATATCCTTTTACAGCCCCTGCTATCATGTCAACATCTAACCAGTTATTTTTCAATATCTTTTACATGCATAAGTTTTTGGAAGTCATTATTTTTGATGTGCTTAAGTTCGTGCTGTAGAGTCTGCTGGTTGGCTTCATGACTTAAGCGTGAATTAACATAAATGTTATAGTTGCCGGATTCATCCTGTACGGTTAAGCCTTTTATAGTAGGTGGCAAAGATATGTAACGTAGATAAACATTGTCCATTGTCCTCTCTCCCACTAACAAACATGATAAATAAACTTGTTTATTTAACCCTGCGCAGATGGGCAGTCTCCATCTGGAGAACATCCAATTTAGCTTCAATACGACCCAGGGCAGAAATAATACGTTCGTTAATATCGTTCTGTACTTCCCGGGCATCGAATAAAGCTCTGACCTTTTCGGTAAGCTCGTTTTCCATGCGTGTTACGTTTTTCCGCAGTTCCTCTTGGCCTTTGCTTAGCCCATTAACTTGCTCGCCCAGATCGTTAACTTGCTTTGCAATCATGTTCTGCCCCTGTTGCATGGTCTCCAGCATTTGCATAATTTTCTCTTCGTTATTCACCCTCTCCTCCTCCCTTCTTCTTCAGAGCCTCAATAATGGTTATGGCCGTTTCTATATCTTCCTTGGTGGCTTTTCTTCCCACCTCAAATAAAGCCTTCATTTCCGGTCGTTTGTGCAGTTCGTCCAAGTATTCTAAAGCCTCATCATCGTTGACGTGCTGAGTGCCTTTAGGGCTGGGGTCGTCGGTGCGGCCCAGGAGGTAGTCCACTGACACATCGAAAAAGTCGGCAATTTTGGCCAGTGTATCATAACCTGGTTGCCTTTCATCCGTTTCATATTTCGAAAGAGCATGATATGTAATGCCAATAGCATCCGCCAATTGCTGTCTATCTATTTTATTTTGGTTTCTTAAAAACCTAATTCTATTGCCTATTTTCACTAACCTATAACCTCCTATTTATCCAAAGTATACACTATGTCTAATCAATTAAAAATAATTTAGACAAGATGGGGAAAAACACTTGACATTATACAAATCGTCTAATATTATTAGCATAGATGGACAATACGTCTAATAAAGGAGGTGCACAATGAGGCGCTCACTAAAAGCAGCAAGATTAGCAAAGGGTTTGAGCGTAGCCGAAATAGCGGAACAAGCAGGGGTTACTCCGGCTGTTTATTATAAATGGGAGTCGGGGGAAAGAACACCCCTAATTGAGAACGCCCGCCAAATTGCCCTTATCTTGGAAAAGAGTATTGAAGAACTTTTTTTTGATGAAGATTTAGACGAAATGTCTAATTACACGGGGACTAGCGAAGATATTAGACCCACTGGTACCGAATAAGGGAGGGGATACTGGATGAATTGTCCCAATTGCGGTCATGAAATTAAAGCAGATATCAATTACAGCAAAGCATTGGCAAATGCTATCAATGAGCGGCTGACTCACTACGGCCATACAAAAGAAATGAACCCCAAAACGGAAGATTTCTTCAACCGCAAGTTTCGCAAGTAAATCCCGATTATTATGTTGCATTGGCCTCTGAACTAAGAAAAGGCGGAATCAGTATCAAAGATGCCGCTGAAATACTGGGAGTGCCGCGCTCACGGTTTTATCTTCGCAATCGTAACAGTAACAAAACACCTAAACCTAAGCAAAACTATGTATCTGATGAAGAACTGTCAGCAGTGATCAAGATGGCCTGTAACCGCTATCCTCTTTATGGCTATCGTCGTATTCGCGTTATACTCAAACGCGAGTTTAACATAAATGTCAGTCAAAAGCGGGTTAACCGGGTTATGAACAAACTGGGCTTAAGTCAACAGCGGTTAAAAAACCGACGTATAGTTCAGATGAAAGAGCGACCTGGTCAACCTAGTAAGCCCAATCAAATTTGGGAAATGGACATGACCAAGACCTATCTTACTGGTTACGGCTGGCTCTATATTATGGCAATAAT
>ENA-OWOZ01002620-OWOZ01002620.1-bioreactor-metagenome-genome-assembly--contig:-NODE-2620-length-13136-cov-3.681675_pt1 | contig 13136 bp, 12 predicted proteins | sample MGYA00238140_ERZ651804 | MGnify/ENA primary metagenome ERZ651804 (study PRJEB26910, sample SAMN07631232) | bioreactor metagenome | isolation source: Switchgrass digestor | place: USA: Dartmouth... | reverse complement strand
CGGAACTACAACTGCAACTTTGCTTGCGCAATCTATAATCAGAGAAGGACTTAAGAACATAGCTGCAGGGGCTAACCCAATGGTACTACAAAATGGTATCAAGAAAGCTGTTAATAAGGCAGTAGAAGAAATCAAGAGATTCTCAAAAGATGTTGAAACTAAAGAAGAGATAGCACAAGTAGCTACTATTTCAGCAGCTGATGCAGAAATAGGTAAGCTAATTGCTGAAGCTATGGAAAAAGTAGGAAATGACGGAGTTATTACAGTAGAAGAATCTAAGACTATGGGAACTACTCTAGAAGTAGTAGAAGGTATGCAATTTGATAGAGGATATATCTCTCCATATATGGTTACTGATACAGATAAGATGGTTGCTGAATTAGAAGAGCCATATATACTTATCACTGACAAGAAGATTTCAAACATACAAGACATATTGCCAGTACTTGAGCAAATCGTTCAATCAGGAAAACCATTACTAATAATTGCTGAAGATGTAGAAGGAGATGCTCTACCAACATTAGTTGTTAATAAGTTAAGAGGAACTTTCAACTGCGTTGCAGTTAAAGCTCCAGGATTCGGTGACAGAAGAAAAGAAATGTTAAGAGACATTGCTATTTTAACTGGCGGCCAAGTTATCTCTGAAGAACTAGGATTAGAACTAAAAGAAGCTACATTGGATATGCTAGGAAGAGCAAGAAGAGTACAAGTTGATAAGGAAAATACAGTTATCGTTGACGGAGAAGGTTCCCAATCTGAAATTCAAGATAGAATTAAGCAAATTAAGAGCCAAATGGAACAAACTGATTCAGAATTTGATAAGGAAAAATTACAAGAAAGACTTGCAAAACTATCTGGCGGAGTTGCTGTAATCCAAGTAGGTGCAGCTACTGAAACAGAATTAAAAGAAAGAAAGTTAAGAATCGAAGATGCTTTAGCAGCAACAAGAGCAGCAGTAGAAGAAGGAATAATACCTGGCGGTGGAACTGCGCTAATAAATTGTATACCAGCTGTATCAAAGCTATTAGATGAAACTAATGGAGATGAAAGAACAGGAGTAAACATAATAATCAAAGCATTAGAAGAACCAGTAAAACAAATAGCACTAAACGCTGGATTAGAAGGTTCAGTTATTGTAGAAAAGGTTAAAGCTGCTGAACCAGGAGTAGGATTTGACGCTTACAAAGAAGAATATGTTAATATGATCGATGCAGGAATTATCGACCCAACTAAAGTTACTCGTTCAGCACTACAAAATGCAGCTAGCGTTGCAGCAATGGTATTGACAACTGAAGCAGCAGTAGTAGATATTGAAAAAGAACAACCAATGCCAAATCCAGGTGCAGGAATGTATTAATAGATTAAGGTAAATTAAGGCCATGAAAGTCTTCATGGCCTTTTATTTTTATGCTATATACTTTGATATAGCAAAGTTTTCAGCATAAATATATAAAACCCAGCCCTCCATTTCCGAGATTTGGGAAACATCACCACTCGGAAAATCGATTTGCAAATTCGCTTACGCTCAGGTTGCAAATCTATTGATTTTCCTTCGTGGGATGCTTTCTACAAATCTCTACAAAGTCGGGCTTATGGTTTTATAGATTATGCTTTTAGCTGCAGCAAAAGACCATATTATCGAAACTGAGGAGCCGACTGCGGAAAGATTTGATTGAAGTATCCAGCGTAGCGAAACCATTAGATTTGCGTCCTGAACGTAGTGAATACGCAAATCGGTTTCGCAAGCTGAGATACTTCACAAATCTTGTAGCCCGGAGGATCGAAGTTCGCTATATGGTCTTGATATATGTATAAAGTTGGGCTTTACATATTTATGCTTATAGCAACCTACAGCCAGAGTTTCTTATGTTTTAAATTCCAATATTAGGTGTCTATGCAAATGAAAAGTAATAAAATATAATAAAAACTAAAAAGGAGAAATTTATGGAGAGGAAAATATTAAAGGCCATATCTACTATAGATCAGTTAAATGTGGAGGAGCTGAATAGCTTAGATATAGGTGTAGAAATACAGGATCTAGTGGAGCCAAACTTATCTAGCGAAGATATAGAAAAGTTAATACATAGATATAAAGAAAAATTTAAAGGCTTTAATAACATTAAGGCCCTACATGGCCCATTTTTGGATTTGAAACCATCCAGTCCAGATGAAAAGATTAGAGAAGTGAGTCACTTTAGATATCTCTATACTATAAAAGCAGCTAAAGAATTAGAAATAGATTATTTAATATTCCACAGTCAAATAAATCCATATTTAAATAAGCCATCATTAGCAAGATTGAACAACATGCAGGCTAGAGAATTTTGGTTAAAGCTACTGGAAGAAGTTCCTGACTATAAAGGCATAATACTATTGGAAAACGTGTTTGAAGAAACTCCAGATATGCTAAAGGAATTAATAGAAACAATAAACTTGCCCAACATTAAAATTAATTTAGATATGGGACATGCTAAATTAGGAAGAGTCCCATTAGAGGAATGGATTAGGGAGTTGAGGGACTATATCTTTTATATGCATATTCACTCAAATGACGGAGAATACGATGTTCACCAAAGGCCAAGTGAAGAGGAAATAGAACTTTTATATTATCTATTGGATAAGTATGCTATTAACCCTGTATTATCATTAGAGTACAAGGTTGATGATACAAAAGAAGAAATAATAAGATACAAGAGGAGGATAAGATGAACGGAATAGAAGGAAAGCTGAACATTGGTAAATTCATAAACAGAATAATATTTTATATTATTGGATTGTTTTTCATAGCCATTGGAGTTGCATTTTCAGTCAATTCACAGTTAGGAGTTTCTCCAGTTAACTCACTTCCTTATGTAATTAGTGAAATAACGGGAAAAGATTTGGGTACAATGGTTATTGTGGTATTTTCTATTTATATTTTGATTCAAATTCTCCTGTTGAGAAAGGAATTCAAATGGATTAATCTTACCCAACTTGTTTTTTCCACTATATTTGGATATTTTGTAGATTTTACTAAACATATTGTAGGTGATTTTGCTATTCCAACATATCTGGGGAAATTAACCATGTTGGCCATTAGCATCGTATTCATAGCAATAGGCGTATGCATATATGTAAATACATATTTGGTAAATATGCCTATGGAAGGTATGACTGCCGCTGTTCAGAAGAAGGTGTTTAAAAACAAAAGCTTCTCTGACGTAAAGGTTATTATGGATTGTTTAGCCGTGTTCATTGGAATAATTCTATCATTCACTTTCTTGGGAAGATTAGTAGGAATTAGAGAAGGAACTATTCTGAGTGCTGTACTAGTGGGTAAGGTTATGAAACCTATACAAAAGTTAATCATACCAACTATAGAAAAGTTTTGTTTCTAAAAGAGAATATTATGTTAAAAATAGATATAGTAGGAGGTAGAAGATAATTATCTTCTATCTTTTTTAATTTTTATATGAATTTTTGGTGAATTGTCCTAAACTTAATCGATTATCTGTGTTACACTTATAATAAGATTATTTTGAATATTGGGAACTTTTTAGCCTATAAATTCATCTAATTAGTAGAGGGGAGGATGGAATGAAGGTCATAAGTTTAGAAAATAAAAGACTTGTAAATAGGATAAAAAGTGGACAACTCCAATTTCTTGTTCAGTGGATTGATGAGAATAAGGATAGATTATATAAAATTTCCTGGTCTTATCTTTATAATCATGCGGACATAGAAGATGTACTCCAAGATACATTGATAAAAGCATACGAAAATATTCATACATTGAAAAATACCAACTACTTTGAAACCTGGTACATAAGCATATTGATAAATGAATGTAGAAGAAAGCTAAGAAGAAAGAAGAGAGAAGTTTTAATGGAGAGCATAGAACATGGTGAATATTACATAGAAGAATATGATTTTTTTCAAGAGCTCAATTCCATAGATGACATATATAAAGAGGTAATAGTGTTAAAGTACATATCTGGATATACCCAAGAAGAAATAGCAGATATTTTAGGTATTCCAATAGGAACTGTAAAATCAAGGATTTATAGAGGTCTTAAAGAGCTTAGAAAATTGATAAAGGAGGTGTAGATTTGGATTGTAATGTAGTTCAGGATAAACTTTTGGATTATATAGATGGAAACTTAAGTGAGGAAGAAGAAAAGGAAATTGAGGACCATTTAGAAAACTGTGCTGAGTGTAGCAAAGAGTACGCAGAAATGAAATCAACAGTTGGTTATATAAAGGATAAATCTAATAAAATCGATACAAATAAAGTTCTGAATTTAGATCCAAATAGATTGAAAAGAAGATTTGTTGGAAGACTTACTAGAATTGGATTAATAGCAGCTATACTATCTTTAATACTGGTAGCAGCTGCTTTTGCAACAGAAATATTGGACTTTACTAAATGGTGGAAGAAAAACAGTGAAAAACGACTTTCAGCTTGGGAAGAGCTTATAGAAAAGGGAGTAGGGCAAAAGCTTAATATATCAGCAACGGATAAGAATATCAGGGTGACAGCAGAAGGAGTAATAGCTGATGACATTAATACTATAATCCTCCTAAAAATAGAGGACTTAAAGGGCAATACTAGATTTGTTCCAGTAAGAGATATATCCAATGATTCTTCCTTAATAGTAGGCGGAGACATAACAAAGAAGTATGAAGGTGCTCCTATTTCCTATGAAATTATTTATTTGCCTCTTTATACAGAAGATGACAATACGGTTAAACTGATGGTATATACCTCTCCTATGAGTAAGGATGAGGGAGAGATAGAAATACATATAGATGAACTTGTAAGCTACTTAAATGAAAGTGAAGAATCTGTAGAAAGAATAACAGGAAACTGGAATTTGACTATACCAGCAGAAAAGATAAAGGCTAAACACTATCCTATAGATAAGGCAATAGATTTAGGTGGCAATGAACTGACAATAGAGAGGATAACCATAGCCCCTACAGTGACAAAGATATATTATAAGCTTAATGTGTACAATGAAGAAAATAAGCGCTTTATTGATGATGTATCATTCATAATAAAACATGGGAACAAAACCTACGGCCAATCAGAGCTAACCCTTGGGGGAGCCATGGAATATAAGAGTTCAGGAGTTGTACGCAGAGAGTTTGATATTGAAAGCATTTACCTAGAGGATCCAAAGGATATTGATTTAATAGTAAATACCTGCAAATATACCATTAAAGGGTTGGAAGAATATGATATCGATTGGGCTAACCTACCTCAAGTTGTAGAATATGATAACAGCAAGATTACCATTGAAGAGGTAAAATACAGTGAGGATAGCACGGAAGTAATAATCAAAGAAGATGACAGCAAGGACAGAAAATACATTAGAACAAATATATGTTTGAACATAGGTGATGTAATGTTCAATGCACTTCAACAGAGGGTTAAAACTAATTATTCGTTCTATGGAAAACCTCTGGAATATGAAGTAAGAGATTCAAAGGGAAAAGTTAACGCTAAGAAAGACTGGACAGATGAAACTCATATGTTTGTTTTTAAACAGAAAATAACTATTAATAAAGATGACTTTGATAGACAGGATCTATATGAAAACAGCTTTAAAAAGCATACAATACCTGGGAAACTCTGTATAGAAGGGCAAGAATATATAGAGTTTCCAAATATAAAAATAAATATTAATTCAGGTAAATAAGACAGAGAAACCGTCCTCAAAAGGGGCGGTTTTGTTTATTTAATAAAAATGGTAAGTTGCCCTTTTCAAAAAATGATTTTTATGATACTAATATATTGTTGTACTATTGTAGTAAGGAAACTTGAAAGAAACAAAACAACTGACATATAAAGGAGGATAATATGATCGAAATACAGAACAAATCAACTACCATCAAATTAATTAACAGAGTAGTATTCTATATTATTGGTCTGTTTTTTATTGCCCTTGGAGTAGCTTTTTCAGTCAATTCTCAATTGGGAGTTTCTCCAGTTAATTCTCTTCCCTATGTAATAAGTGTAATCATTGGGAAGGATTTAGGTACAGTGGTTATTGTGGTGTTCTGCTTTTATATACTGGTTCAAATTCTTCTGCTAAGGAAGGAGTTTCAATGGATTAATCTCACTCAAATTGTTTTCTCCACTATATTTGGTTATTTTGTTGATTTTGCCAAATACATACTTGGGGATTTTACCATTCCAACCTATTTAGGCAAATTAACCATGTTAGCTATAAGCATTTTACTTGTAGCTTTAGGAGTATGCATATATGTTAATGTGAAATTGGTAAACATGCCTATGGAAGGTATGACTGCTGCAATTCAGAAGAAGGTATTCAAAAATAAAACCTTTTCTGATGTAAAGGTTATTATGGACTGTTTGGTTGTAGCTGTTGGAATATTACTGTCGTTTACCTTCCTAGGGAAACTAGTGGGAATACGAGAAGGAACAGTTCTTTGTGCTATATTAGTTGGTAAAGTCATGAAGATTTTACAAAAATGGATTATGCCAATTTTAGAAAAACTATGCTTTTAATTTAAGATAAGACAGAGGAACGCCTCTGTCTTTTCAATTAAAGTATACCTCATCAACTATAATATCCACATACTCTCTCTTTACAGCAGGAGTATAGTATATGCCGTAAGTTATTAAGCCATTCTCTTGCCTATCATTTTCCAATTCTATATAAGCCTTATATACAGGTTGAAAATATTCACTATATGGACTTACGTAGTATTCCAACTCTATTTTAACTATATCCTCCCGGCTTATATTTTCATCATAGGGGACTGTAGTTAGATAGTCGCCCTTTAGGATGTTAGAAATAGCTTCCTCTACAGGGATTATTGGATAATCTCCAATCTTTTCGTACTCATAAATTGAGGGTAAATGGATTACATGAAGGCCATTGGTTTCTTCGGAAAAGCCAAAACTAGCCCTGTTAAAGCTATAGTTTAGTATTTTTTCTTGGTCGATGCCCTTTTTATCATATACATAGTGGCTATAGTGCTTATCTCCCTGGAAGGAATAATCGTAGACTACTTCAAATGCAGGTTCTTGAAAATTAAATAGGTCCTCATACAGCTCATAATAGTACCTAAGATAGTAAACTTGTCTTTGGTATTCATCTTCTATATCCATATTTGGCAGCTTTACTGGTTCATCCCAATAGATGGAAGCAGATAGGTCAGGCCATATGCTTATAGAAATGCCCCTGTCACATTTGTATGAAGTGTGGGCCTCATCAGTTTCTATAATGTTTACCCCCAAGATTTTGGCTATATTCTGTGCTAATTCATCCTTTTTTTCTCTGGAAATATAATCATCTAGCTCCATAAGTTCAGTGGGTAGGGTATTTCTAAACACTGGCAGGGTATCTATATCCATGTCTTCAGACCAAGGATTATTAGTTATCAGTTCTTCTCTATTGTACAGCATTATACTAAAATACCCCATTCCATTAGCAGAAAGCTTAAACTGGATTTTAGGAAGGTTTTCATCTACAGCTGGAGGAGTATGAATATCAGGCGTAGTAGGAGGTTCATCTTTTCTATCCATATAATTTCTTATAAATAGGGAGGATATGATAATTACAATGCTTGCTGCAATAGCTGAAAGTCTGCCTATACTTATGCTTTTCCCTTTTTTATTTTCCAATATGTTTTTTAGCATTCTCTCCTTCTGCTCTTCATCTGGTTTTATGTATTCCAAAGCAGTTTTGATCTTATTATCCATTTTCCATACCTCCTAGGCTTTTTTTGAGTAGCTTCCTACCTCGATACAGCCAAGATCTTATGGTTGACTCCTTTACACCGAGAGTTCTTGAAATCTCCACACTAGAATAGCCTTCGTAATAATAGAGATAGATTACCGTTTTGTATTTTGTCGGCAAGGATAAAACCTCTTCTAGTACTTCAAAATCATGGGTATCTATATGTTTAAAATCGTTTATGTAATCTTCATAATTTCTCCTTTTACTTCGGAACCAATGCTTTAAGTTGTTTTTACAGACATTAGAAGCAGTAACTATTAACCAAGCCTTTTCGTGGGATTGATCCTTAAAGGATATATTGCTATTCATTAGCTTTAAAAAGGTAGTTTGAACTGCATCCTCCGCTTCCGATCTATTCTTCATAAACATATAACAGACTCTATATACTGTGTCTACATGCCTATTGTATATATCTTCAATATCTATTTCTTTTAAGTTACCTGGCATTTTTCCACCTCCTATATAGAAAACAATCAAAGACGGAAAAGTGTTGCAATAGTTTTTAAGTATTATTTTAATTATATGTCAGCTATCTTGTTCCTTTAATAGATTCTATGATATACTTATAATATAAAAACTTACATATATAGGGAAATTTAGGTGAGAATTTTAACTGGCCATTAGCAATTTATTACCCTTATAGCTAAAGCTTATATTTAAGTATAACTAATCTTTTAAGGTGTAAAAAACAATATTAAGTTTTAAACTAGTAGATTTGGGAAACAAATAAATAGACCAATAAATAAAGGAGGTCTTATGATGAAATACAAAATGCTACATACTTGCATAAGAGTAATGGATTTAGAGAAGAGCTTAAAGTTTTATAAAGAAGCTTTAGGATTTAGAGAAACAAGAAGAAAAGACTTTCCAGAGCATGAATTCACTTTGGTTTATTTAAGCGATGAAGATGGAAAGTATGAATTGGAACTAACCTACAACTACAATCCAGAAAAGCCTTATGAAATAGGCAATGGATTTAGCCATATAGCAGTTGCTGTAGATGACCTAGAAGCATCCCACAAAAGGCATAAGGAGATGGGCTATAAGGTTACAGACCTTATGGGACTTCCAGGAGACCCACCAAGGTATTACTTCATAACAGACCCAGATGGATACGACATAGAAGTGATAAGGGCAGAATAATAGGCGACTTTTGGTCGCCTATTTATATTATTAGGTGTATTTCGTTTTCTGATGGGTCTTCAGTAATATAGTTTCCATCTTCAAATTTCACTTCATAGCCAAGTCTAGTTAGATTATCCACCGTATCCTTCCTTGTGTTTTCATCTGGAAACTTTATTGTAAAGTATTTCATGCCTACGCTGTTTTTTGATGGAGGGGGTGCACCTATGCCATTCCACACGTTGAAGGCTATGTGGTGATGGTAATTTCCTGTGGAAATAAAGGTAGCCTGTTTAGGCATCCTAGCAACTACATTAAAGCCTAATCCATCTACATAGAATCTTTCTGCTTCTTCTAGATGAGATACGTGAAGGTGTATATGGCCAATTATGGTCTCTTCAGGGATTCCATCCCAAACTTCATCTTTAGCTTCTTCCATAAGATCCTTAAGATATAAGGGTTTTGTAACCATGTTTACTGTACTCCCATCCCACTGCCATGTGGTATAAGGGGTGTCTGCATACACTTCTATGCCATTATCATCCACATCCTGAAGATATAAAGCTTCGCTTACTCCATGGTGGGAAGCTCCAATTATGGGGTAATCGACTTCCTTTAAGTGTTTTATGAATTTGCCTAATTCTTTTCTATTGGGAAGAAGTAATGCATAATGGTACAATCCTGTCCTCCTAAATTCCTTAGGCTTTATATCCTCTGGTTGTTCTATGGTTACTATGGGATTTATTTCATCAGCAGTCAATATGGCTTTTCTATCTTCTAAAAGAAGGATTTTAAAGCCCATTACTTCTTTATAAAATTTTAAGGATCTATTTAAATCTTCTACTTTTAAAGCTATTTCAGTTACATACCTATTAGGGCTTTTGTGAAATTTTGACATATTAATCACCTTTTAGTTTATTTGATATTTTGTAATATATTTACCCAAATTTGTAGAAATTAATTTGATATATAAAAATTGGAAAATATGCTATAATTATTAGTACATTTATATTAAGAATAAAAGGAGGAGCTTAGAGTGTCAGTAAATAACATATTAGAATGGACTTTATTATCCGAATGCCCCATACCTAAAGATGTAGAGGAAATATTGGTAGATGGAGAATACGCTGTTGCAGCCTATAAGACTTTTAGAGATAGTGCCATATTTACAAATAAAAGGCTTATAGTAAGGGATTCTCAAGGGATTACAGGTAAAAAAGTAGAAATCTACTCTTTGCCTTATTCATCCATATACATGTGGTCTACGGAAAATGCTGGTAAATTCTTGGATTTAAATGCAGAAGTTGAGCTTTGGACTAGAGCAGGCCATATTAAGGTTAACTTGCAAAAAGGTGTAGATATTAGGAAATTCGATAAACTTATTGCCGAAGCTTTATTGAAATAATTATAATTCAGATAAATGGACAGTTTTCCTGTTTTATATGAGCCATATATTGATGGTATTATAGATTAAAGGAATATAGCAAAGAGAGAATCTTAGGACCTAAGATTTTTGAAGAATATGGGTTCTTTTCTTTGTTAATATGCCTTTTATTATAGCAAAAATAGTATCTTACTCTATAAAAGTGACTAGATTAGGAAGTTATATGGAATACTCTTTAGTTCTCTTGTCTCAAATTTAGGGCTGGCAAGGCTTTGGTTTATGTTTTTTACACAATAAAGTTTGAATATATAAAGATATATCTGTAAACATTGCATAATTGTATGTAGCTTAATCCTACATATGTGATATATTATAGTTAAAACTATTAAGAAAAGGGGTCATAGGAAATGGTAGATCATTTAAACTCTAGACACATAGTTGAAGAAAGAGTAACTATCGGAAATATTCCAGCCATACTATTTAGACCAAAAGAAAGAGAAGGATTATTTCCTTCCATAATTTTTTATCATGGCTGGAGCTCTAAAAAAGAGTATCAGAGGATGAGGGGATTCATATTAGCATCAGTGGGATACCAAGTTTTAATACCTGATGCCATATATCATGGAGAGAGAAATCCACTTTTAAATTATGACGTAGAAAATGCTGCTAAGCTTTTCTGGAAAATAATATTAAACAATATGGAAGAGTCCTATATTCTTATAGATGGATTGGTATCCAAATACGATGCGGATGTGGATAGAATAGGAGTTATTGGCCATTCCATGGGAGGCTTTACTGCAGCAGGAGCGTTTACTCACAATCCATACATAAAAGCACTAGTAGTGCTTAATGGCTCTTGTTATTGGGAAAACTCCAATAATATATTTCAGGAGCAGTTAAAAATAGAAATGAGTAATGGTTCTAATAAATTAGCAGAGAGAATATCCAGCCTAGATCCAATGAAAAACCTTGATTTATTAGTTGACAGACCAATCCTACTGTTACATGGCGAAAAGGATAGCGTAGTGTCCATTGAAAGCCAAAGGATCTTTTATGATAAGATAAAAAACCTATATGACAATAAGGATAGAATAAAGTTTATTGGGTATCCTAATTTAGACCATTTTGTAACCACCAATATGATGGAAGAAGCTATATATTGGTTTTATCTACATCTATAACAGAATTGAAGGATTTTTAAGATTTTTTCTAAAATTGCGTAAAATATTTTATTTCTTGACTTATAACGGAATATTTGCTATTTTATAAAGAATATATAATCGATATGGAAAATGGAGGGATATACAGTGGAATTTGTAGGAGAAGGCTTAACTTTTGATGATGTGTTGCTACAGCCTGGGAAATCAGAAGTATTGCCTAAGGATGTTAAAGTCAATACATATTTAACTAAAAAGATAAGGCTAAATATACCTCTACTAAGTGCAAGCATGGATACTGTAACGGAATCAAAGATGGCTATAGCTATAGCAAGAGAAGGTGGTATAGGTATAATTCACAAGAACATGTCTATTGAAAAGCAAGCTTTAGAAGTAGATAGAGTTAAGAGATCTGAACATGGAATAATAACCGATCCATTTTCACTTACAAGACATCACGATGTTTCTGATGCATTAGAGTTGATGGAAAGGTATCACATCTCAGGGGTTCCTATTATTGAACAGGACGGAAAGCTGGTTGGAATTATAACCAACAGGGATATCAGATTTGAAGTGGATACAACTAAAAAGATAGATGAAGTAATGACCAAGGATAATCTAGTTACTGCTAAAAAAGGGATTAGCATGGATGAAGCTTTGGAGATAATGAAAAAACACAAGATTGAGAAATTGCCTATAGTGGATGATGACTACAAGCTTGTAGGCCTTATAACCATCAAGGACATAGAAAAGCTTATTGAGTATCCAAATTCAGCAAGGGATGAATCTGGAAGGCTTTTAGTTGGGGCAGCAGTAGGAGTAACGGAAGATGTACTTGAAAGGGTTGATGCATTAGTAAAAGCTAAAGTAGATGTAATAGTTGTAGATACAGCTCATGGCCATTCAAAAGGAGTAATAGAAACAGTTAAAAAGATCAAGAGAGAATATCCAGACCTTCAGCTAATAGCAGGAAATGTGGCAACTTATGAAGGAACTGTAGAATTGATTAAAGCTGGTGCAGATGCAGTAAAGGTTGGAATTGGACCTGGTTCCATATGTACAACTAGGGTAGTTACAGGTGTAGGAGTACCTCAAATAACTGCTATTATAAACTGTGCAAAGGCTGGTAAGGAATATGGTATACCTATAATTGCAGATGGAGGAATCAAGTACTCTGGAGACATTACAAAGGCTTTAGCAGCTGGAGCAAGTTCAGTTATGATAGGTTCTCTCTTTGCTGGAACAGCGGAAAGCCCTGGAGAAGAAGAGCTTTATGAAGGCAGAAGATTTAAAGTATACAGGGGAATGGGCTCTTTATCTGCTATGAAAGCAGGAAGCAGTGATAGGTATTTCCAAGAAAATACTAAGAAGTATGTTCCTGAGGGAGTAGAAGGAAGAGTTCCCTATAGAGGACCATTGGGAGATGTGGTTTTCCAACTAATTGGTGGATTAAAAGCTGGAATGGGATATGTTGGGGCAAAAGACCTTGAGGAGTTGCATGAAAAAGCTAAATTCATAAAGATAACTAATGCATCTTTAATTGAAAGCCATCCTCATGACATCTATATAACTAAAGAAGCTCCTAATTACAGTAGAAGGTAAGGGGGAATTGAGTTTGATAATAATAATGGATTTAGGTTCAAAGTTTAGTAAGGATTTAGGAAAGAGGATTAGACAGAGTAAAGTATACTGTGAAATATTTCCTTATGACTACCCCCTACA
>ENA-OWOZ01002619-OWOZ01002619.1-bioreactor-metagenome-genome-assembly--contig:-NODE-2619-length-13139-cov-5.311974_pt1 | contig 13139 bp, 12 predicted proteins | sample MGYA00238140_ERZ651804 | MGnify/ENA primary metagenome ERZ651804 (study PRJEB26910, sample SAMN07631232) | bioreactor metagenome | isolation source: Switchgrass digestor | place: USA: Dartmouth... | reverse complement strand
GCTTTATTATCAAATATCACGAATGTACTGGGGTTGTGGTTACGCAAGTGAGGCGGCGGGTGCAATAGTAAGATATGTTTTAAATGAATACCCAACTGCCACTATTAGAGCTGAAGCAGTATCTGTAAACCCAGCAAGCATAGCTGTATTAAAAAAGATTGGATTAAGACAGACTCATATAGAAGAAAAAGGATTTAAACGTAACAATTTCGAGCTTGATTTAATACATTTTTCTAACGCTTAATCTAATGCGCACCAAGCTACTTTACCGGGTGACAAGCGCCATAAGATAGAAGATACAGTGGTTAATCATGTCAAAAGAACATCATTCCGTAACCATCAATTCCATCAGCTCGGGCCACGAGTAGAGCATCATATTGATGTCAAAGGTGTTTGCTGGAGCTTCAAAATGTCAAGGGGACGGTTCTCTTGACATTATTTTTTTCACACGATATTGTGTCTTAAAAGGGGTTATTCCAATGCCTAGGACTATATGATAGGTCAGCAAGACCATATATACCATGTAATATTAGGAGGCAATGAAAGAAAGAATATGTTTTAAATGCTGAAGATAAAGCCAGTTTATCTCTTCTGAAAAACGCAGAAATATTGGGGATAAAAAGGGAAACAGCAAAAAATAGCATGTCAAAAGAACAAACATGTATGGTAATCATACACAGCAGAATGCATGAAAACTATTTGCATAACAACTCCATGATATAATGAATAAGTGGCAGGATTATGCCGAGGGACGTTTTGGAGTTTACTCCGTTTGAAGAACATGGCTAAATTGTTTTTGAGTACAGAGAGTTATGGCACATTGTGACCATGTACATTAAACTTCAATTTTTTCAGACAATGCTTCCTGCTTAAAATTCTTGGGGGTGTTAGCTTGCAAGCATTATTAAACTGTTGTTGTGGATTGGATGTTCACAAAGATATCATTCAGGCCTGTATTCTAAAAGGGGACTCAGATGAAGAACCTATCATTATCCGTGATGAGTTTAAGACACTGCAGGATGGTTTGCAGGCTTTATGCACTTAGCTTTTAGAAAATGAGTGCTTTAACATCGCAATGGAAAGTACTGGCGTTTACTGGCGTCCTGTTTATGAGTCAATCGAAGAATATTTGCCTAATTATCAATGTATGATGGTTGTGAATGCCTACCATATGCGAAATTTGCCCGGAAGAAAGAGTGATGTGGCTGACGCAGAATGGATTAGTACTCTTTTTCGGCATGGACTTCTAGAGCCAACACCAAGAAATGATGAGTCTGCAGGGAAGATAAAATCACGTAAAATCACTAAAGGTAACCCTTATATAAAATCCATTTTATGCCAAGTTGCATGGGCAGCTGTTCGTTGTCGATATTCATATTTTGCTGATTGGTTCTGGTCACATCAAGGGAAATTAGGCAGGAGAAAAGCTATTATTGCTGTAGCGAGAAAGATTTTAGTACTCATATATAAGTTACTTAAATCTGGAGAGTTCTACGACCCAATGGTGGCATCAAGCCAATTCAATCGCTAAGCAATAATAGCCTATTTATATTGTTATCATATCCGCTTCTATTTTTCAATATTAGAAGGGTATTTTTGTTATGCCCATTTTTCTATAAAGACGATTTTTGTTTTCACATTAACCGTCCCTTTGACATGCAAATACTTGTAATATTTACAATAAATGCGTATAATAATATTGTAAAGCTAATAAATATCGACAAATGTTTCTCCGCTTACCGGCATGCGGAGCCGAAATAAATTGCCGGGCTCAAATGTTTCTCCGCTCACTGGCATGCGGAGTTGAAATAAGTGGCCAGGCTCAAATGTCGTTAAGGCTCTATCTTTACGATAGAGCCTTTAGTTATATAGGGGGCTATTTAATGATAAAAGAAGGTCAATTTTATTTTTTATCAGACCAGTTTTATATAACTTTTACTGGCGATAAACTCATGAAAAATAAAGAAAACATTTCTTATCCAAAATATGTTCCCAATTACTAAAAAATACATAGCAAATATATATATTGATAAAAATACAAAAAAGCCGGTTACAATAGATCCGAATACAGCAAGAGATATCATTACTAATGCGAAGGATGTTTTAAAACTTCACCGGCGTGGAATTCCCTTAATATTTCCCAATATTAAAGTTATAGAAAAAGTCTTACTTTCACAATTACAAATATAAAACTTTCTACTAATTTTTCTGATAAAACGATTAACGAACATACAACAATAGCAGAATCAGAAGTAGCAGCAACGATAGAAAAGCCTAATATAAAGTCGAAACTTTCAGAGATAGGTGTGTCAAAAGAACCGTCCCCATGACACAAAACAATTACTGCCCCGTCCCAAACTGTTCTATGGTCTTGTATAATTGTTATGTAAATGCTATAATTCTTCGTGATATGATGTTTACGAGGTGAAAAAATGACAAAGTCAGAAATACTCAAAGCTATTAACGGCAATTTGATTGTATCTTGTCAAGCATTGCCCGGCGAGCCGTTGTATGTAGAAGAAAAATCCATCATGTATTTAATGGCAAGAGCGGCAAAAATGGCCGGTGCCTGCGCAATTCGTACCAACGGGGTCCGTGATGTCATTGCCATAAAAGAAGAAACTCACCTCCCGGTAATCGGTTTGATAAAGATTCAGTATCCCGGCTATGATGCTTATATAACGCCTACCATGCTTGAAGTGGATCAATTGGTTGAAGCAGGCAGTGACATTGTCGCCCTTGACTGTACCATGCGTTGTCGTGGCGATGGATTGACCATAAACCAATATCTAGCACAAATAAAAGAAAAATATCCCAATTTACTGCTTATGGCAGACATTTCTACCTTTGAAGAAGGCATAAACGCTTGGGAATGTGGTGTTGATTTTGTAGGTACCACATTGAGTGGCTATACGGACTATTCCGTCAAAAGTGACGGTCCTGACTTTGAGCTTGTGGAAAGGCTTGCAAAAGAAGGCGTGAGGGTCATTGCAGAAGGTAAAATCCAAACTCCAAAAGACGCTAGAAAAATGCTGGATTTAGGTGCATTTTCGGTTGTTGTTGGTGGAGCAATAACAAGACCTCTTGAAATTGCAAGACGTTTTATTGATGAAATAAAAAGAAGGTGAATGGCATGAATTATCTTGGAATAGATATTGGAGGAACCGCTGCTAAAATAGGACTTGTAACTTGTAACGGAGACATCCTTCATTCGGCAAGTTATAATGTTGCTTTTGACAACTACCAAACCCCGATTTTACATACGGTATTGAATAAAACAGATGATTTTCTTCAGTCATTTCATATCAATCCCAAAAATTTAGCCGGCATTGGTATATCAGCAACCGGCCAAATTGACACTATAAACGGAATTGTAGCAGGAAGTGGAGGAAATATTAAAAATTGGTTAGGTTCCAATATTAAAAGTTCCTTTGAAGAAAAATACGGATTAAAAACCACCGTTGTAAACGATGCCAACTGCGTTGCCATTGGTGAGCAATGGGTAGGTGCGGCAAAAAACAGCAAAAACGCTATTATCATTACTATTGGCACAGGTGTCGGCGGCGGAATTATTGTTAATAACGAAATTCTGCTTGGCTCTATCGGTATTGCAGGAGAAATAGGCCATTTTTCCATAGACCAAAACGGTAAAACTTGTACCTGCGGCAACAAGGGTTGTATTGAACAATATGGATCCATGACAGCACTTATAAAAAGTGTAAAAGAAATAGCCCATGAAATTCCATTAAACCCTAACTCCATTAATGGTCTCGAAATCTTCAAACTTGTGAAAGAAAAAAACGAAAAAGTCTGCCACATTGTAGACCAATGGATTAACAGCATTATTTCTTGCCTGGTAAGTCTTACACATATTTTTAATCCGGAAGTAATCATCATTGGTGGAGGTGTAAGTGCAGAAAAAGAACTTTTTGTTTCCAAAGTTGCCAAAGGTGTTTATAGTAGGGTTATGCCTAAATTTAAAGAAAATCTTCAAATCAAGCCGGCCAAGTTGGGAAATAATGCAGGCTTGGTTGGAGCTGTACGATATTGCATGCTAAATTAAATATAACATACTTTTTTCTATTTGCAACTTATAAGGAGGCAATAAGGACAGTCTTATTGCCTTTTAAATTGAAGCAAGAAGCAAAAAGAGCCGTCCCCAATGCCTCAACCCATGCCTCATATTGATACCTTAAAAACACATGTCCATCTCAAAAATATATCAAAAAAACCATCCCCACGACATATGTTCATAAATAATCCTATCCCTCTCGCGAATTAACTCCTTCATTCTCTTTTGAATCGTTCTTCTTCGACAAGCAGAGATGTCCGGACGACGTGTCTCCGCCTCCAATTTAATACACTCAATGGCAATATCCTTCAATCGTTCCAGTACGTCATCCGGCATATTTAACATAATCTTGTGTAAATATTCATCTCTAATCATATATATATTTTCCTCCCAAAAACAAACTTGTTTGTTGGGAGGAAAATTAAAAAGCGCACATGCAGGAAAGCATCATTTCCTACACGTGCGCTGATTTATGTTATTGCAAATATCAGCCAAATGCTGTATAATAACATAAAGTCGCAATGATAGCCCTCGCATCTACGATGCGTATGCTATCCGTGTAGGTACCCACACTACCTGCATGAGTTTTTGAGTGGAGCCAACACTCAAAAACTATGGCGACTCTTTAATTTTCCTCCGCTATCATAATTATATCCTTATAATGGAAGAAATGCAACCATTTTTATAAAATTTTCGGATGTTCATGGGGAGAAGGCTTGTTTTTGTTAACATAACTCAAATATTTTTTCGTGAACCCTTTTATTAAGCATTGCATAATATTATAGAGGAACGACTTGATGTAATTACATAGCTTGTATGAAAACTTTACCCCGGGGTAAAGTTTTCATACAAGCCGTGTAATCATATATGACATGAATCATAACAGGAATGGTTTCAGGATGAATAAAGAAGTTGAATTGGTTGGCAGAGAAAAGCTGATAACAGTCAGAACAGAAGTCAAGGCTGGCGAGTTATTAAAACAAATACCATCTCAGCAGGGAATAAGGCTTGACTTAACTTCTTCCCAGCACAGGGAAGAAGTTAAAACAAGCCAAAACCAATATTTTACATTCCTGCTAACATATCTGACGCTAATCCTACTCCGCACGATATTTCAAATTGTTTCTGTGCCAAATTATAGGCTAATAATACTTGTTCCCTTTGCAATTCGATTTCTTTCAGCTTGTTTAATGAATCCAGCGTTTCCGTATTGGTAGCCATTCCCGCCTTATATTTTATCTCACTTATTTCATAGACTTTTCTGACCTGGTCAACAGACTGTTCCAATACCGTCAAACTCCCATATGCATTAAGCATATCCATATAGGCCTTATGAACGGAAAGTTCAATGGTCTGCTTGGTCTTTTCAAGAGCATATGCACTGGAATCCATTGTATATTTTGCTTCTTGATATTTATAAGTATTCGGTGTATACCACTTTCCTGTAATCTCAAAGTTCAGTTTATCGACTTCATATTGCTCGGAAGCCTGAATAACCTCCATCCTGTTTTCAAGCGCTTCTTTAATTTTCTGCTCAATATCAACTTCAACCGGCGGATTGGCTTTCAATTGATCAATGAGCTGAACGGTTGCCGTCAAAGGCAGGCCTACTGTCCTGTTAAAATTCATCTGTGCATATTGCAAATCTCTTTCCGCTGCCTTTTTTTCGGTTTCGGCCTGTGCCAAAGCAATATTTGATGAAATAACATCCATTTCAGATACCAAGCCTTGAGAATATTTTTGATTGGTAATTTCCACGTTCTTTTTCGCAAGGTCTAAAATGGAATTCTGAATATTTAATTTATTCTGTGCATTTAGTAAATTAAAATAACTGTTTTCAACCATAAATTTTAAAGTCTCTTCTACTTGTATTTTCCGCTTTTCTGCAAGCAAAAGCCCCATTTCCGCCGTTCTCTTGTATAACCCGTCTTCTATAAGCAAATTATTAAAATTAAACACAGCGGAAGCCATAGAAGTGGATGGAATTTTTGGAACTGTTCCTCCTGAAGCTTTATTAACGTTACGTTGGGCTTTCCTGACCTCACGTACTGCGGCTTCTGCCTCTTTTACCTGCACCTTTGCCTTTTCAAGGCCTGTTTCACTGATGGCAATTTGCGGATTATTGGCAAGTGCATATTCGACGGCCTGCTCCAAAGTAAAGCTCATAACTTCGGTATCTTCCACACCGTAAGAAGGCATCGCAGCCGTCAAAAGCATGATACACACGACAAATGCCTGTATTCTTTTTTTCATATTTTACAACTCCTTTTTATTATTCTACCTCGGTATATTATTGTTTTTTTACGGAATGCATGCAATGCGTTCCCTACATATGATTAAAATGTATAAGTACATATCCACGGGCGAACACTGTTTGCCCTACATTAGAATATATGTTTGTTCACATATAGCATATGAATATACCATCTCGGACACCACGTATGGTGTCCCTACGCTACATCGTTGTTCCAAGTTTTCACAATACCTAATATCTTGCGCAAATTCAAGCTATCCGGGCGACCACAGGTCGCCCTACATATATTCATATTAAGAAATTAATTTGACGATACTGCAGGTTGATCTGCCACAACCTGTTTTTTCTTATTCTTTCTTGTCTTTCTTGACAAATCATCAAATAATGTATAAACAACCGGTATAATCACTAAAGTCAACACCGTTGAAGTGGTAAGCCCTCCGATAACAACGGTAGCCATAGGGGCCTGTAACTCCGCACCTTCTCCGATTCCCAATGCAAGCGGAATTAATCCCAGTATGGTTGTCAAGGTGGTCATGAGAATGGGACGAAGCCTTGTAGGACCTGCTTTAATAATCGCATCAAAACGTTCCATGCCTCTGCTTCTTAATATATTAATATAGTCTACCAAAACAATGGCATTGTTAACAACAATACCTGCAAGCATGATTACGCCGATAAACGCAGGAACATTGAACGTACGGCCGGTAATAAACAAACCGAAAGCGGAACCTGCATATGCCAAAGGCACTGAAAACATAATGATAAACGGATACAGCAATGACTCAAACTGAGCTGCCATAATCATATACACCAATAAGACCGAAAGCAATAATGCTTGAAACAAACTGGTAAACGCCTCAACCATTTGTTCCTGCTGTCCTCCGAATTCAATGGAATATTGGGATGGCAGAGAAATATCTTCCAGTTTCTGCTGAATGTCCCTGCTAATGCTTCCGACATCACGTCCAAAAATTTGCGAGCTAACCGTTACATATCGCTCCTGATTTTCACGTGTTATAGTAATAGGTCCTTGTTCTATATTGATTTTTGCAACGTCAATAAGCGGCACTTCCGAACCTGCCGGCGTTGTAATTTTTATACTTTTCAACTGTTCAAAAGTTTGCGTTTTTTCTTTAGGGTATTGCACTCTCACATCAATTTCATCACCGGCCACCTTATAACGGGTAGCTACCTGTCCTTCCACAGCCACGCGAATGGAAGATGCCACTTGAGCCGTACCTAAACCGTAGTATGCCGCCTTATCTCTGTCCACATAAATCTGTGCTTCCGGTCTTCCTTGTGATATGCTGGACTCTACCTCTCTTGTACCTTCTACACTTTTTACTACTTCCACAACTTCCTTTGATATTTCGGCAAGCTTATCCAAATCCGGACCGCTTATCCTAATGGATATGGGTGAACCGGTTCCACCCATCATCGTAGAACTGGCTTCAGTAACCTTAATCTCAGCACCCGGAATAAGTTTTACTTGTTTCCGAATCTCATCCACCACTTGTGCCGTACTTCTGTTTCGCTCTTTCAACGGCTTTAATGTTGCATTAATAGTGGCAGCATTGGCATTACCTCCCATATTGATTCCCATCTCACTGCTGGAACCAACCGATACAAAAAGTTTATCCATCTCCGGTATAGGCGCCAAGATTTCCTCCACCTTTTGAGTAATTTGATTGGTTTCATTTAACAGCGCATCTTCCGGCAATTCAATGCTAACCGTAAACTGTCCCTGATCCATGGAAGGGAAAAATTCCATTCCTATAAAAGGCAACGTCAACAAGCTAAGAACGGATATGACCGCCACAACAATGACGGTTGTTTTTCTATGGGTCAACACCCAAGAAAGCATTTTTCTGTAAAAACCGTCTACTGCATTTAATACATCATCCCATTTGTCAAAGATTTTATTTATGAATCTATTCCTTGATGCTTCATGAGGTTTCGCTACCTTTAAGTATTTTGAACTAAGCATAGGAATCAGCGTAATAGAAACTATTAAGGAAGCCATTAACGAAAAGGTAACCGTCAAAGCCAATTCCTTAAATATTTCCGCAGTAATTCCTTCCACAAAAACAACCGGTAAAAATACCACTACCGTTGTAAGTGTGGAAGCAAGAACCGCTCCGACAATTTCTTCCGTACCCGATTTTGCCGCTTCAATACGGCTATGTCCTTCCATTCTATACCTATAGATATTATCCAAAACTACAATGGAATTATCCACAAGCATGCCGACTCCTAAGGCCAAGCCTCCAAGCGATACCATGTTCAAGGTAAGCCCTGAAAAATAAATCAATACAAACGTCGAAATAATGGATATAGGAATAGACGTCCCTATAATAAAAGTGGTTCTTATATTTTTTAAAAATACAAATAGTATCAAGACGGCCAATATACCACCGGTAATTGCGTTGGATGCTACATTATCAATGGAATCTTCAATAAATTCCGCTTGGTCAAAAACCAACTGAATATCGATATCGCTGTTTTCATTACAAATTGCCTCTATCTCTTTCTTTATTCTATTGACCACTTTCACCGTGTTGGCAGTGGTTTGCTTTTGGGCGCTAATACCAATACTTGATTTACCATTCATTCTTGTATAGGAACTGTCTTCTGCATACCCATCCTTTACATCGGCAACATCCCTTATATATACGATTCCTCCTGTAGGAAGCATGATGGGAATATTCTTTATCTGGTCGATGTTTTTGAACTCTCCGGTGGTCCTGACCAAAAGGCTTTTATCTCCGTAATCCACCGTTCCACCGGGGGAATTTAAATTCTCCGATGCCAAGGTGCCGGTTATATTGTTAAATCCCAGTCCATACCCTGACATTTTATCCGGGTCAACATTAACACTAATCTCCCGTGTTTTGCCCCCTGTAACGGATATGGAAGCAACACCGTCAAGTCGCTCTAATCTCGGTTTAATTTTATCTTCAACAAATTTTTTTAGTTCCACTTCGTCTTTAGAGTCACTTGTAATCCCCAAACTAACAATGGGAATCATAGAAGGGTCCATCTGTATAACCATTGGATTCTCCACACCATCAGGGAGATAACCTTTCACCAAATCAATTTTTTCTCTCATTCCCAAAGTAGCAAAATCCATATCGGTCCCTGAATTAAATTCAGCAATAACGACAGAAGTACCTTCTGAAGACTGGGACTGAATGGTCTTAACATTACTTACGGTTGCAATGGCATTTTCGATAGTGTTAGTAACCATGCTTTCTATTTCCTGGGGTCCTACGCCGGAATAATTTGTAACAACAATGGCCATAGGATAATTGATATTTGGAAATAAATCAATGGGCAGTTTAGTTAGCGACACCCACCCTAAAACCAAAACAATGATAATACACATAAGGGTCGCTACAGGGCGGCGAACGGATAATTCATGAAGTTTCATATTCTCTCCTCCTTACCGCTGTTCAACGATTGTAATTTTTGAATCATCTTTGATAAAGTTTTGACCTTTAACCACTACCGTCTCATTTCCCTGTAAGCCCTCTACAACCTCAACATACTCATCATTTGCAAGACCTGTTACGATTTCCGTTTTAACTGCTTGATCACCTTTTACAACAAAAACATACTTCTTGCCGTCTTCTTCTACAACAGACTCTATAGGTACGGCAATTGCATCATGCACTTCATCGGTGGTAATTTCTATTTCTGCAAACATTCCGCTTTTAAGAAGCCCGTTCTCATTATTAATGGATACTTTCACCGCATACCCTTGTGTTCTTTGATCCGCCGCCGGACTGATACTGATAATTTGTCCTTCCAAGCCTTCTATTCCAGCTGCTTGTATATTAACTTTTACCTTATCATTTAACTGTATTTTATTAATAATGTTTTCAGGTAAATTAATATCAACCGTAACTGAGCTTAAATCAATTATACTCATTACCGAAGCAGTCACGCCAACCATTTCTCCTACATTAATATTTTTTGTTGCAATAACACCTGAAATAGGAGCTCGTTCAATTGTTTTTTCCAGTTGTGCATTAGCACTGTCATAAGCTGCTTGTGCTTGTTGGAATCGGGATTCTGTCATTTTAATACTTTCAGGAATAACTTTATTTACGGCAATTTCTAAAGCAGACTTTGCAGCGTCATATTGTTCCTGTGCTAATTTTAATCGGGTTTCCGCCGCTTCAAGAGGTTGTCTTTCAGTAATTTTGGCCGATGTATATTGCTCTTCCATTAAGCGATAATTGGTCTCGGCCTTTTCCATTGCTTGTTGCGATACTCCACCCACCTCATATAACTGCTTTGTTCTTTCATATTCCGCTTTCGCATTATTATAATTAAGTTCTGCCGTTTTGACGGCCGTATTGGCTTCATATAATTGCTTTGCTTTCTCATAGTTTAACTTTGCATCATTTAAATTAATTTCTGCATTAACAAATGCTGTTTTTAACTGATTAATCTGCTGTTCCTTAGTTCCGCCTTTCGCTGTTTCAAGTGCAACTTTTTCAGCATCGCGCGTTGCAGCAGCCTGATTAACCTGCAATCGTATATCTTTGTCTTCTAAGGTAAATAAAATATCTCCCTCTCTCACATATTGGCCTACCTCAAAATTGACACTGGCCACTTTACCTGCCATTCTAGGAACAATGTTAACTTCCCGTATCGGCTGAACCTTACCGTTTAACGTTGTAAAAGAATTGACCGTCCTTCTGGACGCCTCCGCTACACTAACCGCTACGGTATTCCCTTCTGTCTCATTTGAAGTTTTAGACGCCTGTTTTTTGTTGCAAGCTGAAAAAGTTAAAGAAACCAATAAAAGCAAACTAATCCCTATATGTATTCTTCTTTTTACCATAATCAACCCCCCTGAATTTAGCATTGAAAATGTCTGATTTTCATTGCTTATTTGAATACGAAACAATTTATTTGCATTCAATTTATATAGAACTGACTAATCTTCAGCTAACAAATTTTCATTGATTTGCCGATATACTTCAAAAAATATCTCTATTTTATCAGGACTGATCCCTTTAAAACACTTTTCGAAAAGGCTGTTACTGTTTTCCTTCACCTTTTCAAGAATCCTATTCCCTTCCTGTGTAATTTCCAGCAATACAAGCCTCCTATCCTTTTCACTTCTTTTTCTGTCCACTAGATGCATATCCACTAACTTATCAACCAAGCCTGTAACAGCACTTAAAGTAACTCCTAAATGATGTGCTATATCCGATACACTGCTTACTCCCTCCTCCTTAATAAAACTTAACAAAAAAATATGGGGCATAGAAATGCTAAACTCAATATCTTTTAAAAGATATTCCGCTGCTTTTTTATGCACTTCGGTACTCAAATGGCCAAACTTTTTGATCCAGTCGTTTTTCTCCACCATATCCTCTCCCAATAATGAATTTTCTTTTGGCGGGCGAAAACTGCCTCACCTGTATGCCGCATCGGTGTTATACTGTTCCACAGCATATTGAAGCAAAAATGTACTGTCACTTAATATTTAAGTCACTTAAGTAATGATACATCAATTCTATGAATTAGTCAATATAATTAACACTAATTTTACTTTTGTAACAAAATGTTAATATTTCTTTAACATCCCTCCCGAATAACTATATTCCAAGTATTATGATATAAATTCTTGTGTTTTTTCACCAACACTATTGAAAACAAAAAAGTAATGTGCTATATTGTTAATAATGTAACGCATTATGTAAATTAAATGAAATTTCGATATAATAAAACATAAAAATTTATGTTTTAGACACAAATTTATGGTAATATATATTAATGACAGAACTTACACGGAGGTAAAATAGTGGTCAAAAAACTAAAAGTCGGCGACCTCATTATATTCGTTACTATCCTCATAGCTACTGTAATAAATTTTGTCATTTTTGCATACCCAACCCAAGGTGCACCGACGGCCGAAATTATTAAAAACGGTAAAGTAATACAAAAAATTAAACTTAACGAAGTAAAAAAACGAATGGAAATAAGGGATAATGATAAATATCATGTTTTAATTGCCGTGGAAAATGGTAAAATACATTTTGAAGAATCCGATTGTCCTGACCAAGTTTGCGTACAAACGGGTTGGATATCCAGACCCGGTCAGTCCGCAGCATGCGTACCGGCAGGCATTTTAATAAAAATAGTGGGTGAAGACAGTGACACGGATATTATATTGAGATGAGGTCATCATGAAAAAAACAATTTTAAACGGCATTTTAATTTCGTTGGCCATGATTCTTTCCTATATGGAAAGATTATTCCCCGTAGCACTATTTATTCCTTTACCGGGAATAAAGCTAGGGCTTGCCAATATTGTAACCCTATTTGCATTATTTTATTTAAATATACCATCCGCAGTTGCAATTAATATAATACGATGCATTTTAGTTGCTCTGTTATTTGGAAATATAACCTCGCTTTTATTTTCCGTTTTCGGAGCTTTATCGGCATTGCTGGTGATGGCATTATTAAAGCCGGGCTACGGAAAATATTTCTCGCTAATGGGAATCAGCATGGCCGGAGCTGCCGCTCACAATGTAGGACAAATGATAGCAGCTTCCATTATTTTGAAAGATACCGGAATATTTTCTTATTTGACCATACTGTTAATCGGTTCGATATTCACCGGGTTGTTGACGGCCATCGTTGCGTCAAACCTGTTCGCCCATATAAATAAATTGAATTTTTTGGAGATAGAATAAAATAAAAATAATAATGGCTTTGTAAACTTAAAATGAAAAAATAGCACGATGTTATATACAATTGCTCCGATTTGTTTTAAATTTCGCCTGA
>ENA-OWOZ01002617-OWOZ01002617.1-bioreactor-metagenome-genome-assembly--contig:-NODE-2617-length-13153-cov-5.511930_pt1 | contig 13153 bp, 18 predicted proteins | sample MGYA00238140_ERZ651804 | MGnify/ENA primary metagenome ERZ651804 (study PRJEB26910, sample SAMN07631232) | bioreactor metagenome | isolation source: Switchgrass digestor | place: USA: Dartmouth... | reverse complement strand
GTGGAAGAACCTTTTAATTGGCATCTGAAGGAAGATGCACCTGAAGAATTAAAAAAGGAATTTGAAGAATACATGAATGAAAGACCCCTGACAGAAATCCTAAATAAATAACTGTTTCCCCCACAATCCGACAACCCAAATATAATATTGGTATGGCGGGTTTTTTTCTGCCAAATATTATATTTAGGAGGGTTTTGGATGAGCAGAAAGCAAAGAAGAAGTATTGCAATTTTTATTGTTTACCTTTAGTTGATGTAATAAAAATATGCCTTTTATTTGGTATTCTCATTTGTGTTATTAGGAAGCCTGGAAATTAATTCATTAAATGTGGAAGATTTTAGTATGTAATGATATAATTATTGAAAAGTTAATTTCAAAAAATAAGGTTTATATTGACAGAATACAATTAAGAATATTCAGATAAGGACATTGTTTATTAATTATATTAAAGGGGTGAAATACTTTGATTAGTTATGTTTTGGCTGGTGAATATTTAGGTTGGCAAGTTAAACAAGGAATTGGCGGTGTTATGCTTACCAGGGGTTTTAAGAAGGTTAAACTTAATAAAGAAACAGTTGAAGCGTATGAAGTAATAACAGAAGAACATCAAAAAAGTGCTGCAAGCGGGGTTGCCAGGGGTATTGTTGGCGGTGCATTACTTGGTGGGGTTGGAATGTTAGCTGGTGCATTAAGTGCAAAAGAGAAAGGAATATACCATGTTGCAATTAAATTTAAAGATGGCAAAGAGAGCCTTTTGAAAATAGATGATGCACTTTATAAAAGATTAATTCAAGACCTATTCTAAAGAACAAGCCTTTATTTTGAGTTTTAAGGGGCTTTTAATGGCTGGGTGATACTTACCCCTTACCTATGCCTTAAAACAAGCAGAAGGGTAACCTGGCAGGGCAGAACAAGTATAAAAAAAGGGGTGTTCATGTGTAGGACATCCCTTTAATTTATAATTAAAATTGGGGTGTATTTATGGAAATAAAGATTGATGAAAAACAAATTGCAGAATCAATTATAAATGAATTAAAAAGACACAATTTTATTGGTGGCAAACAGGATGTTACTGTTATTTATAATGCTGAATCACAGGATGTGCTTTATACAGTCAATGAAGTTGCAAAGCTTATTAAATGCAATACTAATTATGTATATGACTTAATCAAAGCTGGATTACTTCCAGCGTTGAAACTTGGAAGCTATAAAATTAGAAGAACAGCATTATTGGAATTTCTTGAAAAATATGAAGGTAAAGATTTGACTGACCCCAATAATATAAAAAGCATTGAAAAACAAAATATTGGAAATGAAGCAAAACAATAATTGATAATCAAGCTTTGACAGTATATAATCTTTATAGTAAAGACTAAAAATGATAATAAAGACACCATAAACAACCAGGTAAAATGAGCGTACTAAAATCGTACTAATATTTTCTGAAGCCTGGTTTTTTAATTGAAAATAGAAAAAATAATGGCAGGAAATGCACTAAAATCAATTGTTGATTTTAATGAAAATATCTTGAGCATAGAATGGGAATAGTAAACAAAAACCTTGAAATACTTGATATTACAAGTGTTTCAAGGTTTATTATTTTTTAATCGTACTAAAATCGTACTAATTTATTATTTTGATGTATTTTATCAGCGTTTTTTACCATTTAGTTGTTGTAATTTGGCTGCTACTTCACCATGCTTATTTGGATATAGATGGGAATATGTTTCAAGGGTAGTTTCTACTTTTTCATGTCCTAACCTTTCAGCTATAAGTAAAGGTGAAAAACCCATTTCAATTAAAAGTGATGCGTGGGAATGTCGTAAATCATGTATTCTTATTCTTTTCACTTTAGACTTCTTACATCCCCTATCCATTTCATGATGAAGATAGTGTTTTGTTATAGTAAATAACCTTTCATCAGGTTCATAATCATAGAGTTTAGAAGCATAATCCTTTACTATGTCACAAAGGAATGTTGGAATGGTTATTATCCTTTTACTTTTAGGGGTTTTAGGTTCAAGTATTAAATCTTCATCACCCAATCTTGCATAGTTTTTATCAATATTAACTGTTTCCGCTTCAAAGTCAAAATCATTCAAGGTTAATGCTAACAATTCACCTGAACGGATTCCAGTCCAAAAGAGTATTTCAAAAGCAGCTTTTGAAACTGGTTTATCTTCAACAGCAGATATAAAAGCATTAAATTCATCAACTGTCCAAAATTGCATTGAATCAGCGGTTTTCTTTCCCATGCTTCCACATAAAGCAGCAGGGTTGGTTGGAAGTCCATAGTATTTCCTTGCAAAGTTAAATATTGCTGAAAGTTGATTGTGAATAGTTTTAAGATAAGTTGGACTGTAATTATTTTCATCAGAAATTAATTCATTTTGCCATTTCCTAACTGTTGCAACAGTAATTGTGTTAATGGGCATATCCTTAAAGTATGGTAGAACTTTTAAGTCAATTACATATTTCTTATTTTCCAATGTAGTTGGTTTCAATCGGCTTTTGCAATCTTCCATATACAGTTCCACTAACTGCCCAAAAGCCATGTCACAGCTTGCATGTGCTTTACTCAAAAAATCCCTTTCAAAAGCTTTAGCTTCCCTTTGAGTTTTGAACCCTTCTTTTTTCTTTTTCTTCCGCTTCCCAGTCCAATCAGTATAATAAAATGATGCATACCATGTATTGCGTTTTTCATCTTTGTAAACTGGCATTATATCACCTTTCCTTTCTGAAAATGGGTATAAAAAATACACCCTTTATAACTCCAAAGGCGTGTGATATAATACAGTTATGGATGTAGGTACTATATCAACCCTTTGAGGTTATAAAGTATCTCTAAACAGTTTCTTTGTGCGGCAACACAAAGGGGCTGTTTTTTTTTTATTTACTTTGTTTACTATTTTTTAACCAAACTTGATAATCAACTGAATTCTTTATAGTACTTTGAAATTCTTCAAATTCTTTTTCTGTAAATGTTATCTTGTCCTTATCTTTTATCATTGTTACGGTGTAAGTTTCTTTATCTGCAATTTGTGCTTTACCAATAACCTTTCCATCCTCAATAACATCTTCATAATGCCATTCAAGAACTTCAGGTTGAATTTCAACAGTATAACCAATGGATTCTAGATACTTTATAAAAGCATTATCTTTATGAATGGCATCTTCTTTTTCTGATAAATCCATCAAGTTAATTACCGATACATCAAGTGCAGATGCAATAGCTTGAAGCACATTATTTGGAACTTGAATATCACCACTTTCATATTTCCTTATTGTAATTTCTGATTTTCCAATTAAATTTCCCAATTCTTTTTGAGTAATCCGCTTTTTAGTTCGATAATATTTAATTTTTGAACCAATTATTTTATTATCCGTTGTTACCACCTCATTCCCTGAATAGATATTTATAATATACCATAACCGATAATAAAAAGCAATATAAATTAAATAACGATATTAAAAATATAATTTTGTATTGACACCGATAATAAAAATAACTATAATGATAGTTAGAGATATTTAAAATATCGGTAAATAAACATGATAATTCTAACTGAAAGGATGATGGAAATGAAGATTGATAAGAAAAAGCTTGATTTGGCAATGGCTGAAAACTGTTATTCTGCTGAAGAATTATCTAACCTTACAGGTATTTCAACAGTAACCATTGCAAGAATCAAGAATGGTTCTCAAAGACCAAGACCAGCAACCATTGGGAAAATAGCAAAAGCATTGGGCATCAAAGTACAAGATTTAATTGAAGATTAAAAGGTAAAGGGGGTTAAGGCAATGGCAAATAATCAAGTTGTTAAGCAACAACCAAAATTTTATAAAGCTGCTGATGTAGCTGAAATATTAGGTGTTAGCCAAACAACAGCATATAGAATTATTAGAAGCTTAAACCAAGAACTGAAAGAGCAGGGGAAAATCACTATTGCCGGTAAGATAAGTTCCCGCTACTTCAATGAAAAGGTGTGCTTATAAATATGGGGATAAATCTTAAAAAGGCAGGTGATAATGCTTGAGCAAAAAGACATATGAACTATTATTCAAAGGCTTTATTAAGACAAAAAATAAGAAGTCAATTGAGAAAATTAAAGGCAGAACTGATTTCAAGACCTTTGATGATATAAAAGATGAACCTGAATTTGGGGGCATTTTTAATGATGGAATTATCATGGTTGATGTTGATGATTCTGACCAGGCTGAAGTGCTTTATAAGATAGTTAATGACCTTAATATTAACTGTGTAGTAATTCAAACAGGCAGGGGAAAGCATTTTTACTTCAGGAACAATGAAGTAAAAAGTAATAAAAACAGAACCAACACTGCTATATCCATTGTTGCTGATATGAAGATGGGTCAAACATCATATGGAGTTATAAAAATGGATGGTAAATTTAGAAACATCTTAAAAGCATCTGAAGAACTGGACATGCTTCCAAAGTGGTTGTTTCCTATTAATCATAAAATTAATTTCTTTGATTTAGAAGTTGGTGATAGAAACCAATCATTATTTAATTATATTTTGACTTTACAAAGTGAAGCTTTCACAGTGGAAGAAGCAAGAGAAACTATAAGATTAATTAATCGCTATATATTAAAAGAACCTTTGGAAGAAAGGGAACTGGAAATTATTTTAAGGGATGAAGCTTTCCTCAAACCTGTTTTCTATCAAAAGAATAAGTTCATGCACAATGTTTTTGGGGATTACTTAAAGCGTGAAGAACATATTGTTTCAATCAATGATAATCTTCACATATATTCTGATGGTATTTATGTTGATAAAACAAAGCTGATATTTGCAACCATGATAAAACACATTCCAACAATTACTAAAAATCAAAGGAATGAAACATTATCTTATTTGGAAGCAGTTGCTGAAGATGTGGAATTAAGCCATATCAATAAAATACCAGTTAAAAATGGCTTATATAATCTTGATACTGATGAACTGGAAGAATTCACACCAAGTTATATTTCAAAGAATAAAATACCGACTGCATATAATCCAGCAGCAAAATCCAGTTTAATAGATAAATTTCTTGATGATTTGGCTTGTGGAGATTCTTCTATAAGGGCTGTAATTGAAGAAATGATTGGAACAACCCTTTACAGGTCAAGTGATTTTGATGCTTTCTTTATTTTAGTTGGTGATGGTTCAAATGGTAAATCAACATTGCTGGATTTAATTATCCAAATGCTTGGTGAAGAAAATGTGTGTTCAGTAGAACTTAAAGACCTGGACAAGACTTTCAAAACTGCTGAACTGTTTGGGAAGCTTGCCAACATAGGTGATGACATAAGTTCAAATGACATCAAGAACAGCAGCTTTATTAAAAAGCTTGCTTCAGGTAATAGGGTGAATGTTGAAAAGAAAGGTAAGAACCCCTTTGACATGAAACCCTATGCAAAAATGATATTTAGTTCAAACACAACACCAGTTATTCATGATACAAGTCATGGGTTAAATAGAAGGCTGGTATTGATTCCCTTAAACAATAAGTTTGAGCAGAATGTTCATTTCAAAAGTCAAATAATGACTACTGAAAACCTGGAATATCTTTTGTTACTGGCAATCAAAGGTTTGAAAAGGGTTCTTAAAAACAATGGTAAGTTTACATCCTCAAAAGTCATTGAAAAGGCTGGTGATGATTATAGAAAAATGAATAACCCTGTATTAGCTTTCCTGGATGAAGTAGAACATGCTGAACTACTGAATGAACCTACTGAAGATGTATTTTTAAGATTTAAAACTTGGTGTTCAATGAATAATTACAAATATGAGTTTCAACAACAGAAATTTACTACTGAAGTTAAGAAAATAACTGGGTTTGAAACAAAGAAACAAAGAATACCTAAAGATGATGTAAGGTATGGGAAAAAACAATCATACTGGGTTTATGTTCTGCCTGATTAAAATGAAGGAACATAGGTGGAACATTGACGGAACACAAATAAACACAGTTACAATAAGGGGTTTTATAAATGTTCCGTTATGTTCCGTTAATATTAAAGTTCTTTTAATAAAAAATCTATCTTTAATAAAATGACTTCATATGTATATAGAATTTATATATTTATATTATATTTATAAAATCCTCAAAAGCCTTATATATCAAGGGCTTAAGGGAAATAAGTGACGGAACATTGACGGAACATAAAGCGGAACACTGATGGAACAAATGGAACAAATTAAAATAGAAAGGGGTTGAAATCATGAAAAAGGATATAGAAAAGCTAAAAATAAATTTAGAAAACTTGATTAAACAAGCAATAGAAAATGGAGATAAAGTTTACATTAAGTCAGGAGACATTTTAATTTCAGAAAATGGTTACATTGATGAAAGAACAATTGTGGATAAATCAACAGGACTTCACATAGTTAAACCAATAACCTTTGAAAATGATTATTATAAATATATTTGTCCTGAATGTGGCGAAATCCATATCATACATAAAGTAAGAATTTCAAGAAATAAACCAATAAAAAAAGGGTGCTGTGAAGTAAGAAGTCATTCATACAGAACTTGCTTGATAAGTGGAAAACTTACAAAAATTAAGACATCAAAGATAATCTTAAATGTTGAAGAATGTTGAAGCAAAAACAATATATTAATGAGTAACTCAAAATAATAAAAATTATGAAAGGGTGGTCAAATTATGAAAAAATCAAATTGGCAAGTAGCTTATGAAAATTACCTTGAAGAAAAGGCTGAAATGGAGAATTCAAAGATTAAGAAACTGGATGTTGAAGTAGATGCAGAATTAAATGATTGGCTTCCAGATGAAGTGTTTAATGAAGTCTATGAAAAAATAGCTGCATTGGAAGCAATACATGAAGAAGAAGGTTTCAAGGCTGGTTTCCAGGCTGGAATAAAAGCTGCAAGTGAAATTATTGAAGAAATGAAAAAAGCCATTGCATAACACTTTGGACAAGCATTACACAATGGCTTCACATGGTAAATATTAAATCCCTAAATTAATATTATCGTGTGAAGCCAATATTTTCAAGATAATTGATAGAAATTAAAATGTCACAAACCATGTCACATTAATACTCTTGAGATACATTATTATTAGTGATATGCTTATAACATGGATTATTAATTAAAAAAAAGAACTTTCAAGCTTATTTCTGGCTTGAAAGTTCTTTTTTATTTTCCCTAAAAGGCAGGTGGTGAAGTGGGAAGTATAGTTTTTATTGATTTCCTAAATAAACTTCCTCCAAATAATGCAGTTGCAGTTGCTGGAATGTTAAATCAGCTATATGAAACTTCTGAAGATGACATTGGTTTCATTGAAGATTTTATACTTCATGGTTCACCGATACCCAATAACATTGTTAAGAACATCAATCAAGCATTTAAAGAAGCTGGTTACTCACAATTTACCTGGGAAAATTGCAGAACAGATACCAGGAATAAATGTTTTGATAACTGGTTTGATGAAGTTTAATCAAAAGAAAGGATGATATTGGATAAGTATTTGGACATATCGGAACTTTAAAAAGGCATGAAATGAAAGGGAATGAAAAGTTTTTAGAAAAAGGTGGTGATTGGATGGGAAAACTTAACAAAGAAAAGATTGCCTTAAACCTTCTTACTTGTCCAACTATTAAAGAAGCTGCTGAAAAATCAGGTATATCAATAACTACAATGTATAGGCTTAAAAAGCAAGAATCATTTCAGCAGCTATTGAAAGAAATTAAGAATGATATTTTTCATGAAGCAATGAACAAGGCACAAGGTTATTGTTTGGAATCATTAGAAACATTGAGAAACATAATGAACAATGAGGGGGCAACTGATTCATCCAGAGTAAGTGCAGCAAGGACAATCTTGGAATTAGGTTTAACCATGTATGAAGATGAAAATATTATTCAAAGATTAAATGAACTTGAAAGAAGGCTTTTAAATGGTTAGGAAAAAAAGGCTTATAAACAAGACAATACTTAAAAAGCTGGATGAATTAGAAATAGCTTTACCTGCTGATAAACCTATCATTGCTTTTATGGGGAAATTACCTGATGGTAAATATGAAGTCACTGAACATTATTGGGGGAAGAATGAAAGAGGAATAGAATGTACAGTTAAATATGTTGATAAAATAGTTGATTCGAAAGAAGAATACTTTTCAAGCAATCCTAATTACCTTGTAATCATTGATGATATTGAAGATGATTTACCAATGGTTGACATGTTAAAAAGGCTTGATGAAGATGAAGAATATCGCAATATGTTAATTAAAAAAGCAAATGAAAGGATGATAAAAAAATGAAAATTGAACTTAAAAACAAGGTGGAAAAACTTATTGAAAACTACAAAAAAGTTATGAATGCTTTCTTGGAAGAATTAAAGGGATGGGAAGCAGATAGTTTATATTCAAGTGATTACAGACAGGACAAAATTAGAGAAGTAAAAGCACAAATGTTAAATAATGATGCAGACTTTAACAAACAGCTTTTAAACATCATCACAGAAGAAAAGGAAGCCATTTTGAATTCTACTATAAAAAAACCTGCTGACTATCAGGTTTTAATCTCAAATGCAATTGGATTCATTAACTTACTTGGCAATAAGCTTACAGATGAAGAAGCTTTTGAATTGGTAAAGCCATTCTTTGGTGATTATCAGACTATGAAACGTTTTTATGCTGTTCTTTCTGAAATAAATGGTTTGAATGTTACTACTTATAGCCTTGGATTATTTGATAAGGCTATAAATAATCTTGAAATCCTTAAAAACAATTTTGCCAAGTTCTTTGATGCTGGAATATATACAACTAATGGCTTGGCTTATACTTTGAAAGAAACTGCACTTTTAAGCGATATTGAAGATATTGAAAGGATTATTCAAAAGCTTGATAGCATTATTCCAGCTTCATATAAAGAAGTAGAAGCTGAATTAAAAAATGAAATGGTGGTGTAATGTGATATGAAATACCAGGATGATATAAATAAAAATACAGTAAATGGTAAAGCTGTTGGAATTAAAACTGGTTCGCCAATACAGGATGCACTTAACCCAACAGATGATGGTTATGACCATTTAAGAGCAATTGAGCATATTGGAACAGTTCTTCAGGATGGTATTGGAGATAATCCTACACCTAAAGAAGAATAAATTTTCATTAAGCTGCATTGGTGTAAAGTGTTTCTTATATCAATGCAGCTTTTTTATATTTGGGGGGGTGGTTAATATACTGGATGAAGCAGTAATCAAAGAAGTGCTTAAATCAATGATTATTGAAAAAATTAAAGATGGTGGTTTAGTTTTAGAATTGACTAAAAGAGATATAGAGAAGTTTAAACATTGTTTGACTCTTATAAAAGATGATTCAACTCCAGCTAATAAAAAACGTGAAGCAGCAAAATTTATAAAGAGCATGAATGATGGTTTAAAAAGATTACATGAAATAACTGGTGAAAGGGAATTTGCTATTTTTTACAACTATTGCATTGAAGGTAAGACAAGAAATGAAATAGCAGATGCTTTAAATATTGACATTTCAACGGTTGCAAGGAATAAAGAAAAAGCATTAAAGAAATTATCAATTATTTTATATCCAGAAATTAATATTACCAACATGATGTAAAGGTTAGGGAAGGGGTGATTGCTTGACTAATGAAGAACTTATAAAAAAATATCAAGAAGGTAATCATTCTGCTTTGGATGAATTGATTATACAAAATGAAAAAATTGTTAAATTTTTTGCCAATAAATATCATGGTATTGCAAGCAGGGCATTAGTGGATTTTGATGACCTTGTTCAAGAAGGTTGGATTGCATTTATAAAAGCGGTAGAAAAATATAGGTTTGATACTGAACAACCAATTAAGTTTACTTCATATGCAAGTGAAGTAATCAAATATAGAATGCTTAATTTCATAAACAGAAATATTTGCAGGATAAAGAAAAGCGATTCAAACAGTGAACAAATAAAAATATGTAGTATTTCAGAAACCATTCCAGGAACAGATGATGTAACCATTGAAGAATCTATTGCGGATGAACAATCTGAAGAACCATTTACATTAATTGAAGATGAAATTGATAATGAGATTTTAAGACAGGATTTACTTAACGTAATTTATACTGTCCTTGGAAAAGGTGTTGGGCTTGTAAGAAATGTATTGATTATGCATTATGGCTTGAAAGGTCAACCACAAACATTTGAACAAATAGCTAAAAAATTTAAAGTTACACGTCAATCTGTTCAGGAAGCGGAATTTAAAGCAATTAAAAAAATAAGAAATAGTGAAGCTGGCAAGGCATTAATGAAAAAGTATCAATGGATGGTATTTAATTCTTTGGAACAAGAAAAAGACCAAATAAATCAATTTGCTTCACCTGATATTGTACTGGAAAGGATGGAAACATTAGATGATTTACTATATAGAATTCTTAAACAATGTCATTAAGAAGGGTAGATGAAAAAACTTTGAACGGAAATATTGAAATTATCAATGAAAATCTTTGGGCGGTAAATTTTCATCATTTACGGTATATTAAAGACCTTCCTTATACTTGTAATGACCCTGATTCATTAGATAAGGTTGCTTCACTTACTGATAATGGAATAATAGTGTTGAATAAAAGTCATGAAATATATCCAACATTGAAACAGCTATTTCCAAGACTAATGCAAAATACTGATGAAGAATTGCTTATGAAAATTAATTACATGAAAGATAAAAACAGGGATGGATATGATAGGGTTTATAAATACTGCTTAAATGCTGAATTAAAAAGAAGGATGGTTAAAAAGGAGTTTAATGAACAATCAAAAGAAAAACCAATATTTAAGCGGATACTGAATTTTATAGGATTTAATTCCAAGGAAAGGGGTGGAAAGTAAATGGCAACAATAAAAAGTGCAATTCAATTATATGATGGAATGACACCAGGATTAAGAAGTATAACCAATGCACTAAATATTACTATTTCAAGCTTTGAAGCTATGCAAAGGGCTTCCAGCAATGCAATTGATACATCAAGTATTCAAACAGCAAGGGCAGAATTAAACAGGGCTGAAATTGCATTTAATGAGATTGAACAGCAAATTAGGCAAGCAGACCAGGCACAGCAAGAATTCAATAATGATATTAGGAATAGTCATGGCTTAATGGACAGATTAAAAAGCATAGCAATATCCTTGGGTGCTGCTTTTAGTACTAAAAAGATTATTGAACTTGCTGATAATATGACACAAACAAATGCAAGGCTTGATTTAATCAATGATGGTTTACAAACCACAGCAGAACTTCAGGATAAAATATTTGCTTCAGCACAAAGGGCAAGGGCTTCTTATCAGGCAACAGCAGATGTTATTTCAAAATTAGGTTTATTGGCTGGTGATGCCTTCAAAAGTAATGATGAAATGATTGCTTTTTCTGAATTAATGCAAAAAGCCTTTACTATAAGTGGCGCAAGCATTCAAGAACAAACTGCTGCGATGTATCAATTAACCCAAGCAATGGCTGCTGGAAGGCTTCAAGGTGATGAATTCAGGTCGATAATGGAAAATGCACCAATGCTGGCACAAGCAATTGAAGATTATCTGCATAATGTCATGGGTGTTGAAGGAACATTAAAAGACATGAGTGCAGAAGGTTTAATTACTGCTGATGTAATTAAAAATGCTATGTTTAGTGCTGCTGATAATATTGAAGATAAGTTTAAAGAAATGCCAATGACCTTCGGTCAAATTGGAACAATTGTTGGAAATACATTGCTTCAGACCTTTGAACCAGTAATCCAAGGAATTGGTAAAGGGGCACAATGGATATATGACAACTGGTCAACCCTTGAACCAATATTTTGGGGGCTTACTGCTGCTGTTGGTGCTTATACTGCAATTACTGCAATTCAAACTGCTGTAACCTGGCTTTCAGTTGAAGCAAACAGGGCTTTAATTGCTACAATGCTTTCTAATCCTATTTTATGGATAGCTTTAGCAATAGGTGTTTTAATCGGAATGATTTATAAATGGGTTCAATCAGTTGGTGGGCTTGAAATAGCTTGGAAGATTGCCATGAATGGAATCCTGACAGCTTGGGATTGGGTGAAAATAGGATTCTTTACAGGTGTTTATTGGGTACTTGATTTGTGGGATAAGCTGAAGCTTGGAATAATGGCAGCAGGTGTTGCAATCCAAAATTTCATGGGTGATATGAAATCAGATGTTCTTTCCATACTTCAAAATATGGTTAATAGTGCTATAGGAATAATTAATGACTTTATCAACATTCTGAATAAGATTCCTGGGGTTTCCATTGACACTATTCAAAAAGTAACCTTTGGAACAACAGCACAGATGGAAAATGATGCAGTCAAAAGAGCTAGGGAAGCTGACCTTCAGAACTTTAAAAATAATATTGAAGCTGGTATGGCTGCAAGAGATGCTGCATTATCACAAATGAAATATGATGCTATAACTGCAACTGCACAAAGACAAGCTGAAATTAATGCTATGAGAGCAGAAACAGCAGCAAAAGAAGCTAATACTGGTTTTTCATTTGATTATGATAATATGATGAATAATATTGCTGATATAGCTGGGAATACTGCAAAAATGGCTGATTCAATGGAAATAAGTGAAGAAAGCCTGGAATACATGCGTGACCTGGCAGAGCAACAAGCAATAAACAGATTTATCACAGCGGAAATTAATATTGAAATGAACAATGAAAATCATATTAATTCAGAACTTGACCTTGATGGTATAGTTACTCATTTAGAAGACAAGGTTTATGAAACAATGGTTATAGCTGCGGAAGGGGTGCATGAATAATAATTAACCCAAGGGATAGCCAATAAGGTTATTCCTTGGGCTTTTTTTTTGTTTAATGGACAATATCAAATATGCTATAATATTTTTTTGAAAGTTAATTTTCAAAAAATAGGTGATGAAGCATGTCAAAGATAATTGCAAAAGGGCTTTATTTAGGCAGGGAACGTATTGTTGAATGTTTCTTGGAAGATGGTTTTCCAATTATTGAACTTGATGGGGAATATGATGAACAAGTTCAAAACAGATTTAATGAATTACTTAAAGAAGCACCTGCATTAGGTGGAACATATTATCCACCTGAAAATAGTTTATTAGCAGCTTATAGTGTACTTGAAAATACATTCTT
>ENA-OWOZ01002614-OWOZ01002614.1-bioreactor-metagenome-genome-assembly--contig:-NODE-2614-length-13183-cov-9.629940_pt1 | contig 13183 bp, 22 predicted proteins | sample MGYA00238140_ERZ651804 | MGnify/ENA primary metagenome ERZ651804 (study PRJEB26910, sample SAMN07631232) | bioreactor metagenome | isolation source: Switchgrass digestor | place: USA: Dartmouth... | reverse complement strand
TTAGGTTCAGGTGTTCTTCGTGGGGAAGAACTTAATGCAGTGTTTGAAGCAGCACCTAATATTATTCAAACTATTGCGGATTACTTGAAGGTTCCCATTGGTCAAATTCGTGATATGGCAGCGGAAGGTCAAATTACTGCTGATATTGTGAAAAATGCAGTATTAGATGCAGCAGGTAAGGTTGATAAACAATTTAGAGATATGCCTAAAACGTTTGCTCAAATTTGGACACAAATAAAAAATGAAGCTTTGATGGCTTTTCAACCAGTGTTGAAAAGAATGAATGAAATAGCAAACAGTGAACAATTCAACAAATTAGTAAACGCTCTTGTCAATGGGATAACAGTTCTTGCAAATGTAGCATTAGATGTATTTGAAATATTAAGTTCCATTACTTCTTTTATTATCGATAATTGGACCTGGATTGAACCTATTATTTGGGGAGTTGTGGGTGCTTTCATAGCTTATAATGCAGTTGCCCTTTTTACTAATGCAATACTTGCTATTCAAGGAATGTGGGCTAAAATTGCAGCAGTAAGTCAGATGATGCAAGCAGTTGCAACTTCTACAGCAACAGCAGCACAATATGGACTTAATGCAGCTTTATATGCTTGTCCAATAGTATGGATTATAGGATTAATTATCCTTTTTATTACAGCTATTTATTTAGCAGTTGCTGCTGTAAACAAATTTACTGGGTTGACTGTAAGTGCAACAGGGATAATTTTTGGAGCATTTGCATTATTGGCAGCATATGCTTATAACTACATAGTTGCTACAGTAAACTCAGTCCTTCAATTCTTATTTACGGGTTTTATTGAACCCTGGATTGGTATTGTCGAGTGGGTGTTAAATGTATTTAATGGTGGCTTTAATACATTTGGAGATGCAGTTAAAAATCTTCTAGGAAACATTATATCTTGGTTCTTATCATTAGGTAAGGTTGTAACTAAAATTATTGATGCTATGTTCGGCACTAACTGGACAGCAGGATTACAAGATTTACAAAATAAAGTTTTACAATGGGGTAAAAATGAAAAAGCTATTACATTATCAAGAGAAGTTCCAAATATGTTAAACAGGGTTTCTTATATAGACGCTTGGAAAGTTGGTTATAAAATAGGTGAAAGTATTGAAAATGCACTGTCTTTTGATAATTTAATTAAAGATAGTGATTTTGGTAAATTTGATATACCTGCGATTGATGATATATATAAAAATAGCGCAGAAATTGCAGGTAATACAGCTGCTATAAAAGACAGTATGGAGATAGGTGAAGAAGACTTAAAATATTTAAGAGATTTGGCAGAAAGAGAAGTAATAGATAGAACAGTACTGAGAGATGTAAATATAAATCTCTCAAATAGCTTTGGAGATATTAGAGAAACTGCTGATATAGATGGCATAATATCAGAAATAGAAGATAGAATTTATGAAGCTATAGAAAGCGGAGCGGAGGGGGGATTTTGATGTATAGTTTTTATATGGATGAGGTACTTCTTCCAGTTCCTCCATCTAAGCTTACAATGAAAATAAACAATAAAAATAAGACTTATGATTTAATCAATCTTGGGGAAATTAATATACTAAAGCTCCCAGGATTGACTGACATAGATTTTGATATATTGTTACCTGCCATTAAATACCCTTTTGTGAGAGAAGGAAGCTTTAAAGAGCCTCGTTTTTATTTAGATAAATTTGAGCAATTAAAGGTAAATAAAAAACCATTTCGGTTTATCATTTCTAGATTTTCTCCTGCAGGTAAGTTTTTGTTTGATACTAATATGCTAGTTAGCTTAGAAAATTATACTATCAAAGAGGATCATAATAATCTAAATGATATTTTAGTATCAATAAAGTTAAAGCAATATAAAGAATACTCTACTAAAATATTGAAAGTAATTGAAGATACTGAAACAGAAACTGTAGTAAAGGAAGAAACTCAAAGGCCTGCAAAAGAACCTCCTAAAACTCATACAGTTGTAAAAGGTGATACGCTTTGGGCTATATGTAAAAAATATCTTGGTGATGGTTCAAAATATCCGGAAATAGCAAAACTTAACGGAATAAAAAATCCTCATTTAATTTACCCGGGGCAAGTCATAAAGTTAGGGTGATAGCTATGTATGAATTAATAATTGAAAACAACGGAATTTTATACAGTCCTCTAGTCGAAGGCAAAATTAAATGGACTACAGAGAGGAAAGGAACCCCGGGTAAACTTGAATTTAATGTCGTACAAGATAAATATCTTAACTTTGAAGAGGGTAATCCAGTTAGGTTTAAAAAAGATGACAAAAATGTTTTCTTTGGCTTTGTATGGAGTAAAAAAAGAAATAAGGATGAAATTATTAGCGTTACTGCTTATGACCAATTAAGATATCTAAAATATAAAGATACTTATATTTATGCTAAGAAAAAAGCATCTGATTTGGTGAAAATGATTGCAGAGGACATGCACTTAAGGGTTGGAGAAATAGAAGATACAGAATATATAATTATGCATAGAATCCGGGATAATGAAACATTTTTTGATATGATTTATGATGCTTTACAGCTTACTTTTGATAATACAAAAAAATTGTACATTATTTATGATGATTTTGGAGCGCTTGCTTTAAAAAATATAGACTCTTTGAGACTTGACTTAATTGTAGGTAGAGATACTGTTGAAAACTTTGATTATAGTACAGATCTTGATAATACTTATAACAGAATAAAATTGAGTTATGATAATGAAAATACTGGGAAAAGAGAAATTTATATTGCACAGGATAGCAATAATATGACCAAATGGGGAGTGCTTCAATATTATGAAAAAATCAATGAAAAGACAAATGGAAAATTAAAAGCAGATACGCTTCTTCAACTTTATAATAGGAAATCCAGATCTCTTAGTATTAAAAATGCTTTGGGTGATGTACGAGTAAGGGCAGGTACTAGTGTATTTGTTGATTTACCAGAGTTGGGGGATATAAGTGTTCAAAATTATATGTTAGTGGAAAAAGCTGTTCATTATTTTTCAGATAATGAACACTTTATGGATTTAGAAGTGAAGGGGCGAGATGTATGGAGCTAATGAATTTAATAAAGAAAGCAGGAATTCAAGCTGTTGAACAAGGAGCGCCTGTAAATGTAATGGTCGGTACAGTAAAACAGATAAATCCTCTTGTAATTAATGTTGAGCAACGCTTGGACCTTCCTGCGGAATGCTTATTATTAACAGATGCAGTAAGAGATTATCAAACTGAATTAAGTTTTGATAATCCAGCAATTAAAAACTATATACATATTGATGAAAATAGTGAAAAGACTTTATATTTTAATCCAGGAAGCTCTAATGAAACAGAAGAAAGTATAAGAGTTAAAGGAACCATTAAAGGTGATTTATATTTCAAAGAAAAAGTAAAGCATGAAGTTACAATATACAATGCTTTAAAAGTTGGTGAGAAAGTGCTTTTATTAAGAGTACAAGGTGGTCAAAAGTATGTTGTATTGAATAGGCTGGTGAATGCGATATGATTCCTAATACAAGTTTAAATACTAATAAAACATTAAAGATAGTACAAGAACCAACTAAGACGTATAGATTAGATACTTCTAATAATAGACTAATTGGTTATACAGATGCTCTTGAGGCTATGAAACAAGCAATATATAAAATTATCTTTACTGAAAGATACCAGTATTTAATTTATAGTTGGAATTATGGTATAGAGTTGGAAGACTTATTTGGGAAACCTAAACCTTATGTATATCCGGAGCTTAAAAGGAGAATAAGAGAAGCCTTGTTACAAGATGATAGAATAACTGAAGTTGATAATTTTGATTTTTCTTCTAAAAAAGGTGATGTTACGGTTACTTTTACTGTACATACTGCTTTTGGAGACATTGAAGCAGAAAGGACGGTGAATATTGGTGTATGAGCATATGACTTTTGAAAACATCTTGAATAGAATGCTTGATAGAGTACCAAATAATGTAGATAAGCGGGAAGGCTCAATTATTTACGATGCTCTAGCTCCAGCTGCTGCTGAGCTGGCGATGGCTTATATCGAGTTAGATGTCATTTTAAATGAAACATTTGCAGATACAGCTAGCAGGGAGTATTTAATCAGAAGAGCTGCAGAGAGAGGGGTAGAACCTTATCCGGCTACAAAGGCGATTTTAAGGGGAGTATTTAAAGATAGTCAAAATAATCCCTTTGATGTGCCTGTTGGAAGCAGGTTTTCTTTAGATGATTTAAACTATGTGGCAGTCGAAAAAATAGAAAATGGAGAGTTTAAATTAGAGTGTGAAACTGCAGGAAGTATTGGAAACCAAAAATTTGGCTCTCTTATACCAATAGAATATATAGAAGGACTTGTTACAGCTGAATTGGTTGAATTACTCATACCAGGAGAAGATGAAGAAGATACGGAAAGCTTCAGGCAAAGGTATTATGATTCTTTAAAATCTGAAGCTTATGGGGGGAATATCACTGACTATATCGAAAAAACTAATGCTATCCAGGGTGTAGGAGGAACTAAGGTTTATCCAGTATGGAATGGTGGAGGAACTGTTAAATTAGTTATTATTGATAGTGAATATAACGCACCGTCCGCAGAATTGATTGACTATGTGCAAACTAAAATAGATCCGGAAGCAAATGGTGGTAAAGGATTTGGTATCGCTCCTATCGGTCATGTGGTTACTGTTGTAGGAGCCGATGAAGTACCAATATCTATCACTACAAATATGACTTTTCAAAATGGTTTTACCTGGGAAGATGTAAAAGATTTAGTAGAAGAAAAAATCAATGAATATTTTAAGGAGCTTAGAAAAGCTTGGTCAGATCAAGAAGCATTAGTTATTAGAATTAGTCAAATAGAAACCAGATTATTAGATGTTCCAGGAATATTAGATGTTTTTGATACTACTATTAATGGAGAGCCTACGAATTTAGTTCTTGGTGCTGATGAAGTGCCTATTTTGGATGTGATAACTGTATGAGGAATGTAAACATAATAGAATATTTACCTAATGTGATTAAAGATGTAAAAGAATTTAATGAAATAGCTAAAACTGAAAATCCTGAAATAACTTTACTTTGGGAGAATATACAGAATGTATTTAATGACCAATTTGTTAAATATGCTACTGAAAATGGAGTTAAGAGATGGGAAAAAATACTTGAAATAATTCCAAAAGCAAACCATACATTAGAAGATAGAAAGTTTGTTATTCTTGCGAAGTTAAATGAAAAGCTACCATATACAATAAGAGTATTACATCAAATGCTAGCACAATTATGTGGGAAGGATGGTTACGAACTAACACTTAATCATAATATATATGAATTAAATATCTTGGTGGAATTAAAATCTAAAAATATGGTGGAAGCTGTTGAAGATTTATTTAAAAGAATTCTTCCAGCTAATTTAGAGTTTACTGTAAAGATTAGATATAACCAACATATGACTTTAAAACTTTATAGACATATAGATCTTAGACCATTTACACATTTCAACATAAGAAATGAGGTGATTGAACTATGAAGTACACAGAACACTATAATCTCAAAAAACCAGACCAAGAGGATTTTTATAATGTAGATGATTTTAATGAAAATGCGGATATAATTGATGCTGAATTAAAGAGATTAGCAGACAACAGCAATTCAATCCCTAAATCAATTTTTACTGAAGGTAATCAATTTATTGTAAGTAATCAGGACAAAGAACCAGAAGCAAAAACAATTGATGATGTAAAGGATATGTTTGGATTTGGAAATGCTGCTTATAAAAATGCAGGTGCGGGGAATGGATTAGATGCAGATACAGTTGACGGGAAGCATGCCTCTGAATTTGCGGCTGCAAATCACAATCATGATGGTTATCACAGTAAATTTGTGGCAAGAGGGAGTACTGCTGATCCTAATACAACTTTAGAGAATATTATACTTACTAACCATGCCAATGGTCCAGGTGATGGATATTATTATATTCAGACCTTTATAAGTGCAATTGGGAATAGAAGTCAGATAGCGACAAAGTATAATGGTAGCAATAAAATGTATATAAGATATTATTATAATAATCAGTGGTCGCCTTGGTCTGAAATACCTACAGTGGAAAGGATGGAAGAATTGATGATATATCCGACTAAACCTAGAGCGGTAGAAGGAACAATACCAGTAGAAAGAGCTAATACGTGGACAACACTTTTAGATATCCAAGGCTCAGGTATTGTGTATTATATTTTTTGGTATGGGAATTGGACAGACGCAAAAATTCGAATTACTATAGATGGCGTACAAAATACCGATAGTGTACTTAGGCCTTATGGTGGTACATCTCCAAACCCATTAAGAGATGGACAAAATACTATCATATACTTTAAAAACGCATTAAAAATTGAAGTGTACGACGCTAGGCAGGAAATAAGATATGCTATTCAATATGCACTTGTCTAAAATCGAATAGGAGGCAATAAATATGTTTAAGATAGAATCTAATGGGCAAGTAATGAAGCAAGAAAAAGGTGAAACTTATGAAATATGGTCGCATTTTGGAATGGTAAAGCAACCGATGATAATAGAAGAAACAAATGATTATATTAAATACCAATGGCACAAGTTTAACCTAGACAAAGGAGAATATGAAATTGATACTGAAAATCAGAATCCAATCATAGTTGATGGGGTATCTTATGAGCTTATAGACGGTATAGCTACGGTTCCTAAGATTGAACCTATAGACCCTGTAACTCTGTTAGGTCAACAATTAGTAGAAGAGAAAATAAAGAACATGCAAAATACTGCAATAATTAATCAGCTTGGCCAAGAGCTGACTAATATAAAATTACAATTATTATTAATGAAAGGTGGAATGTAATATGGCATTTTGGAAACTTGCTTATAATATGAAATGGATTGATGCAGAAAAGTTAAGATTAGTGGTAAAATATGGTGAAATTACAGTGGAAGAATATAAATTAATAACTGGTCAAGATTTTTAACACCTAGAAGGGTGTATTTTTATGTTTTAATTTTGGAGGTGGGCTATGGATAATTCATTATGTGCTGAAAAACACAAACGTATTGATGAAAAAATTGATGTGCATGAACGTAGGCTCAATAATCATTCAGAAAGATTAGATAGGATTGAACAAGTCAATTCAAAACTAGAAGAAAGACTCGAAGGGTTAATACAGCAACTTTCAAATTTAAATACTACTATGCGGTGGTTTATTGGATTATTAGTAGGAGCTTTTATAAGTTTCTTTTTTTATGCGGTGCAACAAGGGTTGTTTAGGTAGGGGGTGAGAAGATGAAAATCATTCAAAACTTAGTATCCCCATCTAAATACAAAATAAAATGTCCATATACTATGGATTCAGAATTCATTGTAGTACACAATACAGCTAATGATGCAAGTGCTAGAGATGAGATAGCTTACATGATTAGAAACAATGATCAAATATCTTTTCATTATGCTATAGACGATAAGGAAATAGTGCAAGGTATTCCTGAAAATAGGAACGCATGGCATGCAGGAGATGGCAATGGTCCAGGAAATAGAAAAGGTATAGGTATTGAAATATGCTACTCAAAAAGTGGAGGCGCTAGATTTATTGAAGCAGAGAAGTTAGCTGCTAAATTTATAGCTTTTAAACTGAATGAAAAGGGTTGGGGTATTGACAAGATAAAGAAACATCAAGATTTTTCGGGGAAATATTGTCCTCATAGAACGCTAGATATGGGCTGGCAAAGATTTTTAAATATGATCCAGAATGAATTGAACAAATTGAAAGGAGCTGAGAAAGTGACTGATAAAAACAAACCATCATCCTGGGCCAAAGAAGCGTGGGAATGGGCGAAAAAAGAAGGCTATTTAGACGGTACTAGGCCCAAAGACCCTATAACTAGGGAAGAAATGGTTATTGTGATAAAAAGGTTGGTGAAGAAACTTGGATAAGATTTCAGAAAAGGACCTACTAGAGGAGTTATTAAACCTTAAAAAGAAGCAAAAGAAGAGGGGGAGGTTCTCAAAATTTATAGTGACACTTGTCATCCTATTAAATGTAGCCTTTACTGCAGCGGTTCTATATGTTTATTTACAGGTAGGAAGTGAGCCTTCAACATTAGTAGGAGCCTGGTTTGCGTTTACAACAGGAGAATTATGGATGTTATCCAGCATAAAAAAGAAGAAAATAAAGGAGGATAACAATGAATATTAATATAGATATAATGGTTAAGGTAATCATACCAATTTTAGGAGCTATCATAACATATTTAATAGTTCCTTTTATTAAGCAGAAAACTACAAAGGAACAAAGGGAAAATATTTACTTTTGGGTAAGAGTAGCAGTTCAAGCAGCAGAGATGATTTTCAACGAGAAGGGGAAAGGCAAAGATAAAAAACAGTATGTAATTGATTTTCTAACCTCTAAAGGAATTAACATAACAATGCAAGAATTAGATGTACTTATAGAAGCAGCAGTAAAAGAATTGAATATTATTCAAGAGAAAGTAGGCCAGGATTAACTTCCTGGCCTTTTTTTATTTTTTGGAAGAAATATTTTAAATAATTTTATAAAAAAGACTTGACATAACGTTACGATATTGTTATAATGAATATGAAAGATAAATAAAAAAGGAGGCGGTTAAGTAATGGAAGTAAGAAAAGCTAAAATGATTGTCAATACATCAGGAGCAGGTAGTTCTACATTCAGAGCAACTCTCCCATCTACCTGGGTTAGAAAAATGGGACTAGATGAAGAAAAAAGAAATTTAAAGCTATACTTTGATGGAGAGCGAATTATTATTAAAAACAATGAGGAGGAGATTAGAATGTTAAAAAAATTATTAGGTTTAGCTAAGGTGGAAATTGAAAAAGAAATGAATAGACTAGGCTACATTGATGATTCAGATTACGCAGATAGGTTCTTAGATAAACTAGCAAAGGATCTAGTAGAAAAAGAATTAGTACCTGATGGGAATTTAGATTTATACTATGAAAAAGAAGCAGAAATAGAAGAGTTAATAGAAGAATTGCTAAAAATGATTAAAGATGAAGTGATGATTAATTATGATAGTATAGGCACAACAAATGAAAGAGGGGATTATTCAGGTTGTTGGTATAGAGATTTAAAAGGATTAGTAAATTGGGCTGATACATGGCAAGAGAATAGTTTACAAGAAGCATATGAAGAATTTATAAATGCTTATGATGTTGATATAACATTAGAGCAGTTTGCAGAAGCATATGAGGTTGACTTAGAAGATTATCTTGATGAATAGGTGGGCGTATATAAAAAGACTAGATTGCTTCTAGTCTTTTTTATTTTCTGGGGAAAAAAGAATTATTAATTATGAATTGCTACCATTTATAATACTTGCTTTATTTTTTTTTTTGTACTTTTATAACTAATAATGAATTACTAGTTATAAAAGTACAAAAGGTATAAAATATAGTAAAATCAATATTTCCATTCAATCTCTATATTTTCATTTGTAATTATAACTTTTTCAATCATACTTTGAGCAATTTCCTTTTTAGCTTCTAAGTCTAATTCTTTCCAATTTTTAATATTCTTTTTTAAATTTATTATGATTTTGTTTGAAAGAGAATTTTCAGAAAAATTCTCTTTTATTGTTTTTAAAATTGCTTGCTTTTTAGCATCTAATTCAGTTATCTTTCTGTTTATATAATCCATAACTATATTATTTGATGAAGCTAAACTATTGATTAGATTTTCTATTTGACTTTCAATTTCAATAAGTTGTAATTTTAATTGATTAGTTTCAAAATCATCAGATTTTTTAATTTCTTGAAATTTAATTTTTGGTATCCGATTAAACAATTCTTTTTCCACATATTCTTCTATATCTTCAGCATGATGTGTTTCGTGTTCTATATCACATACTTTATAATTACTTTTTCCCCTGCAATAAAAATATCTGTGACCATCAAAAGTTCTTATTGTCATAGCATAGCCGCAATATCCACATTTAGTTAAGCCACTCAGCCAACTATATTTTCCTTTACCAGTATTTTTAATTTGTTTATTTTTATCTAATTTATATTGGCATGCCAACCAAGTTTTTGCATCAATCACGCCTTCATGTAAAGCAATAGATAAAGTATGATTTTCAACATTATTATATTTTCCAGCATTTCTATCTCTTTTCCCAAAAAGAAAACATCCATTAGTACCTATAAAATCTGATAATTCGTTAGCTATTATACAACCTTTTTCTTTAAAATACATATAAATATCTGCGTCTGCTTTTACGTAGACCGGATTTCTTAGTATCCGCTGAATTTTAATACTATCCCAATTTACACCCCCCGGGGACTTTATTCCTTTTTCATTAAGATAGTCTCTTACAGTAGCTAAAGAGGAAATATTATTATCTGAATACAATTCAAACATTTTTTTTAGGTGTTCTATTTCTTCTGGATTAGGTTTTAACACAGATACTTTTTTACCATTAATTATTGTTTTATCTTTTATAAAACCGTAAGGTGTTTTACCTCCTAAGAAGAACCCTTTCTTCCCTCTAGCATAATAATTATGTTTTATTCTTTGCTGTATAGTTTCTCTTTCTAGCTGTGCGAAAACCATTATTATAGATAACATAGCTCTACCCATAGGAGTACTAGTATCAAATTTCTCAGTGGCACTAACAAATTCAATATTATGCAACTCAAATAATTCAATAATATTTGCAAAGTCTAATAAAGATCTACTAATTCTGTCAATTTTATAAACTACAACTTTAGTAATAAGACCATTTTTAATGTCATCAATCATTTGTTCAAAACCTGGTCGATTAATGTTTCCACCCGAGTAACCTTTATCGATATATTCTTTAAATTGTTGTTTTCCTATTTCTTTTTGACAGAAATCAAGTTGACTTTCTATAGAAATACTGTCTTTTTTATCAACAGATTGTCTGGCATACAAAGCTATCATAAATTCACCCTCTTAATTACTTAATTAAATGATTCAAATACAACTAAAGGCTCGAAATAAACTATATAATTATTGATTTTATAATATAATCCGTATTTTTCCTTATAATGCTGAAGAGCTTCTTCTAAAAATTCTTCTGTCACTTCCAGAAATTCAGCTAATTCAAATCTATTTCTACAGCCTATTTTATAGGCTTCAATTACTTTCTCAATTGTAACAAGCATTTCATATGCTTTATTTCTTGCAATTTTTTCTTGTTTTCTATTTTCCAATTTACTCTGATCTAATATATCACCTGCACTAGTAAGGTGATGCCCAATTTCTTCAGCAAGAATACAAGCTTTTTCTGCGAATGTATTAATATTTTTGCTAATCATTATAATTCCATCAGAATATAAACCTTTTATTTTTGACTTTGCTTCGTACACTTTTATATTATTTGTTTCACATTCTTTCAATAATCTTTCGTATAGCATTGTTTTCCCCCTGGTTTAATAATAAAAAACTAGTCATTCCTTTGCTGCTGTCGTTTCATTCTAACAAATTCCTTAAATCTTTCTATTTCCTCTAGTTCTTCTTCTGTCCAATCAACGTCATGATGTGCTGCTATAGTTTGGATATCATCAATAATATCATTTCTTCCAAGGAGATAATCAGTAGAAACTGAAAAGAAATTAGCGAGTTTTATTAACGTGGCAGCATCAGGCTCTCTTGTCCCATTCTCATATTGACTAATTGTATTCTGGGCTACATTTAACATTTCTGCTAACTGTTTTTGGGAAAATCCTTTTTTAGTTCTTAATTCTCTTAATATCTCACCTGTTTTAGTTTTACCCATAAAATGCAACCTCCTTTCTGCTTATGTAATTTAATTTTATCACTAATTGAGATAAAAATAAATAAAATTTGCAACAATATCTCAAAATGAGTTGACAAAGGTCATAATATGTGCTAGTATCTCATTATGAGATATAAAAATTGTTAAGGAGGTTAAGGAGATTAAACTGATGCGAAAATGGTTAGTAGACATTCGTGGTGAACAATCGCAACAAGAAGTAGCAGCCAAAGCAGGTATTAGTCAAAACTTTTATAGCTGGATAGAAAAAGGAGAAAGAACGCCTAGCGTAAAGACTGCTAAAAAAATAGCTGCGGTTCTTGGCTTTGACTGGACAAGATTCTTTGAAGAAAACACTCATGAAAGCACTTCAGAATCTGCTCAGTGAAAATAATATTGTACAAACCCTAACACATAGGTTTTTATAAAGGGGGTGGTGATATGGCAAAGAAAAGAAAGAAAAAAGAATACAAAGTCATTAATATTGTGCCTGAACTTTCTGAAGAAGAACGCAAAAGAAGAGAGCAAAAAACTATAGACATAATGATAAAAATTTTTAGCAAGATCAACTCTAAATAAATTTTTTTAACAAATATTTGGACATGTTTAAAGAGAAGAGGAGAGAGTATGTAAAAGTATTGAAAATGTTGAGCCAAAAGAAGGAAAGCGAGGCGAAGAAGGATGATAGAAAAAATATATAAAAACAAGTATATGGTTACATGCGATAACTGCGGAGAAGGTCAGGAGTTCGACAGTTGGGCTGATGTGCTAGAATTTATGAGCGAAGAAGGCTGGAGAAAGAAATTGGTTGGTGGAGAATGGGAACATTACTGTTCGGAGTGTCAGGAAAGCGAGGAGTGAGGGATGCGGTTATCTGAACAATGCAAAATGTGTAAAAACAACTGGGATGGGCATTGTGTGATGGGAAACGACGGATGGAAGGCGAGGATGGCTGATACAGAAATTGAATGTGAGGAATATGAGGAAAGCGAGGTTGAACACGATGGCTAAAGCAATATTGGAGTTAGAGATGCCGCAGAGTTGTAGAGAATGTCCGTTTTATAAAATAACTGATATATGCGACATTTTATCAGCTTGGAATAATTACATGCCTGTATTGGTACCGAGTGAAGGCAAACATCCTGATTGTCCACTTAAAGAGGTTGAGGAAGATGAATGATATATTATTTATTCTCAAACAAGCAGTAGGACACCTATTAACAATTTTATGTGGCTTTGTGATAGGTATAGGTATGTGTAAAATGTGCGAGTGCATAATCGGGCTTTTTGAAAGCGTAAGAAAGCGAGAGTGAGGAAGGATGAGTAAGGACAAAGACAGATTCCCAAAAGATTGTTGGGAAAAGAAGTGCGAACATTTCCGCATTT
>ENA-OWOZ01002613-OWOZ01002613.1-bioreactor-metagenome-genome-assembly--contig:-NODE-2613-length-13187-cov-5.613806_pt1 | contig 13187 bp, 13 predicted proteins | sample MGYA00238140_ERZ651804 | MGnify/ENA primary metagenome ERZ651804 (study PRJEB26910, sample SAMN07631232) | bioreactor metagenome | isolation source: Switchgrass digestor | place: USA: Dartmouth... | reverse complement strand
TAATCAAAGAGATTTTCAGGATCCGTTACCAGGGATAGGACCGGTACCGTGTACCTCCTTGGGCATGTCCGGGCTTACAAAGTAAGTATGGGTAACGACATCGCTTATGGGAACATCTCCTTTGAACAGCCGGGCTCTCACAACGGTTGCTTTGAATATTTTGCCTTTTGGCGGTTTCCAATCAAAAGAAGTGGACTGAATATTTGCATACTTACTTGGCTCATCGGTTCGATCTTTTATCTCTATCGGTTCCGTATAAACGGGAGAGTCCTTCGTGGGTTCTGAGCCGTTCAATGTATAGCGAATGACTGCGTCACTGACATCTGTTTTCAGCTCCAGCAAAAAGGGCTGCGTATAAAAACCCCTTTGATGTGAAACTTCAGGAGGGCTGTTGGGCATCTCATAGACTATGACACTGTTGGCATTGCCAGGTGTAATATCTTCATATATAACCCATTCCCCCACTCCGTCCGGTTTGCGGCCAATGGTGAAATCTTCTTCAATGGATCCGAAAGTAACTTTGTCGATTGTCGTGCCGTTTTCATGGGTAAGGATGATGGTTTCTCCATATTTGCTGATTTTAAAATTTGTGTGCAGCTCGCCAAGGGGATCCGGACGATCCTTTCCTGAAGCCCACACAATCAAAAATTCTTTCGGGTTGATTGTCACGTCGGGAAACACCCATGCAAAGGGATCATTTTCATTATCGGACAAGCCAAAGCCTTTCAGAGAAATGGGCTCATCCCCATAATTATAGATCTCTATCCAGTCTGAAAAATCTCCGTCTTCATCAGGCAGCTGAGTCTTGTTGGAAACCATGAGCTCGTTGATGGCCAGGGTCATAGGTTTTGGCTGATTCTCTTCGCTGGCATGCAGTAAATAGGCTATCGCTGCAATAATTGCAACAATGACGAGAATATTCAGGATCAGATTCTCTTTGGCAATTCTTCCAACAGCTGAGGATGTTTTCATGATATAATCCCTCCAGTATAGCTTGCATGATACCTTTTATTTCCGGTGATCTGTTTTCTATATGTATTCTACACAATGCAAAATAATCCTCTATCCATTCTGTAAAATAAACCCCGACCGGGCTTATGTTTATTCGCTGCTTCATCGTCTATTTCTCTTTTGATTGAATCTTTAAATCAAGAACTTTTTTAAACAAGCCAATTTATTTCCCATAAACATTATTTATAAAGTCCATTTTTCAGGTATAATCATACAAGTCCGGCAATGTTTGTGTAATTGGAACGGCTGATAAATATAAAGGGAACAGCTCCATATCGGTTTTTTGATTTTGCATAATTATTCATCATAATGTTGACAACTTCAAAGAATTTTTATATAGTAGTGTCTATCAGTACCACGATAGGAGGACTTCGCAAAGCTGTTATTCATCACTTCTCCCACTTGAAATGGAAAAGGCAATCATTTATCATCATGTGATCGTAGACAGCTTACACGTATTAACCGGTGAAATTGTAGATTCGGACAATTGTGCCTGTCTATATTCAAAGAACAAAGACCTGGTTCAATTGCTGAAGGATTCCCTAACCTGTGAAATAAAATTGATACAGATACAGAAGCAAATAAAACCATGATACGGAGGTTTAGCTATGAAAGCATACTTTACGGAACAAAATCATTTTTATGGAACTTGCAATCCGCAACAGTTGATTCAAAAATACGGCAGTCCCCTTTATGTATACAACGAAGCCATACTGAGAGCGCGATGCCGGGAAATGCTCCGTCTGGTTAGCTATCCTTTTTTTGCAGTCTCCTATTCAACCAAGGCAAACTCTAATCTGGAGCTGCTTAAAATTATTAGACAGGAAGGTCTGCATGCAGATGCCATGTCTCCGGGTGAAATCGTCATACTTGAAGTTGCCGGTTTTCAATCCCATGAAATTTTATTCATTAGCAATAATGTTTCAGCAGAAGAGATGCAATTTGCGATCGATCGGAAAATTACCGTCAGCGTAGATTCCCTTTCTCAACTGAAGCTTTTTGGCCGGCTGAATCCCGGGGGATCCGTTGCTGTACGTATAAATACAGGCATCGGAGCAGGTCATCATGAAAAAGTCATAACAGGCGGGAAGAAAACCAAGTTCGGAGTAAGTACAGAACAGATTCCTGAAATGAAAGGGATCATCAAGGAATACGGGCTTCGATTGACCGGTGTCAATCAGCATATTGGTTCCCTGTTCATGGAATGCGAACCGTATATTGAGGGAGTAAAGGCCATTCTCGAAGTAGCAAAACAGTTTGAAGATCTGGAATTTGTTGATTTTGGCGGTGGATTTGGCATTCCCTATCAGAAGCAAAAGGGACAGAAAAGATTGGACCTCAAAAGCTTAGGAGATTCATTGGATGAAATAATTGCCCAATGGACAAGGGAATATGGGAAAGACATTCAGTTTAAAATCGAGCCAGGGCGCTACATTACCGCAGAATCGGGAGTTTTGTTGGGCACTGTCAACGCTATAAAAAAGAATCACAGCACCACTTATGTTGGAACTGATTTGGGATTTAATGTGCTGATGCGGCCTGCTCTGTATGATGCCTATCATGACATCGAAGTATATAAAAACGGCCAATTATCCAAATCCGAGGAATACGTAAGTGCTACAATTGTAGGAAATATTTGTGAAAGCGGCGATATCATTGCCAAGGACCGCGATCTTCCTCCGATTGAGGAAGGCGATTTGCTGGGTATCATGGACGCCGGAGCCTATGGTTATTCTATGTCATCCAATTACAACTGTCGCCTCCGGCCGGCAGAGGTTTTGATTCAAGCCGACGGGCGCTGTAAGCTCATCAGAAGAAGAGATACCCTGGATGATTTGTTGCGTAATTTTAATCTTGAAAAGTGCCCTACTATTATATAGCTTTGTGAATTGAAAAGGGGCAGTTGGATAATGAAGTAAGTTCATTATCCAACTGCCCCTTTCATTTACTCAAAAACAAGAAATCGGCGAGAATGAAAGCCTTGAGAATATTTCGCTCATTTTTTATTAGTCCGGAAAAAGGAAATGTAGCTCTGAGCACTTCCTTTTTATCCTTATACTCGCTCCACTTTGCGTGTAGCAATGAAATTGGCCGATGTACCTGCCACATTTTTTAGGATGATCTGCCCAATGGAAATCGGAGCCTCAACATGCATACCGGCCACCTGACTAAGAGCTTTTTCAATCTTATCTTTCGGTATTTCCTTATCTGTTTTGATCGATACCATTTTATAATCCCCGTTATCAACCCATACGGAAGTAGTCAGGGTTCTCATGGGGCATTCCGCTTCTTGAACGGCATAGTGTTTGCCCCGTGGACATTCATTGCCTTGAACGAACCATTGACCGCTTTGATCTTGACTTACCTGCAGGTGGCAACCCTTAGGACATAGAATGCAAACCAGTTCCATCCTACGCTTCCCCCTTATCAGAAACTAACTCTAATAGAATCTCAGAGCTCTGAATTTTACTTAGAACATCATTGCCCAGCTTCAACTTTTCCATTTCGCCCGGTGCTGCCCGTAAAAAACTCTTTTGAAACAGAATCCGATCCTGGTCTTTTATATAAAACTTCCCTTTAGAGTACACATTGTCCACTCTAAAAAATAACTCCGTCGCCTGACCTGAGCTCAGTCGCTGGGGAACAACGTAACGGATTCCTCTGCCGGCTATTATTTTAATTTCTTTTTGTGGTTCATTTGAAGAGGAGAGATATCTCTTGACACCCAAACCTGCAATCTTTGCTTCTTCGCTCACATAGTCCACAAGGTCATGGACATGAAGTACATTTCCACAGGCAAATACACCCGGACTACTCGTTTGCCGGTATTCATCCACCACAGGACCGTTTGTAACGGGATCCATCTCCACTCCCAGAGCTTCACTAAGCTCGTTTTCAGGGATAAGCCCAACAGATAAAAGAAGGGTATCGCAGGAGACATATTCCTCCGTTCCTGGGATCGGCCTTCTATTTTCGTCGACCTTTGCAATCGTTACACCCTCTACCCTTTCCTTTCCATGAATATTCACTACTGTACAGTTGAACTTAAGGGGAATCCCATAATCATTTAAGCACTGATGCACATTTCTGGCCAATCCTGTGGAATAGGGCATAATTTCACAGACCATTTTTACCCTGGCGCCCTCCCAGGTCATCCTTCTGGCCATAATAAGCCCGATATCCCCGGAACCTAATATCACAATCTCTTTACCCGGCAGATAGCCATGCAAATTTACCAATTTCTGTGCCATTCCTGCTGTGAAAACTCCTGCAGGGCGAGTACCGGGAATTTTAAGGGCACCCCTGGTCCTCTCACGGCAACCCATAGCCAGAATAATTGCCTTGGCCTGAATTTCCATTAAGCCCATTTCAGGGTTTATACAATAAACGGTTTTTTTCTCATCTATCTCAAGGACCATGCTATTCAAAAGATAAGGGATTTTCCTTCTTTCTACTTCATCGATAAAGCGCTGGGCATATTCGGGTCCCGTCAGTTCTTCCTTAAAGAGGTGTACACCGAACCCGTTATGGATGCACTGCTGCAAAATTCCTCCTAAATGCTCATCCCTCTCCAGAATCAAAAGGTCCGTAACCCCTTGATCATAACATGAAATAGCAGCTGCCAAACCGGCCGGGCCTCCACCGATGATGGCTACATCAACCTGTTTTTTCACTGCTCCTCACCCCTTTCGCCTGTTTCCTTCAATTGCCCTATCACCAATCTTGATCCGCCGCCAAACTTTGTGATCTCTTCCATGGGTAGATGGAGCTCTCTTTCCATAATTTCCATTATTCTGGGTGTGCAGAATCCCCCCTGGCACCGACCCATTCCGGCACGGGTCCGCCTCTTGACTGCATCAATAGTTTTTGCCGGAAGATTTCGATGAAGGGCTTCTACGATCTGTCCCTCCGTTACGGTTTCACATCTACATACAATCCTTCCATATCGGGGGTTTTGTTTGATCAGATCTTCTTTTTCTTCCCAGGTCAGATCCCTAAACCTTGGCATGCCCTTTCGGTACGGCGAAAATTTCTCCTTCTTTTTTAGACCTCCCATAGCACGAATGAGGCAATACGACAACTCCTCGGCTATTGCCGGTGCACTTGATAGGCCAGGGGAACATATACCGGCAGCATGAAATAAACCTTCAACCCTCTTCGATGGTCCCAGGATAAAATCCCCTGTACTTCCGACGGCTCTGAGTCCGGCAAAGGAACGGATCACTCCGGCTTTCGGCAGGGACGGGACAGACAGGAGGGCTTTTTCGATAACGAATTGAAGTCCTTCCGCAGTTGTTTGAGTATCATCCTTCCGTTCTATATCCTGGGCACTTGGGCCAACTCATAAATTCCCATCGACCGTAGGAGTAACCAGCACCCCTTTTCCCATCTTCCCCGGCACCTGGAAAATGACTTTATTCACAATGCTGCCGTACTTGCGATCATACAAGCAATATTCACCTTTCCGGGGAATAATACGAAAATCGTTATCCCCCAGCATTTTAGCTATTTCATCGCTATAAAGCCCTGCACAGTTTATGACTGCTCGGCTTTTAAAAGTCCCACCGGGGGTATTTACTATAAAATAGCCTGCTTCATCCTTTCGAATTGAAACAACGGGATGATCCAGGTATACTTCGACTCCGTTTTCAATGGCATTCTCCATCATGGCAATGGTTAATTCATAGGGACATGTGATACCCGCAGACGGGGCCCAAAGAGCTGCTTTTACTTCCCGGCTGATTGCAGGCTCCATCTCCAAAACTTCCTCTGTTGTGAGGATTTTTAAATCCGGAACACCATTTTGACGCCCTTGTTCCAGAAGGCGATTCAACTCCTCTATATCATCGTCATGAAAACCAAGAACAAGAGAACCAATCCTTCTAAAAGGAATATCCAACTCCTTCTGAAGGATATCATAGAGTGCATTTCCCCTTACATTGGTTCTGGCCATCCATGTACCCGGTTTGCAATCATAGCCCGCGTGAACGATAGCGCTGTTGGCCCCTGAACTTCCCATAGCCACGTCTGATTTTGCTTCCAGGACAGCCACCTGCAACTGGTATTTTGAAAGTTCCCGGGCAACACTTGCTCCGATAACTCCTGCACCAATGATGATAACGTCATGCATCCCATAAACCCCCTTTAAACACTTTAGCAACCAAAAAACAAGATACAAAAAAAGCCATGCAAATAAGACCCCCCAAAGAGGGTTCCTATTTACATGGCTCTCTCATCTCTTGCCGTTTTTATTGGTTTTTCAATGATGCATTAAGAGTATAACAAATCCGCGATTCCGTGTCAATCCAAAGGGAAAATACACCTAACGAAGATTCAGTATTTTTTTCAGCTTTTTCTGATAATATGAGGTAAACATAGAGTAAATGATGTCATAAATAATAAAAACGATTTGTGCTATAATAAGCAGCCACAGCCAGGGAGGGGTAATGTTTTCCTGAATGAATAGCTTCGCTGCCCAAATAAGCAGCGAAAGGCTCCCGTTAAAATATAATAATTTTAAGATCCACTGGAGGACCCGGGTTTTTATATTTTCAATAAATAATTTGATGATTCCGTAAGTTCCAAAGAAAAGCGAATAACCGAGGAATATTCCCCTGTTGGGCACAAGGACAAAAGCAAGAAAGGATGTAACAAGGTATACCAGCAAAGCATACAGGATATCTATATCAACAATGATAACGGATACAAACAGGGAACTTAAGGCCAAAAAAAACAGTTTGTTGGTAGGCAGCCAGGAAGACAACAGAAGGCTTACAAGGATGAGAGCAGAAACAATCCCACCCTTTACTACCTTCCTGTGTATCGGAATCGACCGATCATAAAAGATCATACCATTCACCCTTTCTCAACAGCAGGGTATGAGATCTCCGCCAAAGCATTCACAAAGACAATCAGCACACAAGAGGCTTGCACAGCAATCACAGAAATCATCTGAAGATCTGCGTCCAAAACTCTGACTCTGATACATATTAAAAGCATTATTGATGCGAATGGCTGCATTGCGATACTCTTGATTGTTGGGATCCATGCTCACGGCTTTTTGGATGTTCATCCTGGCTTCTGAATACCAACCCTTCTGCCATAATATCAATCCATTCAAATAATACCATTCTGCATTCCTAATGGGAATCCCGGCCAATATGGCTTCAGCCTGGGCAATATTTCCCATATTGATAAAGCTGCGCACCTGTTGAAAGGAAGCCCACCCTTGATTATATGAATACTCCTGATTAGATTGAGACTGATGAGTGGAAGATCTTTTTCTGCCTACTTCTCCGCCCATCAAAATAGCATATGCTTCGTTTACTTCCTGTAATTTCTCCTTTGCCACTTCCTCTAAATCCGTACCGGCAAATTTATCCGGATGATATTTTTTCACCAGATTTCGGTAAGCTTTTTTAATCTCTTCCTGCGAAGCAGATGGGCTCACTCCTAAAACCTTATATGGATCCATGGGAGCGATCTCTCCTATCGTTCAATATTTCTTGCATTCTATTGTTTAAACCCAGATATATGATATTCTCGAGTACGGCGTGATTTTTGCAAATATTCAAAAGCTCATAGGCCTTCCCTATTTCCAGAAGGCATGTTTTTAAAACAAACTCAACCTCTTCCCTGCACGACTGACGTATCACTTCGGGGGCAAGATCCCTTCCGTACTTCTCCAAGAGTACATTGTAATTTCGCTGCTTTTTATCGTGGGAGATATCCTGATAAGCATCCAATAAGTAGATCCACTTGCCAAGGTTATATCCCATCCATTTTAAAGTCCTGCAATCTAAGTCGTCGCATTCAGGATATTGAAACAGTTGGGCCATCATTTCAGCAAAGGGCTGGCAGGCTTGATCAACGAAAGGAACCTTTTCTCTCTCCAAAGCCTTTAATGAAGATAGTTGTTGAAAGATAACTTCATATTGGCTTTTGTATTTCTTTAAGCCTTTTCTAAAAGCCGGTTTTAGAAATTGTGCAGCCAGTAAAGAGCTCATCCTCTTTTCATCGTCCCAATTATCCATCAACTTGTAATAGATGAGGGCCACATGGATCGCGGTGGCATACTCAAGGGCAGAACTCTTTTGTACAACCGGTCTTTTCTTGACCGGATTGACAATACATCTCTCTAAGCTTATCCTTTCCTTTGCTTCAGAGAAAGAAGAGAACAGGATGGCCAAAAAGACAATGTCGTAATTTAAACTAAACCGACATATTTGCTGATATTCGCGGCCCAGTTCTTTGCACACACCGCAATAATAACTCCTGTAACAGCCATACTCTTTGATTTTCAGCTCCGGTTTAAATGGTAGTATGTACCCAAACATAGAGTTCCTTTCAAATAAAAAACAAATCATTTTAGTATTATCATAACACATCTACAGGTTATGCTCAACGCATTTTGCCAATTCCGATCATGGAAGGTATGATTATAACACTCAAGATTTCCTTATTATTTAGACCTCTTGTGGCCGGTTAGAAAAAATGCGCTTGAAAAATCAAAAAGCAGCTATAAGCTGCTCTTTGATTCCATCATTTCTCTTTGTACCATTTTTCCAGAATTTCTCCCGCCTTTTTGCCGTAAACATCAAAACCCCTATTCTTCTTGGCATCCTGCTTGTCATAGAGCTTTGTGCTCCAATCCCACCAGAAGAAACCGCTAAACCAGGGTTCATCCCAAAAAACCTTCATAACAGAGCTATAGAAGTTTGCTTGCTCCTCTTCATCAAAGGGCAACTCACGGTGTTCATAATCCCAGGGCATCATGGAACATCCGTGGGCGCTTCTGCACCCGATCTCCATAAAAATGACAGGTTTATTGAACTTTTCATGAAGTTTTTGGATATTCACCTTTACTTTTTTCCAGTTTTCTATCATGTTCTCTTCACTGTCTCCGGGCTTAGTCCCGACTCTATAGTAGGCACTGGTGCCAATAAAGTCGACTTTATCAAACCATGGGACCTGATCCTCAGTACCATGGTTGGCATTATAGACAATGGGACCGGAATAGATGGATCTTACTCTTTCTATCAGTTTCTCCCAATGCATCACCTTGCGCTGGCTGGAAACCATTTCACAGCCAATGCAGAACATCTCGCAGCCCAGTTCTTCTGCCAGCTCTGCATAGTGGCATATGAAATCGGTATAAGACTTAAACCATTTGTCCCAATAGGTATTGCCCGATCCATCATTCGGTTGATCCGGAAAGTTAATCAGTGCACGCCAGCAGCCGTCCTTGACATTCACTACCGGCTTTAAGCATACCTTTAATCCCATTCCATGGGCGTTTTCTACAGCCTTTTGTATATCCCTGTCGGTTACTGTAAACCCATAATCAAAAGGAATACTGGTTGATGCAAAGGTTTCCTGAAAGGTATAAAAGCTCAGGGCTATCCATTCACATCCCATTTCTCTGAGTTTCTTCATGGAATCATAAGCCCATGGCTGCCGATAATCTCCCCTCCGGGCATTCCAGCCGTATGTAAAACCTTTGATAAAAAACTTCTCACTCATATCGTATACCCCTTTCTCGTTCAGTGAGAACTGATCCTTAATTATCCATTGTATATTTTTGCATGAAGAGTTGTCCATTACATTGATATTCTCTTACCACCAGAGAATTCTCCATATTAAAGGTAAACTTCGGCATACACTCTGTTATCTAGCTTTTTCAATTACCAAAGCAATATCCTTGTTCCATTGGGGCATCTTAAGCAGAAGCTTCCCATTGCTTACCTTTGCTTTTTCAATATTCGTTTTTGTCCCCTGATAGGTATCAAACCAATAGACTTCATACTCTCCGTCATCCAGCCGGATCTCGATGGTCGTGTCATCAAAAGTTTCCGCTTTTTTATTCTTATAGCTGTAATCCCCATCATAAATCCAGAGATAGGCACCGGTACCGGTTTTATATCCGATGGCTCTCGCCTTGGACTTAGAAAGTTTAACATCGCCATCGGAGATCATATCAAGGCTTTTGTCTTTCCACGGGATATATTTGGCGAACTCGCTGACAGGACGAAAGGCATGGTATAGATTATAGGGTTCAATATAACTGTCCCACCACCAGGTCATCCCAGTTCCTGCTCCTCCTCCCATCATCCCAGCCCATAGGCCTTGATGCAAATGGATTCCTTCCGGATCCATCTTGGCCGTTTCATTACCGTCATGGGCTATCCCCATTTCGGAGAAGAGGACCGGCTTTTTAAAATCTTCATAAAATTCCGATTGATACCTGGGAATTTCTATGCAGAAATTCTTCAGGCTATATGCATGGACATTGATAAAATCCAGTTCATCGATGGCAATAGGCCTGTCTGTCCACCAGGTACTGGATGACACCAGATGTTTATATGGATCAATGGATTTTAAATACTCAGCCATCTCTCCATGCCATGCTTCTACATTCCTCTTGCTATAGGAATCGGTTCCGTTCACTTCGTTCCACAACTCCCAGGTCAATATATTGGTCGAATATCCCCACCTGGCTACAATATAGCGAAGTCTTTTTTTGAACTGTTCTTTTGCCCTTTCATCGGTAAAAAATTGCTTTGGTGAATCCAGATAACCGCCATTTTTCTTGTTATAGGGGTTATCATGCCATTCCGGATTGGTCTGAGATGAAAACTGTCCATGGTTTAAGATGACCAGGGCTGTATAAATTCCCTTTTCCTCTGCCATTTCCATGACCTTATCCAGTTGATAAGCCCGGTCCAGGCGATTTGTATAATCGCTGATTCCTGTCTCTTTCCAAACAAGGGCAAATCCCCAGGTAGCCATCCATACCCTCGAGTAATTGCCTCCGTTTTCAGATAAAGCAGTATACCATCGCTCATAGTCCAGGTACGAATGATTGTACCAGCACACGTTTTCACCAACGGCAATATAGGGTTCACCGTTATCAAAGATAAAGTGGCGCCGTTTTTCGGGTTCAATTCGAATAAACCCGCGGTTATCGGAATCGGCAGCCTTAAATTCACCACTTATACTGTCGATCGTATACCCTTTATACCTGGAATAAATTGAGTATTTCCACGTACCGACTTCCGTTGGTGCAAAGCGCAGCCGCCAATCGGGATTTCCGACTGGATAGACTCCTAAATTTTTAAATTCCTGATAGGGTTGATACCAGAAAGCCGGCATCACATATTTCTCCCCTGACGGAGATGTAAATTCACCGGTTAGATCAATGTCTTCCGGATCGAACGGATTTCCGTCAAAGCCATCCACCAGAAAAGAGATTTCTACCTTGTTCCATTTTTTGATTTCATCGGTAACAATGGACACATCCTTGATCGTCCAGGACGGGAGATCTTCAAGTGGTATTCCCGGCTCTGGGCCATTTGGTTCCCCATTTTTTTCTTCATGCACTCGCGATGAATCTCCACATCCGACTACAGCCAATAATTGGGCGATACAGATGACCAGCAAAATCCATTTCCTCATGATACCCTCACCCTCCCCTTTTTATTGATTCCTGAAAGCTAAAGCTGTCAGGATACTCCATCGAAAAAATGATATCCGTATCCGTTTCTATGGATTTTTTCCATCCCCAGCTCTTCCTCCCTATGGGGAGCTTTGCATTCATCAGGATATCCCAGGGCAATGATCGACTCAACCCGTTTATTGGATGGAATATTCAATGTTTTTCGCATATACTCTTCGGCAGTTGTATCAGCATTATGCATCCTGTTTCTCACCTGTATCCAGCAAGATCCCAGTCCAATCGCTTCCGCCATCAGCTGAATAAAAACAGCGGCAATCGAAGTATCTTCAATCCAAACATCGCTAAGCTTCTCATCTCCCAATACCACAATGCACAGCGGAGCTCCTTTCAAAAAAGCGCTTCCATGTTCCCTGGCCATGGATAGCTTATCCAACAAGACCCGGGCATCGACCACGATAAACTCCCATGGGCATCGGTTCCTTGACGAAGGAGCCAAAAGGGCCGCTTTCACTAATCTTTCGATTTTTTCCGGATTAATGGGCGTTGGTTTAAACTTTCTTATACTTCGTCTTCTTTTAAGGAGATCCAACATTCCATTCACTCCTTTTTTACTTGCGATAGTATTTGTAATATGCCACAATCGTTTTCACTTCATCGGAATCGGCCTCTTTGTATCGAAGGTTTATGCCATCTAAGCTCAAAAGCTCCGCTCCTTCCAAACCCTCCAGGGGATGCCGAAACACAATCTCATTCCCGCAAACGATAATGAGCTCATTATCATAAACATTGATAATCCCTTCCCGGCCGATGATGGTTTCACCATATTCCAGCGAATCCCTCCTGGTCACATATTGAACTTCCTTACCATCGAGGCTAAGAAGGAGCATTTCGTTCTCCCTTTTTCGCTTTGCCCTTTTCCCAAACAAAACTCCTGTTCCTTTCTCTGTATTTATCTTAAGCAATTATCTGCCGTTTGTCATTAAAAATGATTCAACATTAAATGTTGTGGATGATGGTAGCATCACCTAGTCAACATAATGCATGTTGGTAATAAATTGATATATTTACCATGGAGTTGGAAACACAAGTTTTCCTGTGATTCCGAAGAACTCCTATGTAACACAGGTTATCAAATTAGGGATAAATCAGGTAATCCAACAGATTACACTATCCCCACTGCACCTTGACATCTAAATATTTAGGCACATTCAAACTCGAGTTTGACCCTTAGATTGAAGTTGCTGTCATTCCGGTATCCATAGCCTCTTCGTTTTATGTTCTTCACCTTATGGTTGTTACCCTCGGTGAGACCGTTGGATATCCGGTAATCGTAGTAGTTAAGGATGTATGGCAACCAGTTGTCCAAAGTCTTGCAGAAAGTTTCAAGTTCCGGAATACCATACTCTGCAACAAGGTCCTTGAAATATGCAATAAATGCAATTGCCTCTTGTTTAGTTTCAAGATTAAAAAACTCCCTGAACTCTTCTTTGAGGTAATGCAACTGCTCAATCACAGGATACTTATTACAAGCCAGAATCAACAGCAGGGCCTCTTCTCTCTTTAGGTCTTCTACATGTTTTAGAAGAGCCCAGCGGATCTTGAATACCTCATCCTTGTTGCCATGTTTGCGGATATGATTTTGGATGTGTTTCCTTGCATCATCCACGCACTTATGAAAGTTTTGTGCCAGGTGGAAGCGGTCAACTACAGGTTTGGCATT
>ENA-OWOZ01002608-OWOZ01002608.1-bioreactor-metagenome-genome-assembly--contig:-NODE-2608-length-13204-cov-39.602651_pt1 | contig 13204 bp, 12 predicted proteins | sample MGYA00238140_ERZ651804 | MGnify/ENA primary metagenome ERZ651804 (study PRJEB26910, sample SAMN07631232) | bioreactor metagenome | isolation source: Switchgrass digestor | place: USA: Dartmouth... | reverse complement strand
CCCTACTACAAGGGCCGTGATTTCATCGGCAGCGGCGTGTCTGACGGCATTTTTGAAAACGGCGTCTGCCTGCCGTCCGATACAAAGATGACAGATGAGGATTTGGATAGAGTGTGCGGCATAATCAAGGGACTGTGGAAATAATGTTTTAGACAGTGGTAATGAATTCAGTTGTTTTGATCAGGGGGAAATGCGATAGAAATGCAGACAGGAATGCAGGAACAAGTTCAGACAGAACTGCAGGAAGAAGCCCAGGCGGGATTACTGGAAGAACAGAAGGCGGAAATCAACTTTGAGTTGCAGGAAGAAGCCAGAGAAAATTTGCCGGATGGTCGTTGTCATACTACGGAAACGAGTGTCCATGCACCGCGAAAAGGCGGTTTCTATAGGAAATACGTAAAGCGTCAGCTGGATTTCATCCTTTCACTTCTGGCACTCATCATATTGAGCCCTTTCATGCTGATCATCGCGCTGCTTGTCAGGATCAAGCTGGGCAGCCCGGTGATTTTCAAGCAGCAGAGACCCGGCCTGAACGAGAAGATATTTACACTTTACAAGTTCAGAACGATGACCGACGAGCGGGATGAGAACGGGGAACTGCTGCCTGACAGCGTAAGGCTGACTAAGTTTGGAAAGTTTTTAAGATCGACGTCACTGGATGAACTGCCCGAGTTATGGAATATATTGAAGGGCGATATGAGCATAGTCGGGCCGAGGCCGCAATTGGTCCGTGATATGGTTTTCATGACAGAGGAACAGCGCAGGCGGCACAGTGTAATGCCTGGCTTGACGGGGTGGGCGCAGGTCAATGGCCGGAATGCCGTTACATGGAAAGAGAAGCTGAACTTTGATCTCGAATACATTAATAATATTACTTTTATAAATGATTTAAAAATCATCCTTTTGACAGTGAAAAACGTGCTTAAAAGAGAAGGCATCAATGCTGAAGGTATGGATACGGCAGAAGACCTGGGTGATTACTTACTAAGAAATGGTATGATTTCTGCTGAGAAATATTCAGAAAAAATCGATGAGAGCAGAAAATTACTGATGTTAAAATAATTACTACATAAAGGTGAGACTAGAGGGGAATTTTCACCAAATGGCTTACAGTGTATTGCTTACAGTTTATAAAAATGACAACCCGGAATATTTGCGCTTAAGCATCGAAAGTATGTTGAATCAGACCATTCCTTCGAATGACATAGTTGTGGTAAAGGATGGCCCTGTGACAGATGAAATTCAGGCTGTCCTTGATGAACTTTCAAACAAGAATCCTATTATTCAACAGATACAGCTTGAAAAAAATGTTGGCCTTGGACTTGCCCTTAATGAAGGGCTCAAAGCGTGTAAAAACGAACTGGTTGCCCGAATGGATGCTGATGATATTTCATTGCCGGATAGATGCGAAAAACAACTGGCTATGTTCGAGGCTGATCCTGAATTGGATATTGTCGGCTGCCAAATTATCGAGTTCTCAGGAATAACAGACAATATCGTCGGAAAACGGGAAGTTCCTTTAGACAATGAATCCATTCGCAAATATTGTCGCAGAAGAGACCCGTTCAATCATCCGACTGTTATGTACAAGAAAAGCAAAGTATTGAAATATGGACCATACGGTAATTACAGAAGGAACCAGGATTCGGATCTTTGGGTCAAGCTTCTGTCAAATGGATGTAAGTGTGCTAACTTGCCTGAGGCTCTTCTTTTATTCAGGTTTGATGAGAATGCATACAAGAAAAGAAAGAGTTGGCTCAATACAAAATCATTGATTGAAATCAGGAAGAATGCATGGAAGACAGGGTTTTGCTCTTTTGGCGATTTTTTGTTTGTAGCATGTGTCCAATTGGGAATTTTTCTATTACCTGAGTTTATTCAAAAATTTATATACAGGAAATTTTTAAGGAGAACATGAATGAAAGTTTCCGTAATTGTACCTGTATTCAATTCAGAAAAATACATTGCAAAATGTATTGAAAGTATCCTTGCACAAACTTATGCCGATTGGGAGTTGATACTGGTAGATGACGGTTCAACTGATAATAGTTTGCGCATTATAAGAGAATATGAGTCAAAAGACAATAGGATAAGAGTGTTTTGCCAAAATCATGCGGGAGCCGGCATGGCCAGAAACCTCGGCATTAAGAATGCTACCGGGGAATATATAGTTTTTGTTGATTCGGACGATACAATCGAGAGCAACTATTTTATGCTGTTATCTCATTCAGAGACAGATTTAGTTTTTATTGATGCAAACCAAGTAGATGGATCGCATAGGCTAATTAAAAGTGAAAAAATCTCTAATTATAGGAATAGAACTAAAGATGTGATATTGCGCTCTCAAATGACTGGGAAAATACCTTGGGGAGGATGGCGTAAAGCTGTTAAGAAAGAATTGATTGAAAAGAATAATATTTTCTTTACCAGTCATACTGTTGGAGAGGAAGCTATTTATAGTTTCCTGGCACTGTGGTTCGCTAATGATTATTCTTTTATAGATACACCTGTTTATAACTATGTACAGCGTAACGATAGTTTATCACGCATTTTACTTGATGATCCATGGGGCGATGTTGCTATTGCATTAAAGAAAAAGCTGACAGAGCTTAAAATATATGAAGAATTTGCATCTACAATAAATGCTTTTATAGTAACTGCTGCAGCTGTTTCGATAGATCGAATGGCATTTAAATATCCGAGAAATGTTTATTACCATAAAGCAATATCTAGGATTGATCGTATGAAGAAAGATTTAGATTGCAATTACAGAATAGATTACAGAAACATGATGTCTAAGGCAATGATGCTTTCACCATTTCTGTTACATGGCTGTGTTGAATTACTTTATTGTATAAGTCGTTTATGGACGATACGTAGAAAAAAAGCAACATAGTGTTGTGCTAACTAGCCACATCATGTGCAAAAGCTTCTAATGTGTCAGGCCAATCTAAGCAAATAAAAGGTTAGGGGAAAACATGAATAACATGATGGAGAAAACGAACGATATAAAACTATCAATTGCTTTTATAACTCACAATCGTGCTAAAGAATTGATACGTGCAATTGAATCATGTATCAAATACATGGTAGACAAAACTGAAATTATCATTTGGGATAATCATTCCAATAAAGAAAATAAAGAAGCCATACAAAAATATATCTCAGAAATTAGTCTAGACTTAAAGTATTATTACTCAGAAAGTAATTTAGGAGTTGCTGGAGGAAGAAATGCTGTTTGGAAGCTCTCTAAAGGTGAATATGTGTTTTTCCTCGATGATGATGCAGTAATAGCAACGGAGAATTTTTTCTCTAAGATTTGCTCATTTATGGATAACCATGAAGACATTGCCGTAGCAACTGTAAATATATGGGAACCAGAAACAGGAGTTTCACATAATTGTAAACACAAACGAAAGGATAATGATTTAGTCCTTGTCCTTTCATTTGTTGGCGCAGCTCATATCATTCGTAGAACTGTATTTCCTAAGGAGTACTTATATCCTTCGAAGTTATTTTTTGGTTCAGAAGAATTATTTGCTTCGTATATTTTATATGGACAAGGGTACAAAATATGTGAATTATCCGATTTAACAGTATTACATTTTCCAAGTAACATTAATCGTTGCTTTGGTAAAGATAGAGATATCAACATAATAATAAATCAATATATTATCAAAAAGCTTACTTACCCACGAATATTATTTCCGGTTATTTCTATTATGTTTAAATTACGTATATTAAAGAATGGATTAATAAGAGAAGATTACAAAAAACTACTAAGTGAGAGATATGATCCAAGTGAAAGATGTGGTATTAGCATAAAAGTTTTGCTTAAACTTTTTAAACAATTTGGTTTAATACCGTTACTATAAAAGCAATACCGGAGACTAAAAAATGATCTGAGAGGTAGGTTATAATGCAGCAACAATTGTTAAAGAATAATAGTTTCACTTCTTTGTGTTGCAAATATTTCATTATTTTCATGCTATTATTTCGACCTGTGAATTATTTAGTAGTTTCCTTTGAAACTTATAATAAAGCATTTTACTATATTGCTTATTTACTTTTTATAATAAATTATATTTCAATACCATTTGTAATATATGCAATTATAGACAGCAAATCACTTAAAATAGATAGTGTATTTTTTGTAATATTTCTAATTCTTAGTATATCATGTACCGTTTTATTCTTTCCGCAAAATAGTATATTTTTAGAACAGTTAATATTTAGTTTCATTTATATAATCCTTGCTTACTGTGTTGTAAGGAATGATCTCATCGATTTAAAGGAATTAGAAAATAAAATTATAAAAGTTGCGAGAATACTCTTTTTTGCTTTATTTATAGTATTAGCTTCTGTCTTAAAATTTAACGTGAATGAAGAATATATGAATTATTCTGATGCAAATTCTATTGTAAGTGCGATTCTTTTATATAGTGCTATAGTTAAAGGCAATAAACATGATTACATTACTGGGTTTGCTTCTTTTTTATTAATATTGCTTTATGGTTCACGAGGATCATTTTTATCTTTATGTTTACTAATTTTACTATTTCTATTATTTAAAAAAAATAGTATAAGAAAGCAAATATTATTATATGTATTATTTCTTATCATCCTAGTGTTGATTTTGTTTTGGAATGATATTTTATACTATATGCGTGGAGTTCTTGATAAGTTTGATATTAATAGTCGAACAATTGCTTCAATGTTTTCTGATAGTTTTTTTAGTAGTTTATCTAGAAAAGCAATATATCAGTATTTATTTGAACTAATAAAGGAAAATGCTCTTTTGGGGATAGGGTTATGTGGTGATAGGTATTATATGCCTTTTGTCTTTAGAAGTAATAATATTGAATATGCTCACAATTTATTTATAGAAATTGTTCTAGATTATGGCTTGATTTTAGGATCAATAATTATTATTTATATTCTAAAACAAATTTTTAGTGGTTTCTTCTTCAATAAAAAAATTGATTATGAAGACAAGTGCTTTATTGCAATACTTTTCGCAATATCATTTGTGCAATTATTGGTATCAAGATCATATTTAAGTGAGATATCATTTTTTATTCTTTTGGCATATTCGACTAGTTTCAGAGAAGGTAATCAAAAGAAACTAGATGATAAATATATGAACCTTAGATATTCAAATTAGTTATTTATGAAGCATGTGTAGAGGTGTGAGATATGAAAATGCCGTTAGTTAGTGTTATAATCCCAACCTACAAAAGCGATTCAACACTTTCAAGAGCGATTGATTCAGTTCTCAATCAGACTTATAAAAACTTTGAAATTATTGTAGTTGATGACAATGATCCTGAAACAGAGTATAGGAAAAACACCGAGAAACTAATGCAAAAATACATTGGTGATGAGCGTATTAAGTATATTAAGCATGAAAAGAATAAAAATGGATCTGCTGCTCGAAATACTGGCTTTAAAAATTCTTCTGGCGAATATATTTGCTTTTTAGATGATGATGATTATTTTCTTCCTGATAAAATAGAAAAGCAAGTTGAACATATGGAAAACAATAAACAATATGGGGCAAATTATACTTGGCGTATTGAGAATATTTTAGGAAAACCAACTGTAATAAAGTCAGATTACAAAGGCGATTTATCTAGGCAAATTCTTACGTTAGAATTTACTCCATTTACTTCTTCCCTTATGATAAGAAGAGAATGCATTATAAAATTAAACGGGTTTGATGAAAGCTTTTACAGACATCAGGACTTTGAGTTTTTACTACGTTTTTTTGATTTTTTTGAAATAGATGTAGTAAAAGAACCTTTAGTTATAAGAGATACTGATAGAGTTAGTAATCGGCCTAAAGGTAAAAAACTAGATGAAATAAGAGTAAAATTTCTATCCGAATTTGACGGAAAAATAAATCAACTTGATAAAAAAGAACCAGGAATAAAGAAAAAAATTATTGCATCTCATTATGTAGAATTGACGAAAACACATATAAGGAACCGAAATATACTTCTTGCTTTAAAAGCCATGTTAATAATGACAATACATAACTGCAGTAGTTATTGGAGTTTGTTTGTAAATGATATTATAAGTGCAATAAAAAGGCGAATGGGGTATTTGGATGAAAAGTTTTGACATTATTTACATTAGATATTTAGCAAATAATAAGAAGGAAGTAACTAAAGGTGGTGTACAAACTTATATAACAGATTTATGTGATGTTATTGTTAAGATTGGTGGCAAAGTTCGTGTTGTTCAATTTTCTGATGAAGACTTTCAATATAATATAACTGACAAAATAAATGTAGTGGGTTTTAATATAAAAAGCAGATCGGACTCAAAACGGGTTCAAAAACTTTATGATGCAGCAGTACGTACGCGCAAAGAGAAGAATGTGATTACGATTTTTGCTTCAGATATAATGATCCCTAGCAAAGTCTATGGTACTTGTATAGCAATTCAACATGGCGTTAGTTGGGATGCACCTAAAGATGCAAATCATTCGTTGGTTCGTCAGGTTGCTGCAAAAGCGTTTTCTGCATATAAAATGGTTAAAAAATTCAGGAATGTAAGTTTGTTAGTTTGTGTCGATTACAATTTTTTAAATTGGTATAGAACGCAGGTAAAAAAAGTATTAGGAAATGTTCTGGTTATACCTAATTACTCGCGAGTTGCACCAATATATGAAAAACCATGTAATGGTGTTAATGTTATTTTTGCACGAAGACTTTTTGATTACAGAGGGACACGTGTTTTTACTACTGCAGTTAAAAGATTATTGGATGAGAGAGATAATGTAACTGTTACTATTTCCGGAAGTGGTCCTGATGAAAATTGGATGAAAGAACAGCTAAAATCGTATTCCAATGTTTCATTTATTAGATACGAGAGTTCTGAGAGCCTTGAAATTCATAAGGATAAGCATATTGCTGTCGTGCCTACTGTTGGTTCTGAGGGGACAAGTCTTTCATTGCTTGAAGCGATGTCTGCGCAGTGTGCAGTCATTTGCTCAAATGTTGGAGGATTAACGAATATTGTAATCAATGGTTACAATGGCTTAATGGTTAATTCTGGTGATACAGACGAGCTATATGAAGCCCTCAAAAAGCTTGTTGATGATCGAGAATTCAGAGAAACTATTGCAAAGAATGGTTATGAAACAGTAAAATGCAGTTTTTCTTATGAAAGATGGGCTGAAGAGTGGAAAAAAATCCTATTAGGGTTGAAGAATGGGTAAAGAAAACAGTATAATCAGCAACTTATTTTGGAAATTTGCTGAAAGTATATCTGCTCAACTTGTTACAACAATTGTATCAATAATACTTGCTAGACTTTTAGAGCCGTCTGATTACGGTCTAATATCTATGGTTATAGTGTTTATCACTTTAGCTAATGTTTTTGTAAGCGACGGTCTTGCAAGTGGGCTAATTCAGAAAAAAGATGCAGATATTTTAGATTTCTCTTCTTTTTTATATTTTAATATTGCCATATCAGTAGTGTTGTATATTATACTCTTTTTTACAGCACCTTTGATTGCCGATTTTTATGGGGAGGGTTACGAGTTAATTGTACCTATACTAAGGGTACTTAGTTTACAAGTAATCCTTACCTCTATCAGTTCAGTGCAAAATGCATATATATCTAAAAAGATGATTTTTAATAAGCTTTTTAAGTCAACTTTTGCAGGAACTATCGTTTCAGCAATTGTCGGAATTTCAATGGCGTACAAGGGATTTGGTGTATGGTCGCTCGTTGCACAATACATAGCAAGCACATTAGTTAGCACATTTGTGCTTAGTATTGTAATAAGAAAATTACCAGCTCTGAAATTTTCATATAAACGTGTAAGAAACTTATTGAGATATAGCGTTAGGATACTTGGATCTGGGTTGCTTATAACAGGATTTCAGGAATTACGTGCATTGATAATAGGTAGAATATATTCGTCTGAAGATTTGGCGTTTTATGACAAAGGAAGGCAATTCCCTAATTTGATTATAACGAACATCCATACGACTATAAGTACTGTGCTATTTCCTAAATTATCAAATGAGCAGGATCAAATATTAAGAGTTAAAAACACCACTCGCAATGCAATAAGGTTTAGCAGCTTTTTACTTTGTCCAATGATGCTTGGCTTAGCGGCTGTATCTAGACAGGTCGTCATTTTGTTGCTGACTGAAAAATGGTTAGATTGTGTCCCTCTGATGCAATTATTCTGTGTTATTAATCTTACCTTACCTATACACTCAGCAAATATGCAGGCTATAAAAGCAATGGGTAAAAGTGATACGTATTTCAGGCTAGAACTAATAAAGAAAATTGTCGAGTTAGTTGTATTGTTAATTACTATGCGAATCAGTGTGAAAGCAATAGTAGCAGGTGTAGCTATTTTATCAACATTATTTATATTTGTGAATGCTTATCCCAATATTAGGTTAATAAACTATTCACTTGAGGAACAGTTGAGGGACCTATTCCCTTCTGTTATTAGTTCTTTAATAATGGCAGTAATTGTAATGTTTATTGGTATGTTACCAATGGAGGAATTCCCAATGCTTGTTATTCAGATTGTAGTTGGTATTACAGTATATATTCTGATAGGTATTATAACAAAAAATAAAGAATTGAAATATATATACAGTCTTACAAAAGATTGGCTTTCAAAATTAACTCAGGAGGGTTGAAAGAGAGTATATTAAGGAATTCCCTGATTTGGAAGGGAAGATGCACCAGGCAGTTTTATTGCACGGCTTTACCAACGGTCGCCGGTTTATGCCTTGAAGTCGAGAATGATATCGGCGATATTGAGAGTTATGAGCAACTAAGCAAAAAATACCGGGGTGTTATAGTATGAGTAATCTAAATGGCAAGAAAATACTTGTTACCGGTGCTGCAGGTTTTATTGGCTATTTCCTGTCTCAACGTCTGCTTGATATAGGATGTAGTGTTATCGGCATAGACAACCTTAATGACTACTATGATGTAAACCTGAAACATGCAAGGCTTGATCTTCTTAAGCCTTATGACGGTTTCATGTTTCATAAAGTTGACATTTCAGATAAATCAGAAATTGATAAACTTTTTTCAGAAGAGAGATTTGACATTGTAGTTAATCTTGCAGCTCAGGCGGGAGTGAGATACTCGATAACCAATCCTGATGCATATATAAACAGTAATATCATAGGTTTTTACAATATTCTCGAGGCCTGTAGGCACAACCCGGTCGAGCATCTCGTTTATGCATCGAGTTCTTCTGTTTACGGTACGAACAAGAAAGTGCCGTATTCGATTGAGGATAAAGTAGACAATCCGGTTTCGCTTTATGCGGCCACCAAGAAATCAAATGAGCTTATGGCTCACGTATATTCAAAACTTTACAAAATACCGACTACCGGGCTCAGGTTCTTTACTGTTTACGGACCGATGGGAAGACCGGACATGGCATATTTCAGCTTCACCAATAAAATCGTTAAGGGCGAGAAAATTCAAATATTCAATTTTGGTAATATGAAGCGTGACTTCACGTATATTGATGATATCATCACCGGTGTTGTCAACGTTATGGGCAAGATCCCGGAAGAATCAGAAGACGGGGCGCCATACAAGATTTATAATATTGGGAACAATAAGCCAGAAGATCTGCTGCATTTTGTAGAAATACTTGAAAAATGCCTGATGAGAGAAGGCATCATAAATAAACCTGTCGAAAAGGAGTTTTTGCCAATGCAGCCCGGTGACGTTTACCAGACATATGCCGATGTGGACGACCTAGTCAGGGATTTCGGTTTCAAGCCAGATACAGTCCTCGAGGAAGGCCTGTCACGTTTTGTTAAATGGTATAAGGATTACTATAAGATCGGTGAGAAGGGGGTAGCGGGATGAAAATAGCGGTTGCAGGAACGGGTTATGTAGGGCTGTCGATTGCAGTGCTGCTTTCACAGCATAATACAGTAACTGCGGTCGATATTCTTCCTGAAAAAGTTGAAATGATCAACAACCGGAAATCTCCCATAATAGACAAGGAGATAGAGCAATACCTTTCCGAAAAAAAGCTTGATCTGACTGCAACAACAGATGGCGATTCAGCATATAAAGATGCGAAGTTCGTAATTATTTGCACACCTACGAACTATGACCCTGATAAAAACTATTTCGACACATCATCGGTCGAAAGCGTGATCCAGCAGGTTATCAAAGTTAATCCCGATGCGGTCATCATTATAAAATCGACGCTTCCGGTCGGATTTACTGAACAGGCAAGGACGAAATATTGCTGTGACAATATATTATTCAGCCCGGAATTCCTGCGTGAAGGCCATGCACTCTATGATAATCTTTTTCCCAGTCGGATCATTGTCGGCGTTCCTGTAAGAAATGCCCGTTTGATGAAGGTAGCAGAGAAATTCGCAGACCTGCTCAAACAGGGTGCTATAAAAAAGGATATTCCGACGCTGTTCATGAATCCGACTGAGGCAGAAGCAGTAAAGCTGTTTGCTAACACATACCTTGCACTGAGGATTGCGTTTTTTAATGAGCTGGATACATATGCAGAAATGCGCGGACTCGACACAAAATCGATCATCGAAGGTGTATGCTTGGATCCGAGGATAGGGAACTATTACAACAATCCGTCGTTTGGCTATGGCGGTTATTGCCTTCCTAAGGATACTAAGCAGCTCTTGGCCAACTATATGGATGTGCCGCAGAACCTAATCAGTGCTATTGTCGCTGCGAACAGGACCAGGAAAGACTTCATAGCAGACCAGATAATAGCTAAGAAACCGAATATTGTCGGCGTTTACCGTCTGACCATGAAAGCGAACTCGGACAACTTCCGCTTCAGTTCTGTCCAGGGTGTGATGAAGCGCATAAAAGCTAAAGGCATAGAAGTTGTAGTGTACGAGCCTGCATTAAAAGAAGAAAAATTCTTCAACAGTCGCGTGATTCGTAATTTGGATGAGTTTAAATCTGTTTCTGATATTATAATTGCAAACAGATACAGCGAAGAAATAGGAGACGTCATGCATAAGGTATATACCAGGGACCTTTATTTCAGAGATTAGGTATTAGTGCAATTTGGTGAGTTTTATTCGTTTGATTGCTATTAACTGGAGTGTGATTATGGTTCTACTCAATAATTTTGACAATAACATGAAAACATTGATTGAAATTTTGTCTGCTAGCATAAGAAATAAAAAAACGAGTTTGTTGCATGATCGCGATATTGATTGGCAGTCTGTCGCTTATGAAGCTGACAAACATAAAGTAACAGCTCTTGTTTATTACTTCTTAATGCAGAATCCTGTAATCTGTGTACCTGATGACATTAAAGAACGGTTAAGACAAAGGACTCTTATTGAGGTCACAGAACAGGAAAGAAGTTATTTGGCATTTGGTGAAATTGTCAGGAAAATGGTTGATTCTAATATACCTGTAATCATTCTGAAAGGTTTGTTTTTGCGCAATCTCTATTGTGAACCATGGCTTCGTTCCATGAACGATTATGATATTCTGGTTAAAGCTGAAGACTTTGATAAAGCAGGCGATATTTTAGAGAAAGCAGGATACAATAAGGTTCACGGTGATGATAAGCATTTTGAGTACTTACATCCCCACCTTATTGGAGTAGAGTTACATAAGACATTAGCTTCTTCAGATGTTTGCAAAAACTTATCTGATTTTGAGAGAAAGATTTGGAGTTACTCAGTACCTTTCAAAGTAGGAGGATCAGATGTACTGACACTAAGTCCTACAGACAACGCAATACATCTCGTTTTACATATGGCAACCCATATGCGGATAGGCGGGTTTGGGTTAAGGCAGCTTTGTGACTGGGTTTTATTGTTAGAAACATACAGTAGTAAAATAGATTGGGATATATTTGATAAATATATCAAATCATTCGGGTTAGAAATTTTCACTCAGGCTCTTTTCAAAGTATGCAATGACTTATTCATTCTCAAAATTCCGCGGGGATGGGATATTGAGGACAAAAGCATACAAGAGATTACAGACAAACTTATACTTGATATATTTGACAGTGGAGTATTTGGAAATGAAAGTGTTGATCGGGTAACAGCTAACAGGATGATTCACTACAACGAGGGTGTTGAAGCAAATACACTGCCCAAAAAAATACAGGCTCATTTATCTTTGCTTTTCCCAAAACCAGAAAAAATGAATATTAGGTTTGGATATGCAAGGAAGTACCGCTTTCTTCTTCCTGTTGCATGGATACATCGTCTTATCCACACGATAATTCGAAAAGATTTAAGTATGTTGGAAAAATCAGCAGTATTCAGACCTAAAAGCGCATCTGAAATATATAATAAAAGAAGTTCATTGTTGCACCGTCTTGGACTTCTTAAAAAAGATATATGATCATTTTTAATAGATTACAAACTTAAAATGATGTATAATGTAAAATGATACAAATTAGTAAATATAATACTTGAATAAAGGAGTATCATATGGAAATTAAAAGGTACATTCAGGTAATATTTAAAAGGCTTTGGTTCGTTATACTGGTTCCAGTAGTTACCGGCGGTATAGCAGGCTACTTGAATTTTTACGTATTAGAACCTGTCTATCAGGCTGAGACCACGTTGCTTATCACCGGCTTGACTAGCAGTGCTCAGCAGGAAGAATCAGCCTTGAGACTGGAGGATATTGCGGCAGGGCAGGTGCTAATATACGAGTATTCAGCTATAATATCAAGCAATCGTGTAACTGATGCTGTTCTCCAAAAACTAAACGATCCTGGACTGACGCATGATGCTCTTCGAAACATGATGTCCATCAGGGCTGTGAATGATACCAGGATAATCGCCATAACCGTAACCCACAATGATCCGGTCAAAGCAGCGGAGATAGCTGATATCCTGGCGGAAGAGTTCTCAAATGTCATCGTTGAACTGTACAGGATAGAGAATGTCGATATTATTGACAGAGCTCAGGTGCCGATATCTCCTGTAGGTCCGGCGAAGGTGAGGAATACAGTGCTGGCTGCATTTGCCGGAGGTATGTTTGCAGTTGGCCTTGTAATACTGTTGGAATTCCTTAATACGAAAGTAAAGACTACAGAAGATGTGGAAAGATATCTTGGTCTTAGTGTAATTGGTAGCATCCCGTTGAATGTGGTGGATAAGGAGAGAAGCAAATGAGTGAGAAGGTAATGATAAAAAGCAAGCTTAGCGATGCGGTGGAGGAGGCC
>ENA-OWOZ01002604-OWOZ01002604.1-bioreactor-metagenome-genome-assembly--contig:-NODE-2604-length-13220-cov-2.465495_pt1 | contig 13220 bp, 10 predicted proteins | sample MGYA00238140_ERZ651804 | MGnify/ENA primary metagenome ERZ651804 (study PRJEB26910, sample SAMN07631232) | bioreactor metagenome | isolation source: Switchgrass digestor | place: USA: Dartmouth... | reverse complement strand
CCTTTATCAACGTTTGTCTCCAAAACACCATTGGGGCTTGTGAGTATTCTATCTTCTTCAACAAGTTTTAAGTTGCCGATCAACTTGGCAATGCCGGTGCCGTCGCTAAACTCCAAAGTGTCGCCGTAGATGGTCTTTTCCGTGTCGTTGATCACGATGTTTCCTTCGGCTTTAACGTCTTTTGTTTCCGTCCACAGCTCCACTTCATCAGCATCGATGTTAAGGGTTTTGTCTCTTTCCTGTACCACCTGCACGCTGCCGATCAGCCTGGCATAGTCGTTTTCGGTGTCGAAGAAGACCTCATCTGCAGTGATGGTCATGTTATCATTAACAATTATACACCTTCCAAAGGCTCTGGCAACTTTGGTCTTGGTGTTGTAGATGAGCTTCTGGGTAGTAATCTGGGTTTTGCCCTGGGTAATCACGATCTTGCTTCCGGTGACGGTGATCTCGTCGCCTTCGCCGCCAACCATCTCGCCGTCTTCACTGACTGTAAACACTAAGTTGTCTTTCTGCGCAAGAGCCGTCCAGGACAAGATCAAAGTAAAAACCAACAGGAAAAATAGCGCTTTTCTTTTCATATTCTCTGCCGATGCTCTCGGCTAAACCCCCATTCTCTCCGGAAATTATTCGATATTTTGAACTACCGCGGTAATCGGTCCTTTGATCTTGTAGTTTCTGGTGTCCCAGTTAAACTCCAAGCTCGATCCCCTGACCTCCAGTCCATCCATATCCACAAGAAGGAGATCTCCAGTTGCAAGAAGCAGCTGCTCCTCAACGTCTCCTGAAAGCCTGTCGGCATAGACTTTGTATTTATTGGTTGTGAGCGTTGACCTTCCTACAGTCTCAAACGTGTCTTCTTTGGCGTAGTAGTTCACCTTGGGTGCCTCCAGCATGAAATCCTCTGTAAACCCAAAGATCGCAACATCGCCGATGGCCTCGAGAAGTCCCTGCCGGTAATGCCAGTTGGCAAGCTTTGTGCGGAGCTTCAATTCAGCCTGACCTTCCCTATAGGTGATCACTTCGCTCAGCCTTTGGAACTCGTAGTAGTTATCGAACTCAATTACGGTTCCTGCATTCAGACTGAAGATAGGCAGGCCTCCTCTGCGTTCAACAACGCTCATGTTTTCCACGACCTGCTTATACTCTGAAGGAAGAGGCTCTCTGGTCGTTTTTTTCTCAGCACTTTCCCTGCATCCTGAAAGACAAAGGGCCAGTGCAATTAATAACCACAGATACTTTTTCAAGCCTCTACCTCCTTTCTAATTGCCCGAACTGAGGGCGGTGAGCATATCGCTGCTGAAATCCAAGCCCGAGTCGCTCACTTTAAGGCGCATCGGTTTGTCGCCAATGGCATAAATCCTAAACTCAAACCACACTGCTTTGTTGACGTGATCGTAGGTAAAGTCGATTCTCCTGCAGTGCATATCGATGCCAAAGGTTGCCTGGAGTGTGGAATACTTGTTCGTTGTAACGTTGAATGCCGCCTGTCCCTGCAGCCGGAAGGGACCGATGTCCACCTGTCCCTGACCGTTAAGCTGCTTGAGCTTCCACTGGCCGCTCTCTTTGGCATAATTGACGCGACCTTGGAGGTTGATGCTGTCGTTAGGTTTGATGTTCAGACTGCCTGCATACTTCACCGGTTCGAAGGGTTTGAGCTTGTATGAATGCTCAAATGATGCGGTCAGAGATCGGAAAGTGAACCTGTGAACTAAGTCCAGGTTTTTCAGTGTAGACTTCAACAGATCATACCCTGTTTTAGCTTCATTGGAGATAAAGCCGTAGGTGTTGTAGATCCTGAAATCCACAGTGTGGGTGTCGGAGATTTTATCAAAGCTAAACGGCGAGTTGCCGTAGGCGTTTCTTTTGGTGTAGTCGGTGCTGAAGGTCCAGTTCTGCACCGGTTTGAAGGAGAGTCCTAAGTTACCCCTCCAGGAGAGAACATAGGGATCGAAGTCCTTGATGTCATAGGTTGTTCCTTGCAGTTCAAAAAGGGTGCTGAACTCCAGCGTTTTTGTGAGCTTATAGGTTTTTCTTCCCAAAGTGCCTTTAAGCCCAAGCTTATTACTGGTTACGTTGCTTGGCTGCTCCTTGTAGTTACCCACCACAGTCTCCAGAGTAAGCGGCCAGTCGAAAATTTTCAGCCCCCGGCTTCTGAGGATCAGCTCAGGCTGACGCAACAGCTTGGTATACGAGGTGTCCTGTTCCTGGCTGCGGTCCTCAAGTTGGAATCTAAGGGTGCCCTGGAGTCTCTGCCCGGTGTAGTTCAAAGTACTGTCGTAGTTTACAGTGGTCTGCCATGGAGCCACTGCTTTTTGCGTCTGGATCAGGCTGCCGTTTAACGTCAGACGCCATTCCCGGCTGAGTCTGAGCGTGTTGCCGCTTTCGAGTTTAAACTCTTTTTTCACCGGACTTGTAGTAGCTTCGCTTGAATAACTTGCGCGCAAGCTTCCCGAGTAGACGTCTCCTCTGTAAGTTGCAGACAGCGACGAGCTCCGCAGGTGCTTGGGTGAAAACTCTGTGAGATCGTCTTTGTAAGACCCGTTAGCATTCAGCTGAAAAGCACCTACTTCGGTCTTTGCTGAACCGGACAGATCCGCAAGCTTCAGAGCGTTTTCCCTGGGCGAGTAGATCAGGTAGTACTTGCCGCTTAAACCGGTTTTGTCTTTAGCGAAGTTATGGCTTACCCCCTGACCAATGCCGAGCTTCTCCATGAAGTCCAGGTAGATCTCTCCCTTATTGGCATCATTCAGTGTATATACATAAGTGAACTTGATATAGAAACCTTCTTTAGAGGAGGAACCGATTTTAGGAAACTTGAGGTAGTTGGTTCTTTCCTTTAGGGAGATGGTATAGTAAGGAAAGTACAAAAGGGGCAGGTTCCCTTCTTTGTAGAAAAGGTGGCGCAGCACCAGCCTATCGTCCTGATAGATCTCGATCTCCTTTGCGGCGATGTGGTAGTGGGGATCGCCCAGATCGCAGGTGGTGATTTTCCCCCCTGTAATATGGATGTAATCGTCTTCAAGCGCATCTCCTGACCGTAGATATACAGGTCGCCTTTAAGCTTTTCGTTTTCGATGTTCCCCGAAACTCCCACGATAGTTCCGGCCTTGGTCTTGTAGTTGTAGACTAGCTCTTCACCTACAAACTGCCTGTCTTTTTGATCTACAGTAACTCCTCCTGTGAAGCGCACAATACCCTCTACAAGATCGACTTCCGCTTCACTGCCTCTGGCAATAAAGTCGGTTCCTTCTATGATTACATCGCCTGAAAGGTTCACGGCACTTTTGTCGCCTGAGATCCCCTCACTGGCTTTGATTTTAACTTCTTCGGGTTCTTTGACCTCGCTTTCGGTCTGCACCGCCGGGGTGGAATCTGCAGGTTGGGGAGTAAGTGCGGAGGTTTCAGCTTGCACCGCAGCTACAGCGAAGAACAGTACAAAGAGTATGCTGACGATCTTTTTTGCCTTCACATTTACCCTCCTCATACCCGTTCAACCAAAAGCAGCAGACTTACCCCTACAACGAGAAAGACCCCTGTAGGGAGCCAGGCTCCTAGAAACGGTGTAATAATCCCTTCTGCCCCTAAAGTTCTGCAGAAGGCGCCTGCAACGTAGTAGAGCAAAGCGATACCGATTGCCAGCCCCACCCCGAGAAAGATTCCGCCTCTGCCGAACTTGACGCTGAGCGGAGCTCCTAAAAGCACGAACACTAAACTAACCAGAGGCACTGACAGTTTACGGTGGTAATCCACAATTAGTTCGTTGACATTGACTCCTGACCTTCTGAAGATGGCGATCTGCTCGGCCAGTTCCTTTCTGGTCATCTCCGAAGTGCTCTTTATCGAACCGAAAAGGGTGTCCAGGTCTTTGCCGATGTTGATGGCAACTTCGCCAAACTTCTTTTCGCTGGTCACAAAACCGGCGCTGTCAAACTCCCTGGAGATACCATCCCTTAAAACGAGAGTCATGTTTTCATACACTGCTTCTTTGGCAGTGATTAAGTCTGGAACTCGGGAAAAGTTGACTTTGTAGACCATTACGTCTTTCATAGTTCCATTGGTACGGTCGATGGACCGAACGTAGAAGTAATAGTCGCCTGTTCCTTTGAAAAAGACATTTTGATCGATTTCAGGAATGTTTTCCCTGAAGATTACGGTGCGAAAAAGCTGCTCAAACTTATTGTTGGCGCTTGGTGCTATGTAGTCGCTGAAGAGGAAGGCGATGCCGCTAATGACAATCCCCAGAACCAAGAGGGGCAGAACTAGAGCAAAAAAGCTTACCCCCGATGTCCGCATGACGGTCATCTCGGAGTCTCTAACCAGCCGCCCTACAGACATAAAGATCGCAAGCAGAACAGCCACTGGAAGTGTGAGAATGATAATGTCCGGCAGCTTATACCAAATCAGCTTCAACACGACCCCCAAAGGAGTCCTGCGGGTTATTAAATAATCCATAAGTTCAAAGAGGAGATCGCTGAGAAGTATTACAGTCATGCCCATAACACCCATAACAAATGGCGCAAGAAACTCTTTGACGATGTAGCGTCTAAAAATCGAATACCTCACCGTAACACCTCTTTTGCCTTAAGTGTTAAAAAACGGCGCCTTACCAGGCGCCTCTTTACATCTGCGCTAAGGCTCAGTGGAATCTATAGCCAAAACTTGCACTGTGTGCGATTCTGCCTTCAACATAACTCAGTGCTAGGTCCAGGTCAAAAGCACTAGTTTCATCTCTAACGCTGGTGTAAGAGAAGCCCAACCCCGGCTTAGGTGTAACCTTTGTGGTCTGCGTATCGACGGTTAGAGTGACGCCGCCTTTGACTGCAAACGATCTGAACCTGTAAGCTGCCCCAAGACTGATATCTGCAGCTTGCTGCAGCTTGGTTGAGGCGTCTATGCTTGCGAGAAACCCGCTGGGCAGAGCATAGCTTGCACCTAGCCGAATGTTCGGACTGCCTTTATAGGCCGCCTCTTTGCCAATGGTCCAGCCGATCAGGTTTTCTACCGACAGCGTGGTGGTAAGCCTTTCGAAAAAGCGTGCACCTACTGCCACATCCATTCTGAAAGCACCGGTTTTGCCTTTTTCCTGTTTGTAGATGAGGTTCACACCGCCAAAGACCGGTTCGGTGCAGAGAGCTACCGAATAGTAGTATCTGTTTCTATGGGTGTCTGCTGGATCCCTAACCCAGGTTATTCCCCCTGCAAGCCTGTAAGGCGAAATACTCGGATTGTACCGCTCGGAGAAGCCTGGTTCCAAGTAACCTATAGCAGTGAGGCTACCGCCGTCGAAGATGTAACTTCCGCCAACGTACCGCTGGGTTAGATTTACAAGAGCTGCAGGATTATACAGCACCGCATCAAGCCCAGTAAGCGCTCCAATACCCGCGCCGCCCATTTGCATCAGTTCTGCCCCGAGGCAGGGTGCAGCAATGAGTATCAAGCAAAAAAAGCCGATTATTGTTTTCTTCAATCTCTCCATCTCCTTTTAAAAAGCAGTGGTGAGATAGGCACCGATTGCAAGTGTTTTCATGTCTAGCAGGCCAATATCAACACTGAAATAGTCGTTAAGTTGGAGCCGGCCTCCGAAGTTCAAGACAAAGGAGCCTTCCTGTTCCCGGCTGTTATCTTTAAGTTCGAGAAGCAAAGTTACAATTGGTACGGGAAGCTTTCTCGGTGAAATGGACACGGGATTAACCACGTAGGAAATTCCTCCAAATACTCCCTTGTACTCGCCGCTACCCATACCGATGTGGGCTTTAAGACCGTTTGGCAGTAAGTTCTTGCTGAGTACTGCATAGAAACTAGATCCAGATGCACCAACTGCAAAAGCGGGTCTATCCAAGGTTTCCTCTGAGAGGCGCCATTTGAAAAAACCATAAACTGGATCGCGGCTTCCTGCAGCTATGCCCAGCTCTAAATTCTCTAAAAACGTGGCCGCCAAGGCCCCGGAGATATCGTTTTCGGCGTAGTTGAGACCGATGCTCCCGCTTCCGTTTCTGCGCATGTTGGCAGTGGGAAGGGTTAACAACCCTTGCGACCCGGTGTAGCTGAAAGCACACACTACCTCTGCCAAGAGGCAGAAAACTAGGAGTCCTAGAATAATTCGCTTCACTATCTCTAATTCTCCTTTTGCTTCGCCAAAACCTCATCCAGTTTTTTCGCCAGTTCTTTCACCTGCTTGCGGAGTTCCGGCAGGTCCTGCATGCTGGCTTTGATGCGGAGTTCTTTCTTGTTATCCCGTGCAGGGATGCCGCTGACGATTGCTCCAGGTTCGATATCGCCATCCACAAGGGCTTTGCTCATGATACCGGCTCCATCCCCGATGGTCTGGTGCCCGGCAAACATAACTTGGCCGCCAACCATCACTCGCTTGCCGATAACAGTGCTGCCGCTGATGCCGATCTGTCCTGCCATGATGCTGTCTCTACCAATGACAGAGTTGTGACCTACGTGGGTCATATCGCCCACTTTTACGCCGTCTGCAATTACAGTTGGCCCCGCAGCTCCTGAAGCAATAGAGGTGTTAGAGAATAATTCGACATCGTTGCCTATAACTACTCCTCCGATTTGTGGCACCTTTTTCCAACCTTCTTCGGTGAGGGTGAAGCCAAATCCGTCGACGCCAATGATCACGCCTGAATGAATGATGGCGCGGTCGCCAATGGTGACGTTCTCTCTGATTACCACCTGCGGATAGATCACGCAATCTCTGCCAACCTTGCTACCAGGCCCAACAAAAACGTGGGGAAAGATCACTGTTCCATCACCGATCTCTGCATCGGCAGCAATGTAGGCAAAGTCGTAAATGGTGACGTTATTGCCAATCTTTGCCCCCAGCTCTACTACAGCTTTACTGCTTACGGTTCCGGTGTGGATGACCTTTCTCTGGAAATACCCCAAGACAACAGCAAAGGCCTCGCGTCCGTCATCGACGATGATGCCGTTTACCTCGAGGTCATCTGCAAACTTCCTCTCGATGATGTAAGCTGCAGCGAGATTATCCTTGGCCTTTTCCTTGGCGGAGCGTCCGGCCACAAGGGTCATTGCTCCTTCTCCTGCAGTTTCAATAGGTGCTGTATGGCTGATCAGCACCTCAGGGTCTCCGATAAGCTCTCCCCCAATCATTCGGTGGAACTCTCCCAGCGTGATTGGGGGCTTTTTTTGTGATAACTTCAACGAAACTGCCCCCCTAGCTTCTTACTCTGTTTTTCTATGCGCATCAAGGATCATGTCCGTGATATCAACTGCACCTTCAGGTACGGTCTCCACAAGTCCACCGGGTTCGTAGCCATCCCTCATCGCCAAAAGGCGAAGAGTCTGACTGCATTCGCTTTCGATGTTCCTTAGGAGGTTGTCTTTTCTGACGATCAGATCGTTTAGCTGCTTCTCTTGGAGCTGCCTGTACGACGAAATCAGGAGGTTGTTTTGGGTTAACGTCTGGCTTTCCAGATGGGAAAAAGTCTCAGACATATTGTTTCTGCGGACTTCAACCCCTTGAGCTGCTTCGGCCATCTGTTCTTTGATGGTCTCCTCTTGGAGCCTGTATCTGGCCTCAAGCTCTTCTAGTTCCTTCTCCAGGCGTTCTTGTTCTTGACTTTCTAGTTCCACAAGCCTGCGCTCGCGCTCGAGGTTGATCTCATTCAACTCATTTTCCCACTGAAAGTCTCTCTGCGCCAAGTCATCCAGTATAGACTGCCGGGTTTCTCCGTTGTCTCCGCCTTCGGTCATCAGTTCGGAAGTCCTGGGAGTAACTCCGATATCCACTTTAATGGAGTAGCGCGCAGGCACATCTAGGCTCTGCAGCCTCTGCCTCAGCTCGTCGACGTCCTTCAAGTACACTTCCCTAGCAGCAGCGACTTTTGCATAGTACTCTCTGTTTATTTTTTCCCGCTTTTCCCTAAGACTAGTTTCGTGTCGGACAAGCAGGGTTTGCTTTTCTATCTCTTTGTCTTCAGCATTTCTTGCCAGAAGATCTTTAGTAGTTTTGTTTAGGGAGTCAATAACCAGACTGGCCTGGTTCTGCAGGTACTCTTGGGGGTTGCCCGTGTTTTTTCCTGTCTGCCAGTTCTGAAAGACCGTGTCATATGCGGTCTGCTCCAGGGATCTGGCAAGAATTTCCCGCTCGAGCCTCTCCACTTCCGCATACAGGGGATGCTCAGCAATAACCTTCTGCTTCAGCGCTACGGCTTTTTGCTTGGGAGCAGGATCCGGGACGTTGATGATTACGTCTGCAGCCTGCCGATCGTCCGGTTCAGCAAACTCCGACAGCGTTTCTTGGAAGACGTCTTTGTAATTGGAAAGAAATCCCACAATGCACCCTAAAATAAAAAGGGTGATGACAAACCCGAAACTGAAGCGCTGATTACCTGATCTCACTCTACAACCTCCTTTCTCTGTGATTTCCATCCTTTTTCAGCTTAATCCTGCTGATTTAAAAAGGATGGGCTAGGCCCATCCCTCCTTGCTGTCTTACTTGTTGCCTTCTGCTAACACCGCATCTGTAATGTCAAGAGCAGGGTTGCCGTAGTAAACTACACTGGCATCAATAACTGTGCTAAAGCCTTTTTCTTTTGCGACCTTGCTAATTGAGCCAAGCAGTTCGACCTGTGCTAGTTGATATCTGTGATCGAAGTTGAGGTCGGCCATGCGCTTGTTGAGCTCTTCTTGGTATTTAGCGAAAAGAACTTCTTTTTCTGCGGTGGTCATGTTCTTGGATTCTTCATCAAACTCGGCCTGCAGCTTAGCTACTTCAGCATCGTAAAGCTCGTTCAGCTCGGCGAATGCCCTGTATTCTGAAAGTAGTCTCATACCATCAACGTAACCTATTGGACCGTTGGCATTGCTATCGAGTGCTCCACTGACAAAGGCGATAGCCACAAGAGCTACCAGTGCTACTGCTACTACGATGACCGGGCGCAATTTCTTAATACGATTCATTTTCAATCACCTTTCCTTATTAAAATGCTTGTCCTAGACTAAAATGAAACTGGGACTGCCACTTACCGTTCTCTCTCGAAAAGCCAAAGTCGAGGCGGATCGGGCCGATAGGTGTGTTGATTCTGATGCCTGGTCCAAATCCGAACTTGAGATTGTCGGCTTTTACCCCTTCGTCGGCGATTTCACCTAAGTCCGCAAATCCTACCAGCTGGATTGCATCTGAAATCAGATACCTGTACTCCACATTGGCAAGGAGGAGGCTGTTACCTTGGAACGCTCCCCACCTGTAGCCGCGGACTGTGTCTGGTCCACCGAGGAAGTACTTCATGTGCTCTGGCAGTCTCGCATCTGGAGTCTTAATAACGCCTCCCTGAGCGTGAAGCGCTAGGACATGCTTGCCCTCTTTGTCGAGGCCTATATACTTCGCTACATCGAGCTCGTATTTTTGGTAGGTGTAGTTTCCGCCGATAATCTTGCCGCCAAAATCGCCAGTTAGACTGACTCTTTGGCCTTTACTTGGGAAAAGGAAATGGTTCGCATTGTCATAACTAAGTATAAACCCTACACTTCTGGTTTTCCAGTCCGTTGTCTGGTTAGTTTGTGACAGTGTTTCCAAGTTGTTATCTATTGTACCAGTTAATGATAACCTCAAATACTCAGTCAAAGGTCTGCCTATGGAGAGATTGATCCCTTTACGGTTGTTTTCGACGAATAGGTTTTCACCAAGTTCGGTCTTACTATGAGAGATCGTAGCTTCTAGGCCAAGGGAGGTTGCGCTAGAACCAAGGAATGGTTCGTAGAAGCTCAAACCGAACATCCGCTTATTGCGTCCGAGCTCAAGTCGCGTAGCAACCTGCTGTCCGTACCCTAGGAAGTTGTCTTCCTGATACTGCAGGTACCCTACAACACCATCTAGCGAGCTGTAACCCAATCCTCCGATAACCTCACCGGACTTGCGCTCGGTGACATCGATAACCATAATCGGTTCAAGGGGGTTATCTGTAGGCTCGAAGTAGATGTTTACAGAATCGAAGTAGCCCGTGTTGTAGAGCTTACCGTAAAGCTTCTCGAGCTCTGTACTTTTCAGTGCGTCTCCTGCCTTAATGTTGACGTACCTTCTGACGACGTGCTCCTTGGTCTTGTCCAGGCCGGTAACCTTAACGTCTGCGATCCGATTGGTCTTGAAGGAGATCTTAAAGACATTGTCTTCGTCGATGTTGACTTCTGTAGGCTGCAGGAACAAACCGTACTTCACAACGATTTCATCAATAACTTCCTGCATGCGCTCTGGCGTGAGGATGTTAGCGTTGAAAATCTTCCCGATAGGAATGTTCATGGCCTCGAGCAAGGCTTCCTCTGGAACCTCATCGGTATCCAACTCCACCTCTACACCGGAGATCACCGGGTTTTCATGGACTTTAAAGACGACCCTCATTCCCCCTAGATAAAAGGAAGGTTCAACTTCAACGAGGCTGAAGTAGCCCATTTCGGTAATAGCCTGCATGTCCTGCATCAGCTTTTGTTCATCGAGGGGTTCGCCAACCTGAGTGGCTTTGATCACCGCCAAGATCTCCGAAGTGGAGACTTCCCTATTCCCCGATACTCCAATAGAGGTTACTATAGCAGCAACATCACTGCCAGCGGCCAATGGGGCCTGGAGTGATAGGATTAATATCATAAGCATGAAACATAACATCGAAGATTTCTTTTTCATTAACGCGCCTCCCAAACCTAATCAAAGAGATTCTTAACTTGTATTCTCGACCGAAAATCTAAATCCTTCATCTTAGACTGCCGCAGTTTGTGGGGTTACCTCCATTTATCTAATCGACATTTACTTTTTAGTATTGCTGTAACTTTTTGCCTTTATTCCGCGCGTAAATATGGGAAGTCAGCAAGCTGACCTCCCAACCCCTTTAGAAACTTATGCCAAATTCGATACCTAACCGGAAGTCTCCCTTATTGTCTAGAGATGTTGTCAGCTTTGTTCTATCGCCGAGCTGGTATTCGAGTTTGACTATTTCACTAGGTTTGAGTTCGAAAGTCCTTGAGTAACTTACGTAGAGGTTTTCGAACAGGTACTTTCCTGCCTGGAACTTCATGCTGCGGCGGAGGATGTCCGGCTGCAGTCTGAACTCGTCCAGTTTGAACGTTTCTTTCACCACATCTTCAACTTCGCTGAGAACCGTCTGCTCAATCTGGTTAGTGACGATTCTGAGCACTTCTTCCGTCAGAGCTTCCTGGATGTTACCGCCTGCAAAAGACCCGAAGCGGTGTTGGGTGAGCTTCCGGACGATGTCCGTCTCGCTCATCGGTGGGTCGGAAGTTAGCGTTGTGCGCAGATCGCCCAACGTTCCGTTAATCTGAACGATAACGGTTGCATCGGGGAGAGTGTTTCTGGCTTCAGCAGATATCTGCGGCATGATGCCTCTGTAACGCTGGAAGATGAGTTGAGCTCTGGTGATCTCAAACTCGTTGTCCAGATAGACCACTCTACCTTCTGTGGCCTCAACCCTGCCGTCGACGCCGAAGTTGCTCATAGGTCCTGTTACCTGTACAGACCCTACGCCCCTAACATCAATACCGAGGCCTCTTACTCTGAACTCACCCTTGTGATCGATGTTGAGATCGAGCGTTATCGGTAAGCTCGGAAGAGGAGAAGCATCCAAATTCAAGTTTGCCAGGTCCACTTCGGTACTCTCCAGCTCGATGTGGCCGCTTAGAACAGGTTCTTTCAGAGTTCCGTTAAATCTACCTTTGCCTGTAACTACGGTCCTTACAAGATCTGTCCGGTACGGGACTTTGCTCAGATCGTAGTTGAAGGAGAACTCAGGTTGGACGTTTTCCAGGTAGACTACACCGTCGATTTTGGCTGTACCAGTGCCGATGACGGCGCTGATGTTTTCGACTTCTGCGCGGTTTCCGCTGAAGACAATGCTACCTTGAAGGTTGGTTACGGGAGTAGGATAGGGCTCGAACATAAGTGCCGTATCCTGCAGGTTAATGTAACCGCTGAAGTTCGGATTCTTCCAGCTGCCCGTGACATCTACATTGACTTTTAGTTGTCCTTTTTGGAAAGTCAGCCCTCTTACCAAATCGTTGAGAGACCTGAGGTCGCTCTGTGGGGAGCGGATAGAGAGCAACAGGGGCAGCTCTTCATCTTTCGCAATGAAAGGTAAGTTGCCGATAAACTCTATATGCTTTGGCCAGGGAATCGTGCCTGACACACTCAGTTCGTTACCTTCTAGTGTCGCGTAGAACTCGTTGATCCTCAGGCCTTTGCCGTCAACTGAGAACGATCCTAAAAGGCCGCTCAGCTTGATCTGACCATACCGCATGTCGGTAGCTTCCAGTTCCAACTGGCCTTTGAGGTTCTCCATTGTTCCGTTGAGATTGGTCTTAAACTGGATGTTTCCTGCAATGTCGTCAGTGATTCCCAATGCCCTTTTGTAGTTTTCCAGATAGATGTTCTCACCCTGCATGGTCAGATTTACGCTGCCGTCTACGTTCAGGTGGCCAACGAGATAAACAGTAGACCCGTTGACTCTGAGATTGGCATCAGTAATCTGAACCAAGCCGTCTTCGTACTTCACTTTGGCAACCAGCACCGGTTCAATGTCCGCCAGAACGATAGATGCCCTGTTGATGTCTACATAAAGAGCAGGATCGTCCAGAGTGCCCGATAGCTTTGCTGTGAAGTTGGCCCAGATATTCTCTGGGAGACCTATACCGGCAAGCGATGCTATCTTGCTAATATCAGCACGTACTGCCACTACTTCTCCTGAGATCTGGCCTGAATCGAGATTTAGACCTGCATTTCCCACTAAGGTTCCCTGACCCCACTTGATTTCGGAGTTGGTTATAGACAGGTCCCCTCCCTTAATCTCAAAGAGAACACCTAGTCGGTCGACACGTTCGCCCAGGAAGACGCCGTCTCTAATCACCGCTTCTCCCCTGATCTCCGGCGAAGCTAAAGTACCGCTGGCTTTCCCTCTGTAGCTTAAAAGTCCGCCCGCCACATACTCCCTGTACTCATCAGGAATCGGCAGGGCAGCTACAGGGAATCTCTCAACATTGATCTGCAGGTCCGCGCTCAGCTTGTTTAGATCGGCAGTGCCGAAGATGGAAAAGCTGCCTTCATCGACCTGCCCTCTTGCTCTGGTGATGAGCACCAGTCCATTTTGGTAGCTAGCAGTAAGGTTAATGTCCCTTGCTGCAAAGCCGTAGATGTTCGATGGGCCTTGGTAAAGTTCGAGCTTGAGGAAGGGGTTGTCAAAAGTCCC
>ENA-OWOZ01002602-OWOZ01002602.1-bioreactor-metagenome-genome-assembly--contig:-NODE-2602-length-13225-cov-3.644357_pt1 | contig 13225 bp, 14 predicted proteins | sample MGYA00238140_ERZ651804 | MGnify/ENA primary metagenome ERZ651804 (study PRJEB26910, sample SAMN07631232) | bioreactor metagenome | isolation source: Switchgrass digestor | place: USA: Dartmouth... | reverse complement strand
CAGTCCAGTCGGCATACACTTTGGATACCAGGTAGGCATCCATCTCGGGGAACTTCTGCTCTTCGTTGAACACCTGAGTTATGTTCTGAATGGTCGCCACAAAATTGGTCTCGTCGATATCCATCGGATGGACCAACGTAGACCACTTGCGGTGGTTAGTCAGGGTCTTAGTCTCCCACTGGTTGTTATAGTTGCGGGTTGCCGTGCTGATGGTGTCGCGGTCCCCGTCAACACGGCCGGTGGTGCTGATCGTCGGTATCTGGATAGTATTTGCGCCTACCCATCTATACCGGGCGTCGTTCTCTGTACTGCGCAGGTCTGCAAAATGCAGTACATAAGGATACGCCTGGGCAAGCGCCTGAGCGTACTCCTGTGCGTAATTAAGAGCAGTCGGCATATATCAAATCATCCTTTCATCTTAGTTTAGTTAGGTTTGGCGCGAACGCCGGTAAAGTTGAAGTGAAATACAGCTTTTTCCGGAGGAATATTTCCGCCCATACCTCCCATTTTGATGCTGGTCGGGTTCTGCGACACGAATATGCCTTTCTGGTCCTTGGTCATCATTTCGAAAATCTCCGCATCGCCTTTGCCCTTATTGGCTTCATCCGCAAGCGCTTTCTCGAAGTCGGCCAGCAAGCCAGCCCTAATGTACTCATGGGTGAACTTACGGTCCCCCACCACCTTATCAAACCGGCGCTCCAACTCGGCGCGGGCGGCGGCCGCCTTGGCCTCTTCCTCGCGCTGCTTTTCAGCGGCTTTGTATTCCTCGATGGTTTTCTGCAGAGTAGCAATATCGCCCTTGGCTTTTTCAAGCTCAGCTATTGTCTCCTGGGCTTTCTGCAGCTCCTCCTTAAGCTTTTCGTAATCGGCATATTTGGCTTTGATTGCTTCGATGTCTTTGCCGTTTTCGGCCATGATCTTGTCGATTGCCTCGTCAGTCAGGCCCTCGATTGATTTCAGAAATTCTCTTTTCATAGCAAACCTCCTCGCCTTACGCTTTGTTAACGCAGTTAGCTCTGCATGGCTGTGCAGTTTTACGCCTTGCCGGGCGAATTTGGGTATAAGAAAAGGACGGTGCATAACTGCATCGTCCTTGACTTATTAACTTATTGAATTTTAGATACTAGATGCTTTCTACTACGTCAAACTCATCCGGTTTAAATTCAGCGAATAAAGCGGCTTCGATTGAATCTCCGTTTTCGTCAACGAACTCAATTGTATAAGCCTCTCCTCCATTAAGAACATCTACAATGGTCCCAAGATAGGAGGCCTTAACACCGAGTTCTTCATTATCTTTTTTTAGTCTTACTGTATCATAAAGCTTTGGCATTATTTGACCTCCTTAATTGTTCTCTTGTCGAAAGTAGCTGTGATAAATCTCGGTATGTTGCTCCCATTATCAATTTGCCAGATTGTGTTTAGAACCATGCTTTTACCCTTTTCACCGATAATTGTTATCGGGACCTTATATTTCAAGCCGTAATTTGTTTTCGTAATATTCGTTACTGGTGCGGTTTGTACTGCGTTGTATATTTTGTCTGCAAGGATGTTCCAGTTTTCATAATGATAGCTTAAAACGCTGTTCAATACACGCGCCTTTTCCTTGCCAACTGGATGATTACTATTCAACAGATAGCCTTGAATCTTATCTTGAATTGTTGCTGCGGTAATAGCATTTGGAAGAGCCCCGAACTTGCTTTCATACTTTCCTAATAAATTCAATAGTTCTTCTGTAGTAATTGTACCGTCGATTTCCTTATTTTGCAAGGGCTTTATATCCTTGAATTCCTTAACATATGTTCGTTCAAACCTGGTCCGCAGCCCCGACTTCTCGGCGACTTCCTTGTATTTCGCCGTAAGCTGGGTTATTTTCTGCTGCGCCTTGCGCCTCAGCACATCGTCCCCGGACGCCCTTGCGGCGTTGGCTACGTCCTTTTGCTGACGGATCTTTGTTTCGAGCTGCCGCATGAGCTGAGAGGCTTCGTATTTTGTGTAGTGCTTGCCGTCAATCTCGCAGCCCTCGTTGTTGGCGCGGCGCCATTCTTCCAGCTGCTCGTCGGAGTAGCGCCGCTTCGCCACACCCAACACAATGCTATAAGCAAAATGTCGGCAGTTCCACTCCCCTATCGGACGCTTGAAGCCCTTGTAATGGTTCCCGTCAATATCTTGAAAATCTTGCCCGCTTTGCATCTTTTCAAATTCGGCAATGGTAAACTGCCGCCCCTGCACCGGCTCATGGTCCGGGGCACTGTTCGGGTGAGCTGTTAATTCCACACCGTCCGCTCCGATCTGCTCGCCTAGTATACGCTGCGCCTCCTGCTGGATGTGTTTGACCCCGTCAACCACGTTCATGCGGATAGCCGTATCCAGCCGGCGGGTATGGCCGCTTTCATACGTAACGCGCAGCCCCTCAAGCGCAGCCTTTTCAAGCGCCCGGCGCATAGCTGAGTTATAATCGCTTACGCCAGATACCGCTGCCTGTATCGCGTCGGAAACCAGCTCCTTGTAGGTCGCTGAGATGTTGGTCGTGTTAGACCAGTTCTTCATCGTTTCCTCGGTGACGCAGTACACCGCTTTCAGAATCAGCTGCATCTGCTTGTTCTGCGAAAGCGGCGGCAGAGGAACACCCTTCAAAATTGCCATCAGCTCATAGTCCGCATAGGTCTCGTTCAGGGCTTCCCTATAAAGTTTTTTAATATCGCCAATGTTTTTGCCCGTGGCTTCTGCAAGGGCTTTGTTTATTTCCTCAACGCTGGTGCCGGCCTTGCGTATCTGGATAAGCTTATGTACAGAGGCCGGGGACAGCTTGCCGATTTCTTTTATCTGCTCCCCGACCTTTTTGAGATAGAACCTGTTTACAGCGTCTATCCGGTTTTCGATTTTATTAAGCAAAGCTTCCAGCTTCTCTTCAGACAACATATCGCCTATCTGCTATATCAGCTCCTCCACCCGCGTACTCATCGCCCTAGCCTCGTCTATTTCTCTCTGGGCTTCCTCAAGACTCAACCCGGTAACCCAGGAAACAAGGCGGGCGCTCCTGATGAGGCCGCGGCTCTCCAGCTCGGACAGCTGATTGAACGTTTCTGTCGTGGACTCAAGCGCCGAATAATCCCAGTCGAACGATATCGCATATTGACCGCGCGCCCCCGCCGGCGTCAAGCCGAAAGCCTCAGCCAGTACGTCATAGGCATATGCAAGCTGTTGGAATGCTACTTCGAGAGCCTTGCGAATATCGTCCACCAAGCAGAAGGTATCGTAATTTGCGGCCTTTATTTCGGTGGCTGTCGCCGTGGCCGTCGTCGGCTCCGTCAGAATGCCTCTCGATGTGCCTATCGACTGTTCCAACTGCGCGCAGAGCATGTCATAACGATTTTTATATGAGCTGTCGCGGATTGCAGGGTCGAAGATTTCCCAAAACGACTCGCCGTCTGCTTTCAAAGCTCCGGAGCCGCTGAACTTTTTGAAAAGCCCGTTGGCCGGCAATTTATTATCCTTGCCGAGCAATAACTCATCCACTCCGACAAACGCTCTCTTCAGCTCGAACTCCTGGGCAAAATCCTCAAGACATTTGTACAGCTCCTCTATGATGGCTTCGCTGCCGTAGGTTATCGGCACACCGTATATATCCTTGTCCTTCCGATTGTCAATCGGCGATTTGATATACGCCAGGAGCAACTGCTTGACGCCCTGGATTGAAAATTCCTCTGTGATATCCGCCCACTGAGGAACTATTGACATGGGATAGATGGCGCCAGTTTTGTCGATGGCCCTGTTTCTGATTGTGTGTACTCCGTTTTCCAAGGAGTAGTCAGTGATGCGATAATAAGTTACATCGCCGACTGTTGCATAATCGGCTATCAGCGACATGCCTGTTATGTCATCGCCATCCAGGCCCGTAATGCACATTCGCTCCTGCCCTACAACATCAAACTGCGGCTTATTCCCGCTGATATACGGAACAATAACAACACCGCCCTTGCCTAAGGTTTGGGCGGTGATTTTCTTTAGTTTTGCCCACACTTTCTGCAGGGCTTTGTCAATAAACTCCGACCGGGCGGTTGGCCCGCCGTTCGGCGCCGTAACCGTAATCGTGCTGTCGGCGCAGACTTTGTTCGCATGCGCTATTTGAAATAAAATGGGTACTCTGGTGGGTACTTTCAAAAAACAAAAAACCCTGTAGTCGTTGAAACTACAGGGTTTTCTTATGGTGGAGGCGGGGAGAGTCGAACTCCCGTCCGAAAGCACTTTGACAAAAACTTCTCCGGGCGCAGACGGTTATTTACATTCCCTCGCCCAGGCGTGAACCGTCACACTCAAGGGCTTGGTAGCTTCATTGTTCATGGTGCGCTCAAAGCTTTGCGCACTCACGTGCACCACTAATCCACGCCTTCATCCGGCTCGTGGTCCTTCCGGCGAAGACGGTAGCCTAAATTAAGCGGCTACAGGTAAAGCTTTATTGTTGTTATTTAATTTATAAGTGTCATTTTTAGGAGGATGACGCCTCCGCCCGCTATTTTTGCCTCCATGCCCCCGTCGAAACCATTTCGCCCCCATGTCAAGGCCGCGATTCTTTTTTTTGCGGCCGATATTAATATACCCATTTTGATTATTTATACGCAAATTCAATCGCTTCAGGAAATCCATGCCTTCACTGCCCGGGGCGCTCCTGTCCGAAAGCCGAGGTTCCCCTATCTTCTCTTTCTATGTGGCTCAGACGTTTTTCGTCTTTATCCTGCGGTCCATCTCGCGCTCGACTTCCTTGCGCGCGATGCTCTCGCGCTTGTCATACAGCTTTTTGCCCTTGCAGAGGCCGAGCTCGACTTTGACTAGGGGCCCTTTGAAATACAGCGAAAGAGGTATAAGGGCCAAACCTTCCTGCTTAAGCTGGCCGTAGAGCTTCATGATTTCCCTCTTGTGCATCAAAAGCTTCTTGGGGCGCATCGGGTCCTTATTGAAGATATTGCCCTTTTCATACGGGCTTATATGCAGGTTGTGCGCGAACATTTCCCCGTTCTTTACTATGCAGAACGAGTCCTTGAGATTCACAGCCCCGAGCCGCACGGACTTGACCTCCGTGCCGGCGAGCTCTATTCCGGCCTCGTACTTCTCCAGGACAAAGTAATCGTGATACGCCTTTTTGTTGTGAGCGACGACCTTAACGCCGTCCCTCGGTGACGCCATGGCCATCACTCCCTTCATTTTCCCAAATAATTATAACACGCCTGTCAATACATTAAAAGCGACGGCGTGTTATAATATGCTGTATTTGCTCTTTCCTAAACCCTCATTCGGCCAGTTTTTTAAGTTTATCCACCGCGCCGGACAGAATTATGGGTTCATACTGCTCGTATATATGCAAAAGGTAGTCCTCGGAAAGCTCCAGAGGGCGGCCGTACTCGTAAAGCGCCGGACAGGGCGGCTCATCTTTCGCCGTATACACGGTCAGTATGTAGCAGTCTCCGTCATGTATCAGTTTGGAACTGTAATCCTGCGGACATTGAAGCGCCGCCGAAAGCAGGTCCTCTAGATTGTCGAACTCAAAGCTGTGCGGAGCCGTTGGCTTCTCCCAGGCGATAAGGAGGACGGAATCCTTTCCCGCGAAGATTTCAAATTCTGTCACTTCCCAGCCCGCCGACTCAAGAAGGTCGACCGCCTGCTTTAAATCTATATTGTCCGCCTCTATATTGTGCTTGCGCAGCTCCGGGCCTTCGATATAGACGGCAATTGCAGATTGCCCTATATTTCTGATGTCCATTGTTTACAGTCCTTTCAGTTAAGCGTTTAAAGCACCGCTGAATTACTCACACCATTATAGTACGACCCGCTCATAATTTATAGCTGTAAAAAATGTAAAGCCTGGCTTGTCAACCCTATTTACAAATGGCAAGAATTAAGATATACTCTTCCAAATGTTTTGAAAGGCGGTGTAAGCGGTGTCGTTGGAGCAAAAATACGTCTACGTGGTGTTCTCCTGCACAAGCACGAAAATTGGCGCAATGATACGCTTCGTTACAAAGCATAAGTATAATCATGTTTCCGTAGCCCTGGAGGGCGAGCTTAGGAAAATGTATTCGTTTACGAGATACCGCGCTAACGCCCCGTTTATAGCCGGCTTTTCCGAGGAGTCGCCGCTCCGCTATCTTTATGACAATACGGACGTGAAGATTTGCCGCATATCGGTGAGCCCCGAAAAATACAGGGAGATTGAAGATTACATAGACAACTTAAGCAGAAACGCAAACCGCTACATATATAATTATATTTCCGCGGCTGTGTTCCCCGCGGGAGTCAAGGTGCGCATTCCGGACGCCTACACCTGCCTTGAATTCGGCGTGCACATACTCAGCAGGCACAATCTTGTCGAGGGAATATGCGAGCACAAATTTTACAGGATATCGGACCTTGAGAAGCTGCTGGAGCCCTTTGTGGTCTATGAGGGCAACATCGCGGATATTGCGGTCCCCAGCGGCTGGGGAAACGACATCTATCCTCACCTCATGAGATGCAGGCTGCGGATTTGCACGGACTCCGCAAGACAGGTCGGAAGGCTCTTTTTCAGGCTCGTTAGAGACAGTATATGAAAGCACAGCGACGGCTGTGCTTTTTCTTTTGGGATGTTCGCCCTCGCTTTTCCAGATATTGTTCAGCCCGGGACGTTTGATTTGTTACCAAATTAATGCTATAATACCATACTGATGGAACAATCCTTATAAGCATATGACAACATATAACCCGGAGGGTATCATGAAGTTCACCGAGAAAACAATTTCAAGCAAGGTTGTATACACCGGCCGCATAATTACGGTAAAAGAGGACACCGTCGAGCTCATAAACGGCAAGGAGGTCTATCGCGAGGTGGTGGACCATCCGGGCGGAGTCACAATAATCCCCGTGGACAGCTCGGGAGATGTAATCGCCGTCAGACAGTTCCGCTACCCCTTTATGCAGGAAACGCTGGAAGTACCGGCGGGCAAGCTTGAATACGGGGAGGACCCCTACGAGTGCGCAATCAGGGAGCTTAGCGAGGAGACCGGCGCTTGCGCCGGACGTTTGATAAATCTCGGTTGCATCTATACCTCTCCGGGTTTCAGCCGCGAAATACTTCATATTTTCCTTGCCCTTGACCTTAGTTTCGGCTGCGCCCATCCCGATGAAAACGAACTGCTAAACGTAGAACGCGTCCCCTTCAGCAAGATGCTTGATATGGTGATGAACGACGAAATCCGCGACGCCAAGACGGTTGTGGCGGTATTGAAGGCGGCCAGATACTTAAGAACTATAGACGGAGGAAGCTATGGGGAAAACCGTATTAATAGTTGACGATGAGAAGAACATTGTAGACATACTCAGCTTCAACTTAATCCGCGAAGGTTACGACATACTTTGCGCCTACGACGGCCGCGAGGGTCTGGAGCTCGCTCTCCAGAAGAACCCCGACCTGATTCTCCTCGACATAATGCTGCCCTATATGGACGGCTTCGAGGTGTGCAGGGAGTTCCGAAAGAAGAACAACCTGACTCCGATTATCATGCTGACCGCCCGCGAGGAAGAGGAGGACAAAATCTTCGGCCTTGAGCTGGGCGCCGACGACTACATAGCAAAGCCCTTTTCAATCCGCGAGCTCCTGGCCAGGGTCAAGACCAACATCCGCAGGAGCGCGTCCGCCGAGGCCGCGCCGAGGGAAGGCTCGTCCACACTCAGCTTCGGAGAGCTTACTATAGACACAGACAGCAAGAACGTGTTTAAAAACGGAAAGCCGCTGGAGCTCAGCCTGCGCGAGTACGAGCTTTTGACCTTCCTCGCCTCAAATCCGGGCACCGTTTTTTCGCGCGAGGAGCTTCTCGAAAAGGTCTGGAACTACAAGTATTACGGCGACCTCCGGGCCGTGGACGTCGCGGTCAAGCGGCTGCGCGAAAAGGTTGAGACAAGGCCCTCGGAGCCTGAGTACATAATGACCCGCCGCGGCGCCGGGTACTATTTCAATAACAGCTTCAAATAAAACAGCTCATCCGCCTGCCCTGCTCCGGCAGGCGGCAAGTTTTTGAGATGCGGCGGCACAGTTTCCCCTTTTCTTCGGAGAGTTATATAAATGAAAGCAGAAGAGCTTTCTCCCCGGTTAAGCGAAAATTAAAATATCCGACAATATCCCGAAAATTTATATACATAGTCAAGGATTGTGTAGTAAAATAAGGATGAAACGCAGTATGCGATATATTGCTGCGCAGATTTGTGAGGAACGGAAAGGAGCGTCCATATGAAACCCAAACTAGTCAAAGCCTTCGTTATACAGGCGGAAGTGGACAGGCCCGTCTTCGTCGGGCAGGACGACAAGGTAGGCCGCCGTCAGCTGATTGAAATCAAGGGCGGCAAGCTCATCGGCGCAGCCCTGCCCTGGAGCGGCACGGTATTGCCCGGCGGCGTCGACAGCCAGGTGGTCCGTCCCGACGGCAGGGCCGAGCTTTCCGCCAGATACGGCGTGAGGCTCGACGACGGGAGAAGCTTTTACATTCAGAACGACGGAATACGCACCGTCGAACAGGAGTATGTCCATCTTGTTCTCTCGGGCGGGATAGCGCCCGCGGAGGCATACTACTGCTGCACAAAGCCGGAGTTTGAGATTTACGACGAGAGCCTCGGCGTCCTGAAGAACAAATTGTTCATCTGCTGCGCGACAAGGTTCCCGGATTCCATCCAGCTTGAATACTACATGGTCGAGCTCCAGTAAAGACGCAAAAAGAGCGCAAGCTTAAATTCGGCGGAACCCTTATCGCCGGAATCGGCAGGGTTCCGCGCTTTCCCCAATCCAGCAAATAAAAAATGCCCGCCGGTCTCCGGCGGGCATCGTTTTCAAATCTACCTTCGGACAAGGCCCATGCTTCCGACAAAGCTGTGCTTAATCGGCTTCCACGTGACCTTTTTGTACTTAAATATGGCAGCCACGGCAATGGGCAAATATGTAAACATGAAAACGGGAAAAGTAAAGGCATACAGCACCTTCTTAAGCGTGCTGCAGTGTATCTGCTTCCACTCCGTAATGGTAGTGATGGAGCCGAAGAAGAACAAAGACAAATAGATATTCCTGACCGCAAACCATACCTCGAGCAGGGCGGTATCTATAAGCGCGGGATATCCTACGTACAGGCCGTACAGGACGCTTGTAATGTTGACAATAAGCATGGAAATCGACAGCAGGGTCGCGGGCGCAATCGTTGCCAGCATGTCGTAGCACCTGAAGCCGTTTTTGGAAAAACAGCCGCGGAAAAGGCTCAGGCCGTAGCGGTACATGACCTGATAAAAGCCTTTCGTCCAGCGCATCCTCTGGTCCCAGGAAGGCTTGAATTTCACAGGCTGCTCGTCGTAGACAATGGCCTTTTCAGCATAGCCGATAACTTCGCCCTCGATGACCTTGGCTATCGTAAACTCGATGTCCTCGGTCATGAGGCTGTAATTCCAGCCGCCGTCCTTCTTTATTATCTCGCTTGATACTACAAAGCCGGTTCCAGAAATTGCGCAGCTTGACTTGCAGAGCAGTCTCGCTCCGTTCAGATACTTCGACTCGCGCAGGAACCACAGGGCGTATCCCGCGGATATCCAGTTGTAGCCGTAGTTTTTCGAATTTCTGTAGCTTGTCACGACGCGGTATCCGTTGTCGAAAACCGCGTTAATCTCCCTGATGAAGTCGGGGTGAAGTATATTGTCGGCGTCAAAGACAATATAGCCGTCGTAATACTCTATCCCGACGGTGTTCTTTATGTGTCTGAACGCGTAGTTGAGGGCATAGCCCTTCCCTATTCTGCACAGGTTGCTGCGCTCAATGACATTTGCGCCGTGGCTGCGGGCTATCTCAGCCGTGTTGTCGGTACAGTTGTCCGCAACCACGTAGACATCGACAAGCTCCCGGGGATAGTTCTGGGCCTTTATGCTCTCCAGAAGTTCCCCGATTACCTCGCTCTCGTTTCTCGCGGCTATCAGCACGGCGTACTTGTGCAGCTTTTTCGCCTTAAACTCCGGCATCTTCTTGAAAAAACGCACCAAGACATAGCCGAACTGATAGGCGTAAAAGCAGAAGAACAATATAAATATTGCTATGTTTAAAGCTTTAACTAACTGTACCATAACGACTGCCTTTCGTGTTTCACTAAGCGGTTTGTATTAATTACATTTTACAAATTATTAAGAAATTATTAACTAGTTGTGCCAAAAGTTAGTATAGTATAGTGCTATAACAAAATCAATGTACAAATTGTAAACATTAAATTATGCCAATATTTGGCCAATACCTTCATATTTTTTGAACTTTTTATTACATAAAACTTATTTAAAATTTGTTTAATTATACTCTATTAATTGTTTCAATTTTGTTAATTCAATATTCAGTAAAGCGCCTTACTAAATTTCCCGTAATAAAATCTTATAAACTGATTAAAAAATAATAATGCCCTGCGAAAGCAGGGCTGCAGGCAGAAATCAGTCGCACCAGTTAGGCGAGTCGATTCTTTTCTGAGGAGGAATTGGGATGGCTGGACGCGCTAAAGTAATGTCTGACAATCTCAAGATGGAGATAGCCAAGGAGCTTGGGGTATACGACACTGTAAAATCCCGCGGATGGGGCGACGTTTCGTCTAGAGACTGTGGTAATATTGTGAGAAAGGCCATTGAAATAGCCGAACGCAAATTATCCAGCGCTTAGACGGAGTAAGGATTTCGGTCTGCAGGGGGAGCAAAAGCTCCCCCCTTTTTATGGTCCATGAGCAATTACAAAACTTGTTTGCTTTATCCTTATCTTGTGATATACTAACCGCAAAGCTCGCTTGTTTGAATTTACCCTGGAAACGTCCGGAGAGCTTGTCTGGAAAGCGGCGAAAACAGAGAAAAACTCATGGATTTACTGAGGTGGTTACCGTGAAAAGAGGGCTGCATACCAAGCTCGTGCTCATCATGCTCCTGCTAATAATATCTCTGATGACCGTTGTCGGCGCTTTCTTGATTCGCGGCGTTCTGGGATTTTATACAAACGAATTTTACGAGCAGATGATTTCCTTTTTCTCGGTGCCTGAGTTCGTCGCTGACCTTCGGAGCGCCGCGGACGACCCCGACGGCCCGGCCAAGATAGGCGAGATACTCAACGCCTCGCGCGGCGCGCTGGGCATCAACTCCGATTCGAGAAACTACTACATACTAGACAGCGAGTTTGGCAACCTTCTTTTAAGTTCGGACCCCCGCGAAGATATAATATTGGAGAAAAGCCCCAACATCCTGACGGCGCTGGCCGGCGAGGAGGGCTGGGCGAGCAGCCTGACGCAGGACTACATGGACGTCGCCCTGCCCATATCGGGTGAACACAACTCCTATATAATTTATATCAGGGACAACAAGCAGACGGTTTCCGACCTCAACATGGAGCTTATCCAGATTATCACGGAGGCCCTGATAATCGGCCTTGTCATCTCGGTTCTGCTGAGCTTCCTGCTCTCAAAAACGATGATAACGCCCATTCAGAGCCTTACAAGGGCCGCCGAGAGGGTCTCGCGGGGCGATTTTACGCAGAAAATCGAGGTCCAGACGCAGGACGAAATAGGCGTGCTCACCCAGACCTTCAACAACATGGCAAAGCAGCTCAAGGACACGCTCGAGGACATCGAAAACGAGCGCAACAAGCTCATGACCGTCTTCCTGCATATGACGGACGGCGTCGTCGCCTTTTCAAGGGACGGCTCGCTTATGCACCACAACCCCGCGGCGGAGCGGATGCTCGGGATTTCTCTGAGCGACAGGTCCGTAAACTTCGACACCATCTTCGGCGACTTTGCCTCGATGGACGAGCTTCTCCGCCTCAAAAGCCCCGAATACGCGGAATTTGAGCGCAATATAAACGGGATGGACCTTGAGATTTCCATGGCCCCTATTTCGGGCTACGGCGCCCAGGGCGGCATACTCGCGGTCATACACGACGTAACCGAGCAGAAGAAATCCGACGCTCTTCGCCGCGAGTTTGTGGCGAATGTTTCGCACGAGCTGCGCACCCCGATTACGAACATAAGAAGCTACGCCGAAACTCTCGCCGACTCCGAGGACCTGCCTCCCGACATGGTGAAGAACTTCCTCAGGGTAATTGTCAACGAGAGCGACCGGATGACGAAAATAGTCCAGGACCTGCTCACGCTCTCGAGGTTCGACTCCGGCAAGGCAGACCTGCACTTTGAGAAATTCAGCTTCTCCCTCTCCGTCAAAAACGTCTACGAGGCCATGCTTATGGAGGCGAAGAAGAACGGCCTTGAAATGTCCCTGGAAATCGAGGAGAACCTGCCGGACATAACGGGCGACAGGTCCCGGATTGAGCAGGTCCTTCTGAACATCATATCCAACGCCGTGCGCTACACCCCCGAAGGCGGGAGGATAAGCGTGCGCGCGGGCAGAGGAGACGGCACGGTCTGGATGGAGGTGGCGGACACGGGAATCGGCATACCTCCGGAGGACCTGCCGCGCATATTCGACCGCTTCTACAGGGTGGACAAGGCCAGGTCCCGCGCCTCAGGCGGAACGGGGCTCGGTCTTTCCATTGCAAAGGACATCGTAGTAAGGCACAGCGGAAACATCTCCGTCGAAAGCACAGTGGGCAAAGGCACCACAATGACCGTGACCCTTCCCATCGAGCCGCCCGTAAAGCAATAGTGATACTTTTTCGGAGGATTTTAAGTTGAAACGGTACTGGGAAACGGGAAAAACTGTCCTTATATTCTTGCTTATCGCCTCCGCCGTTTTTCTCGCGGGCAAGACGGGCTATTTCGACGAGTTTATCGGCTCCGCCCCCGCCCTGTCCCGAATATCCGGCTGGCTGGACTCGCTGAAAGGTTCCGCCGCCACTCCGGCGCCGGCGGGCGGCGAGCTGAGCTTTGCGGAGGCGGCTAAGCCCGTCTACGCTGTTGTGACCGGAATCGGCGGCCACCACTGCGGCATCAAGTACGACTCCGCCCAGCTGTCGGCCTTCTACAGCGACACCTCGAACATTCTGGGCGAGGCGCTCGGCTCCTCCTCATCCCCGCAGGAGATAAGCGAGGACGACTGGCGCGACGCCCTGAGCTCGGCCGGCATTTACTTCGATTACCTAAATCCCCTGCCGCTCTCCGCCTTGACAAGGTGGCTCGTCGGAAAGATCGGAAGAGCACACGTCTGAACTCCAGTCACACAGTGATCTCGTATGCCGTCTTCTGCTTGAAAAAAAAAA
>ENA-OWOZ01002600-OWOZ01002600.1-bioreactor-metagenome-genome-assembly--contig:-NODE-2600-length-13241-cov-3.564266_pt1 | contig 13241 bp, 9 predicted proteins | sample MGYA00238140_ERZ651804 | MGnify/ENA primary metagenome ERZ651804 (study PRJEB26910, sample SAMN07631232) | bioreactor metagenome | isolation source: Switchgrass digestor | place: USA: Dartmouth... | reverse complement strand
TGGCCGATACCCGGCAGAAGAAAAAGTACATATATAATGCAGCTGGTCGGCTTGTTGAAATCACCGACAGAAACGGCAACAGCACCAGGATCGGGTACCAAAATGATATGATATATAAAGCAGAGACCTCATCGAACCATGTCATTCGTTTCACCTGCTCGGACGGAAGGATAATATATATCGAGGATGAGCTGGGAAGAAAGCTGCAGTACAAATACGATGACGGCCGTCTCACAGAGGTCATCGACACCGAAGGCGGCGTGACAAGATACGGCTATGACTCCCAGGGATACATAAGCGAAGTCACCGACCAGAACAACAACACCTACATCAAAAACAGATATGACAGTACAGGAAGGGTCATATATCAGGAATATGCCAATGGCGAGACCTGCTCCATCTCATATGATGACGAAGGCAGGCAGACCGTGTTCGAATACAGTCCGGAAAAACGCAGGCAGATCTACCAGTACAACGAGGACTACCTTGTGACCAGGGTCGTTTACGAGGACGGCTCCTTTGAAGAATACGGCTATGACCAATACCAGAACAAAACCTCTGTCAGGGACAGAAACGGAAACATCACATCAAGGCAGTATGACATATATGGGAATATACTGCGCGAGGAACTGCCCAACGGCCTTGTTACAGAATATCGGTATGATCAGACCCTGAACCCTGTCGAGCAGTCCGACAACAACGGAGGCATGAGCCGGTTCACCTATGACGCCAACGGCAACCTCGTCATGTACGGGCGAAAGGTATCTGACGACGACACCTGGCAGACAACAGTATATGAATATGACCGCTATGGCAGGATCATCAGAGTCACCGATCCCATGGGCAACATCAGGAGCTTTTCATATGAAGACGGGGACAAGCTCCTCCGCACCCCTCATGAGATAAAGGACAGTGAAGGCAATATCTTCAGATATGAGTATGACAGAGTCGGACGGAACACTGCTCTGATAACGGACTTTGGACGTGTAGAATACACGCTGGACACCAGGGGTCAGGCTATCCGTATCAGAGATGCCCTGGGTAACATCACCCGTAAGGTCTATGACGGAGTCGGCAACCTCGTCAAGCTCATCACCCCTGCCGGCTACGATCCGCAGCAGGACAGTGGTGATGCCTACGAATACCGGTACGACCCGATGGATGAGTTGACTGCCGTCATCGATCCCCTCGGGAACGTGATGAAAAAAATCCATGACACCCGCGGCAACATCATAAAGGAGATCAACCCTGTATATTATGATCCAAAAACCGATAACGGCATTGGGATCGAATACGTATACGACCATGACAACAGAAGGATAAAGACCATCTATCCCGACGGAGGCATCGAAAGGTTCTTCTATGACAGCAACGGCAATCTGGTCAGGCACATCACTCCCGAGTACTATGATCCCGTCTCTGATGACGGCAAAGGCATGAGCTACGCCTACAACAGCATGAACCAGCTGGTCCAGATAAGGAACGAAAAAGGAGAGATCATAAAAACCTTCCACTATGACCTGTACGGAAGAATCATCCGTGAAACAGCCGCAGACGGCAGCGACACGCTGTTCAAATATGACCTCGTCGGCAATCTCATCGAAAAGAGAGTGATGGTGGAGAAAAACTCAGAGAGAACCGGATACAGGGTCACACGCTACGAGTATGATCTGAACGGAAACAAAACAAAAGAGCTCCATGGCAAGGAGGCAGTCGGAGAAAATGACCTGCCCGGCACATGGCATGAGATATCCTTTGCCTATGACAGTATCAACAGGCTCATCAGGGTAAGCGACAAATCAGGCGCCCAGGCGGAATACCGCTACAACTGCCTGAACCGGAAAATATACGAGAGCATACGCATCAACAGCAACACCACCCGCACGATCCAATACAACTACAATGAACTGGGAGAGCTGTCCGAGAAGATCGAGATCATCGACGGAAAGGATCTGGCCGGTCATGATAAAGGCGCAAGCGTGCAATCCGTCACACGGTTCACATATGACAAAAACCGCAATATCACCTATATCCACTCTCCCAATGGCCATGTCATCAGGCGTGAATATGACAAGGCGAACCGCCTGACAAAGGAGGTCCGGGAGGACAGCCGAAACAACATACGCAGGGAATCCGTCTATGAGTATGACCGTGCCGGAAACCTTACTGCGGTCATCAACAGTACTGATCCGCTCAACATGACCCGCAGAGAATTCAAATATGACGCGAAGAACCGGCTTACCCACAAGATAGACGAGCTTGGCAACATCACCCGGATATGTTACGACAAAAACGACCGTATCATCAGGCAGATCCTCCCCGAGGGCTATGACAGCGTGACCGACGACGGCATCGGGACATGCTACAGGTATAATCTGGCAGGTCTGGTGACCGAAGTCATAAATCCCTTGGGCCAGACAGTCGCAAGCAACAGGTATGACCAAAAGGGTCTGCTGATCGAATCTACAGACATACTGGGCAATATTACACGATTCACATACAACCCCGCAGGGCAGATCCTTGACATATACACGCCAAACAGCAGGCTGCAGAACCGTGCCGCACAGAGATACATCTACGATGCAAGAGGAAACATCACAGGCATACAGGACGGCAACGGCAATACCACCTCCTTCCTGCTGGATGACTGGGGCAGGATCATACAGACCACGGCTCCTGACGGTACCATAGAGAAATACACCTATGACTATGCCGGCAACATCACCAGCACGACCGACGGAAACGGCAACACCATAACATACACCTACAACAGTCTGAACAAGCTCTCGTCTGTCACAGACCAGCTGGGCAATACGGAGACCTTCTTCTATGATATGGAGGGCAACCTGGCAGAGCATATCGACAGGAACGGCAACAGGGTCATCCTCTCCTTCAACATGGACAGGAACCTGACCATGAGACGGGCATATACAAAGGACGGAAAGGAAAGCGTCAGCGAAAGCTTCAGCTACAACCATGACGGAACACTCAGGACAGCCATATCCAACGGTATGGCCTACAGCTACAGCTATACTCCTGATGGCAAGCTAAAGAGCAAGGAAGCCTCAGGCAGAACACTCCTGCGCTATGACTACGACAAAAACGGCAGGCTTACGAAGCTGTGGGATATATCCGGAAAGGAAACAAGATATGTATACGATGCAGCAGACCGGCTCAGACAGGTATTTGACGAGAGCAACAACAAGCTGGCCGAGTATGCATACAACCCTGACAATACAGTCGCATCAAAGCTGTACGGAAACGGCATCCTCACAAGCTATGCCTATGACGGTGACAGAAACCTTACAGAACTGAAGGCCTTGACGTCGAAAGGAAGTACATTGTCACTGATGAACTTCAGCTATGACCTGAACGGAAACTTGCTGAAAAAGCAGGAACAGGATCATGTGACACACTACTCCTATGACAGCCTGAACCGGTTGACCAAGGCAGTCTATGACAGCATACATGAAACCTACTCCTATGACAGGGCCGGAAACAGGATCGAGAAGGCCATCGGCGACATTATAGAGAAATATACCTACAATGCAAAGAACCAGCTGACACATATATATATGGACAGCGGAACGACAAGCTTCTTCTATGACAATCAGGGCAACCTCACCATGGAGGCTGCTCCCGAAGGCACGAACACCTTCAGCTATGACGCACTGAACCGCCAGGTGCAGGCAGTGATGAAAGACGGCAATACACTGGTCAGCAGGTATGACGCAGAAGGGCTCCGGGCAGAGATCGAGGAAAACGAGAAGATGACCAGGTTCATTTTCCACAAAGGAAACATCCTCACCGAGCTTGACAAAGACTACGCTCCGATAGCCCGCTATACCAGAGGCAACAGTCTTGTGGCACAAACGTTGTGGAACCCGGAAAGCAAAGCCCATGAAACATATTATCATCACCAGGATCAACAAGGCAGCACTATACATATATCCGATACAGAAGAAAACATACGCAACAGTTACCGGTATGACGCCTTTGGAATGTTCCTTGAAAACAGAGAAACCATACCCAACCGCATCACCTACGCAGGCCAGCAGTATGATAGCATCACAGGCCAGTACTACCTGCGCGCAAGATATTACAACCCGGTCATCGGCCGTTTCACCCAGGAAGACCCCTACAGGGGCGACGGCCTGAACCTGTATGCCTACGTTGCCAATAACCCCGTGAGCTATTACGACCCCACCGGCTACAGCAAGTGCAGCGTAACCAGCAGCTCGAACAATAATTTACCACCATGGGGATATCACGGCTCACCACCTCCGGGATGGACTTTTTCTCAGGATACTTCCAAAAATGAAGCAAAAACCGTCAGCAATCTGCCGCCATGGGGATATCACGGCTCGCCACCGCCAGGATGGAGCTTTTCTCAGGATGCAGAGAAAAACGGTTCGAGTTCTTCTCATAAAAAAGATAATTACACTATTAAGACTTATGTAGCTGGCAACATAATTGAAGAAGGGCCTTATAAAGGATGGAAAGTTACACAAGGATTCAATGATACTACAACGGGCTATAAAGGGCATTATGGTATGGATCTGGTACCTAACGGTAATAGCTCAAATATAGTACCCCTACAGGATGGTAAAACAGTATATATTCGAAATGAAAATAAAGATGCTAATGGTATTTTTGTTGTTGTTGAACATGAAATTGATGGAGAAACATATTACTCATATTATATGCATATGAAAATTAATTCTATACCAAGCGAGCTAAAAGTCGGAGATCTGGTAACATCAGAAACGAAAATAGGAGAAATGGGTGGGACTGGAGGATCTCAGAAATTTGCACCACATTTACATTTGCAAATTGCAGATAAGTTTACCAAAGGTCCATATGGTTATATCTCAAAACAAAAAACCGAAAGCTTTCTTTCGCCAAATGGATATTACGAAGCAATGGGTATGGACCGCGGGGCAGGACTTACCTATTATGACCCAATGAAAGTATTTCAAACACAAGGTCAATTGATATTAGATAGCAAAAAGTAAAGGTGTGATGATAATTGTCAAAATTAAACAGTGTTATTCAATGTCTGAGTCTTGTTCTTTGCCTGATATTTTTAGTTTCATGCACTCAAGTTAATATAAATACGAATGGAAACCCTATAGATATCAATAACGCAGAAGTTGATACTGAAAACAATGAAGTAACTGATAGTAGAAACGATAATAGTGATATAGGCTCAGAAATCAGTAATGAAGGTTATAAGTGTATTGTTGCAGCCAATTATAACGCGCTTGTTGTAAAAGAAAATGGCGAGCTTTGGATATGGGGCAACAACGAAAGTGGGCAACTTGGAAATGGTACATGGTTATCGAGTGATTACCCTCAAAAAATCATGAATAATGTGAAAACAGCAAAAATAAATTATACAGCCTGGGCAATCAAGGAAAACGGCGAGCTTTGGGGTTGGGGTGAAAATCTTGGCGGTCAAATCGGAAACGGGACAAAAATCAATAGTAATACACCACAGAAAATACTTGACAATGTAAGATATGTTGAAGACGGAATGTGGTATACTCTTGCGATCAAGGAAAACGATGAGCTTTGGGGTTGGGGAAATAATGACTATGGGCAACTGGGAGATGGCACATTTGAAGAGAGTTTGCATCCAAAAAAATTAATGGACGATGTAAGAATGGTTGTATCATCACTGTACTCAACATTTGTCATAAAAAACAATGGAGAGCTTTGGGGCTGGGGAAATTCTGAGTGCCTGCCTGAACCTTATAATGAGCCTGTAAGCACACCGGTAAAGCTGATGGAAAACGTAAAGCAAATCATTTCTGGCGGTGATAATATGTTTGTAATAAAAGACAACAATGAACTATGGGGTTGGGGAACCAATTATGGAGGTGCTTTAGGCGATGGGACATGGGATATGTCTTTTCAGCCGATAAAAATAATGGATGATGTCAGAGAAGTGATACCCGGTAATATAGCAATTATGGCTGTAAAAAACAACGGTGAGCTGTGGGGTTGGGGATTAGAACGTTTTTTTGAGCAATTTCATGAAAGGAATTATTCTGAAGAAGTCTGTACCCCAAGAAAAATTCTTGAAAATGTAAGGTATGTAAACATCGATGGTATGCCATATATAATAAACGAAAATAATGAATTATGGGGCTGGGGTTATGAACCGTTAGGAGACGGTAATTCGCTTGGTTCCGATACTCTCAAAAAAATTAGAGATGATATATTGTTTGTTGATTACGGAGAATCTTACACACTTGCAGTTGATAAAAACAACGATTTATTAATATGGGGATCTGGTAAACCAACTCCAGAAAAAATTGAAGTTTATGAATACACGTACATACCACTTCAACTTTTCCAAAACAGACGGAACACTGAGGACAGCCATATCCAACGGTATGGTATACAGCTACAGCTATACTCCTGATGGAAAGCTAAAGAGCAAGGAAGCCTCAGGCAGAACACTCCTGCGCTATGATTACGACAAAAACGGCAGGCTCGCGAAGCTGTGGGACATCTCCGGGAAGGAGACGAGATATGTCTACAATGCAGCAAACCGGCTCAGACAGATATTTGCCCTGTTATCTCACCATCAGGAGAGTATCAGTTGATGATAACTGAAGGCTTTAATGGATTTTATGAATATGCACAGTTTAGTATTGCAGAAGATTTGCGTTTTACATGGGATAAGCATGATAACGTATGGGTTTATTGCTCAGATACAGGCACATTCTATTATACAAAAATCAGTGACGAACAGTGGGAGAAGCATTCTTTTAACGGAGATGTATATTCGTATGATGTTCCTGATGAGATCAGAAAAGTAATCCTGGATCATGAATAAGGTGTTGCAATTAGAAAGACATATTTATCTATGATAACATCATGACACGACTGGTATATAAAAGGCGCCGACATTCGGCATTCCATTGGGCAGTAGAAGGAGAGGTAAAAAGATGCAGTGTAGCATCCATTCAGTTAAGGTAAAGACCATGGCGTTTTTCTGAGTGATTACACAGTGTTCATCAAAACAGTACTTGATGCTATCCTGACTCCAAATCAATTACCGATACCATAATTCAATGCAAACGAACAGCAGCTAAAAATAATATAATATGTTTTTTATCCATCAAAATGGTCGTTTTGTCAGTTTTTATTTATTAAAAACTAATACTTTGATATATTTAGAATAAATCTTATTGTGAAATTAAAAAACGCATGTCAGGTTTAAGGAGTTATCGTATGGCAAAATTTATGGTAAAAACAGAAATACTTTCAAATTGTTCACAACGGTTGATGACTCAATCAAAAAGAATCAACACATTGCATTACTCGATAGTAAAAGTTGCAAACACTATTGATTCATTGAGTTCTTTTGAACTTGCACGAATTAGTGTAAGCAGATTTGAAGAAGCTATGCTTACGATCTCGAATAATTTCCAATCTCTGAGCACAGCTTTAACTGATATTATTGCAGAATACGAAAAATATGCATCTTGGAATGCAGCAGATACGAATAGTTTGAAAACAGATGTTCCGGAGGAAGGCATGCTGTATTCGGACATGCTTGAAAGCAGGATTGCAAATGCAGTGGAACCCTCTTCCAGAGAACTATACAATATATACAAGAATAAAATTCGTATAGCTGAAGATTTGTATTTAGATACAGCCTATTACAATTCACTTTTAAATCACATAAAATACAACTCAGCGATGGACAGTATGGATCCGCGAGGTCCTGGCAGCGTATATTTTCATGAGGTAGGACATATGATAGACGATTACTCAAAATTATTTGGCAATCGGTCCACCGATAAGTCATACGATTTTTATGAAACATTGAAATCTGATCTGGACAATTATATCAAGAGCAAGGGGTATACGACATTTAATGAAGCCCAAAATGATATCAACAATTGGTTATGGCAAGATGCAGATATGAAATCAGGAGTATCTGATTTAATACGCGGTTTATCAGGTGCTCAAGTTGGAAAATGGGGGCATGATATGGATTATTATACCGAAAGCTCAATTGCCAAAGAGGCTTTTGCACACTTTTTCGAAGCAGGCATGAGCGACACAAGCGTCAAATTGGATTATATAAAAGAAGTTTTCCCCAATGCCTATGAGAAATACTTACAAATGATCAACGACGCTTTATAATATAGCATAAGGAGAGATATATATGAAAATTCAAAATATTGATCAAGAGTTATTAAGCAGTGTTCTGCATGCAATTTCCGAAGATAAATTCTATGATAAAAAAAGTATTTTGTGGGATGGTAGCACAATGCAGGTCATTACAGATGAGTTGGATAGTAAAGATATACTCGATGGCCGCTTTGGTCCCTTTATGACAATCAGGATAGAAACCTTACTTGGTATAAACCTGTATTCATTCTGCACAATTCATAACAATGATCTTTTCTCCAGCTCTGCAGTCCCTGATGCAAACAACTCCGAAGAATACAGAATTGAAACTGAAAATCGTTTTTTATTCATAAAAAAGCATAAAAAAGATGAGTTTGAATCATTACAGAAAGCATTTTCAGACGATGTCAGGCTGATTGAACTGGAAAATCACGGCGCATCCGCCCCGAATATTTTTCACCGCAAATTTTCCGGCCTAGTAGAAACATCGTCAGGTAAAATTATGATCGGCTATGTACTGCTGACAGCAGAACTCGGCAACAATAGCTATTCTCTTGTCTATGCAGGCATAGGAAACTATACCGATATACAAGTAGAAGCAAATCAAATATTACGTAGTTTTCTGGATCATAAGCATCTTAGCTGATATTGCCCATGGAACAGCAACTGGATATTATGCAGCCGTATCAGATTTTGATCTGTTTTTGCATTTGCTTATTATAGTCATAATCAACCACTGCAAGCAAGTAAATATCAATATAAACAATATTATCAACACGGCGTTAACAGAAAAATGGCTGTTTGTTCCCCCTGTTGTTTCACCTGCCATCGATAATGGATAGTACTTGTCAACAGTAAAGCCGACTCCTATATATGCATTTACCTCCCCACCCATAAAGCTAATTGACAGGAGCGGGCTGCCTGTACTCTTGTATGAAACAAAGCCAATGACGATAAAAATAGCAACAATTGCAGCTGAAATTAAAAGATATCTTACCCATCTTATCATTTTTAACTTCCCACCTTATCCGAAATCAGATTGTCATTTTCTCCCTCAGAATAAATATATCAGATTTTCAGATGCGGAACAAGTTCCTGTCTTCCTGCCCAGGTTGAGGCAAAATAAAAACCATCTGTCGATATCGACAGATGGTTTTTATTTTGGTGGGCGTTATAGGACTCGAACCTATGACTTTCACCACGTCAAGATGACACTCTACCAGCTGAGTTAAACGCCCTTATTCCTGTTTGCGCCCCTTGTTTCCGAGCAATTCTATTTTAAGGCCTTTGAGGAATATTGTCAAGCATATTTGCGAGGAAATCCAAGGTATTTTCTCAAACTTAGCTTTGTCCATTCAGTTTACAGGCATGGCGACAATATTTCTCTACCAGAGCTCCATCCTTACTGTCTTGCATCTGGGGCAACCGAACAAATAGGCCTCATCAAGATTTCCCTCGCTGTCCCTGCGGTGGAATGTATTGATCAATTTGATAAACGGCTCATCCCCGTCGCTGATGTACCTGTTATCCGCAGGCGAATCATCCGGTTCATTGTATCTGTTCCCGCATACAGCACACTTCATGTCAGACCTCCATTGAACGCATTGGATTTATTTTCAGCTATCAACGTTATAACTGCTTATCTATAATAATTACATACCTGCTGATTTAATCAACAGCGATCAAAATAATATTTTTGTGTATCTTGTGTAAGTTGTATCCTTTCATATAAAATTATTACGGAGTGTGATTCGTATGAGTTATGACATATATGATGCAGCGATAATTGGCTGTGGTACAGCGGGGATATTTGCAGGGTATGAATTTGCGCAGAACCTTCCGTCGATAAAAGTAGTAATGCTTGAACAAGGCAGTGATATATACAGGCGCAAATGCCCCATAATAGATAAAAAGGTGCCTGGCTGTGTTAACTGCCAAAGCTGCGGGATCATGAACGGCTTTGGAGGCGCAGGTGCCTATTCGGACGGTAAATTCAATTTCACAACGGAATTCGGCGGCTGGCTCAATGAGTATCTGCCTGAAGCCGAATGCAGGCAGCTGTTTGAATATATCGACAGCATAAATATGAAATTCGGAGCAACAACCGAGCGTTTCAGCACCAGGAGCGAAGAAGCCGCAAGAATTGAAAAGCTTGCGTTGGAGCACGACCTCCATCTGCTTCATGCTGAAGTAAAGCATCTCGGTACAGAGAATAACCTGCAGATCCTTGCAAATTTATATGAGTATCTGAATGATCGTGTCGAGATACGCTGCAATTCTCAAGTTACACGGATAGTGCCTGAGAATGGCAGTTATCTGCTGGAACTGGCAAACGGCGATACCATAAAGTGTACCTATCTGATAGTCGCACCAGGCCGTTCAGGTGCCGAATGGTTTTCAAAGCAGTGCAGTGATCTGGGACTCAGCCTTATAAACAATCAGGTAGATATCGGCGTAAGAGTCGAGCTTCCTGCAAAAGTGTTCGAGCATATTACGGATGCTGTTTATGAGGCAAAGCTTAAATACCGGACAAAGCAATACGGTGACATCGTACGCACATTCTGCATGAATCCTTACGGCCATGTAGTCACCGAAAATGTTGACGGCATTATTACCGTAAACGGGCACAGCTATTCGGACCCTGAACTCAGAAGTGAGAATACCAATTTTGCACTGCTGGTCAGCAACAGGTTCACCAAGCCGTTCAATGAGCCTTATCAGTACGGCAAGCGGATAGCTTCCCTCTCCAACATGCTGGGCGGCGGAGTACTCGTCCAGCGATTCGGCGACCTTCTCAAGGGCATGAGGACCAATGAACACAGGCTGAGCAAGAGCTTTACCAAGCCAACACTTAACGCTACTCCGGGCGACTTAAGTCTGGTGCTGACCAAAAGGCACCTTGACAATATCATTGAAATGATTCATGCACTTGATAAAATAGCACCTGGCACTGCCAACTACGACACTTTGCTCTATGGTGTGGAAGTAAAATTCTACAGCGCGCGGCTCGAACTCTCCAATGAACTGGAAACGAAACTTCCGAACATGTTCGCTGCCGGCGACGGCGCCGGTATAACCCGCGGTTTGTCACAGGCCGGCGCCAGCGGCGTTTTTGCTGCCCGCGTAATCTCCAGAAGAATCAGCGGCAGCTGACAGCACATTGATGAAGTCAAGAGTTGATAGCATCATGTCTTTTGGGCTCAGGCAGATGTGCAAATTTCAATATGATCAGAGTTAGAACAACAGTAATAACCAGTTCCGGACCAAGGAAGGTACCGTTGTACAACATTGAATAGATCAGCGGTGCCTGCCCCTCCGGTGCATAGCTTGCGTAGAATATCACTCCTGATGCAACATGACAGACGAATCTTCCAAATACACCAGTTAAAATTCCTCCGATGTAACCTGCAGGCGTCTTTTTGAAAAAGCCGGCAAGCCCTATCATGGCAAACGCAAGCGGGTAATCCAGTATAATAGCCAGGGGATGCATCGAACTGTATCCTATTATCAAATCCAGCATGCCATAAACCGCACCTGCAATCATACCCTGTTTTCCGCCCCATCTGAAGGCAAACAGGAACAGCGGGACCATTCCTCCCAATGATACCGAACCGCCCATCGGCATTTTAAATAACTTAACAAATTCACCAAGGATGACAGACAAGGCGATCATCATCCCCGCTTCTACCAGCATCCAAGTATTTTGCTTTTTCATACTGATCCCTCCAAGCAATCAATGTTTTTCAGTAAATTTGGCTAACCGGCATCAAAGACCTAAATTCCCACAGTATTCAGCCGATAGCCACTGTAAACACAATATTATCCGGGGATCAAAGCGGGATGTCGCTGTCCCGGCCTGCGCACAACCGTTACAGCACGACCGACAAAACAAAAACCGTCGGTCTGAAACAGACAAAGGGTCTGATGATATCATCAATAATTTCAATATACTCCCTCCGCCGGCATTATCCGTTTCAGGTTTAATGGGTCGGAACGATGCAGTTCCCTCTCAGCCGGATCCACTCCAGCTCCCCAGATATATTATATTATGGTTATATCATAGTATACTGTCCCTGCCATGTCAAGCATAACATGGTTTTTGACTGTGACATGTTTCTACAGTCAGTTCAGAAAGGCAAATCCTGCCCGATCTGCTGTCTGTGTCATGGCCTGTACATGCTTCAGATTTGACCGTAACCTCTGCCGGTTTGCACAAATTAGCTGGTACATGCCGGCTAATTTCTCAGGATGCTCATTTCTGCAAGTAAAGGCCGGTTAAATTCTCTGAATGCTCAAATTTTCAAGTAAAGGCCGGCTTTTTTCTTTCGAATGTTCAAATTTTCAAGTAAAGGGGAAAACAAAATACTGACAATGATTATTTTGCCCTGTTTTATTGATGTCTGTCTATAAAAACTAATAAAAACCGCATTGGTTAGTACCATTATTTAAAAATTTGAGCAACAGAAGATAAAATCATTAGTCATCAGGTTCAAATCTGTCTGTTCCATATTCACATGTCGCATGCTGCAATCAGTGAGTAAACTGCTTTTGCTGCTTTACGTTGAAAACACGAGATTGTCGGCGGCGCTCAACTCAGCTTTGTCAGTGCTGCTCTGCACAGCACTGTCGGCGGTAATCAACACGGCTTTGCCGTTAGTACTCAATACGTACTGTCCTGCTCAATACGGCTTTTCCGGTGGTGTTCAACACGACACTGTCAGTGCTCAACACAACATTACCAGCGGAGCTCTACACTGCTTTGTCGTGCTGCTCAGCACAGCTTTGCCGGCGGTGCCAATAGCTGCTGAATCAATACTTTCCGAAAAGCTTTTCACGATTCTTTTCCACAAAAAGTGTGAGCGGGTATCCCAGGCCATAGCACGCAACCAATTCACCCAGGCCGACAGTAAGCATCGTGAGAAACAGCGGAGCGTTTACCGATACATTGAGCACAAAAGCAACAATCACTGCATTACAAATTACAGGCGGCAATGGAGCAAGCGCTTTTGACGGCATCCTGCTTGTAAGTAAAGCTGCTGAAAGAGTTGCCAGGATGCCAAAAAGTATATCGTATATGCCTGCTCCCA
>ENA-OWOZ01002595-OWOZ01002595.1-bioreactor-metagenome-genome-assembly--contig:-NODE-2595-length-13269-cov-3.644178_pt1 | contig 13269 bp, 8 predicted proteins | sample MGYA00238140_ERZ651804 | MGnify/ENA primary metagenome ERZ651804 (study PRJEB26910, sample SAMN07631232) | bioreactor metagenome | isolation source: Switchgrass digestor | place: USA: Dartmouth... | reverse complement strand
TGTTCTGATTGCGGCCATCCTCCCGATGCTGGTGTCGTGCACCTTTAATGTTCCTGAAAGGCAGACGGCTCCTGGCCCGGAAACAAAACAGGCTGACGGACAAAAGAATAATGAACAGGGTTCCCAGAAGATAACCGACAAGATAGTGGAATTTGACGTACTAATAGGCGAGCATGCTTCATACCCTGTAACAAGGTATGAGAACAGCCAGTTTCTGCAGAAAATCACAGAGAAGACAGGTGTCAGACTGAACCTGATAGCCGTTCCCGATGCGGGAGATGCTTACAAACAGAAGCTGAACATCATGCTCAATACAAACGATATACCGGATATAATCTGGACAAGCAAGGATGATGCATTAATCAATTCACTTGCTGTAAAGGGAGTTTTCCTTGCATACAGCGACTACCTTGATCATACACCGTCGCTCAAAAAGGCGTTTGAAACCATTCCCGATATTGAAAGAAGCTATTCGGCATCCGACGGAAAGGTTTATATCATGCCCCGTCTTACCACAAATGTCATGTCGGAAATCTTCATGATAAGGGAGGATATTCTTAAGAAGGAAGGTCTGAAAGAACCTGAAACTTTTGATGAATTCTATTCTCTCCTTAAAACATTAAAGGAAAAATATCCTGACATGATAGCATTTATCAACCGCAACGGCGGCGAACATCTTGTCAACAGGCTGGCATACAGTTGGGGAAGCGGTTATGAAACAGGAACATATGGCTTCTACCTGAACAGGGATGAAGACAAGTACCAATACGGGCCGCTGGACAAGAATTTCAAACTCATGGTTGAATGGCTTAAAAAATTGTTTGATGAAGGAATTCTTGACGAGGAATACGCACTGAGAACAACAAAGCAATGGGAAGAAGAAATGAGCAAAGGAAATGCAATTTTTACAATTGACTATATCGACAGGGTTAAGTCGATCAACGCCGCATATATAAGCACCGGTATGGAAGCAAGGGTAGCGGCAATGAACATTCCGAAGGGACCTACCGGTAAAAGCGGAATACTTGCGAAGTCCGCCGTTATGGCCAACAGTGGAATTGTAATAAGTTCAAAAATCAGTGATCCGGTAGTGGCAATGAAGTTCATAGACTGGGTATACAGTGATGAAGGAAGACTTATGACAAGCTTCGGAATTGATGGCGAAACCTTTGTTATTGATGAAGATGGCAGACCCATGCTGACTCCTCATATGAAAAGACAGGCAAATCCGGATGGTAAGGAACTGGTAAAGGATTACGGATGGATTTACTATATTGACAAATATGAGTTCCCGGTGGGTTATTTGAAGGATGTTCTTCCCGGTGATCCTGTACCTGAAGATGACAGATGGATGTTTTCGAGGGAAAAGATGGAACAGGCAAACCAGGTCATACCTGCTGATCCGGTTCTGAAATTTACCGAACAACAGACAAGTGAGCTTAGAAGCAAATGCACTCTTATACAGGACTACTTCAAGCAAAACATTGATAAATTCATTATGGGTACAAGGCCTATCAGTGAATATGATCAGTTCGTGGAAGAAATAAAAAAACTGGGTGTAGATGATGTTGCCAAAATTTATAATGATGCTTACCAGGAATATAAAAGCAGGTAAATATTAATTTCTTGTTCGGAAAAGGGGAAGGCAACACTTCCCCTTCCTTGCCAGGGGGAGTTGCAGCAATGGCACACAGATTTGAAGTGAATATTGATCAGAATGAAGGCCGCACCTTTGAAGGAATCGGCGGCATAACAAGCAACGGTATGTCCAAGCTTCTGATGGATTATCCGGAAGAGCAGAGGGAAGACATTTTCAACCTTTTGTTCAAACCTTTCTTTGGAGCAAGCTTACAACATTTAAAGGTGGAAATAGGTTCGGATGTAAATACCTCTTCAGGAACAGAACCAGGCCACATGAGAAGTGAAACCGATTTTGACATAACGCGGGGTTATGGGCTTGTCATTGCCAAAAAAGCCAAAGAAATAAACCCAGGTATTTATCTTGAGGCTCTCAGGTGGGGTACACCCCGATGGATTACCGACGACAGCAAAAAATACAAGTTCTATATAAATTTCCTTAGCGGGGCAAGGGAGATTTACGGGCTTGAATTTGATTATCTCGGGCCTGATGTAAATGAAGGCCCGTTTAACAGGGACTGGACTGTAAATATGTTAAGACCGGGTCTTGACAGGGACGGCTTCGGCAATGTCAAGCTTGTAGCTGCAGACAGCAATATCGGCTGGGAAATTGCCGACCTGGTGGACTCTGATCCCGAACTTGACAGAGCCCTTCATGCCTTGAACATCCATTACATCCAGGAAAGCTGTCCCAAGGCCGTAAAAAGTCAAAAACCGCTGTGGGTGGGTGAGGACCTCGCTCCTTTCCGGCACGACTTTGCCTGTATACTTGACGTGGCTTTGCGCATTATCAGGATGTACGTGTTGGGTAAAATGGTCAAGTATGAAATTCACCCGCTGATTGAATCACAATACGGTACGGTACCGTTCAGTTATAAAGGGATTTTGACCGCCGTATGGCCATGGACCGGCCACTACGAAATTGAACCGGGTTTATGGATGATAGCGCATTTTACGCAATTTATAAAACCCGGCTGGAAATACATTGATTCTGGCTGCGGATGCGATGAGGAGGGTGGATATGTAACGCTGAAGCAACCGGAAAAGCCTGATTACAGCGTTATAATCGTAAACAAATCGGGATATGAAAAGGAATATGTTTTTAAATTTCCGGCTGATTTAAAGGAATTATATGTCTGGAAAACCAACAGCAAAGAGCAGTTTATCATGGCGGGTCCTGTAAAGCCGGTTAACAATTCTGTCAGGCTTGTTGCAGAACCATATTCCATATATTCGATAACGAATACAATAGGGCAGAAAAAAGGGAAACCTGAAAATGTAATTCCGAAGGAAACTGGTTTTCCCTTGCCGTACGATGATGATTTCGCAGGATATCCCTTTGGCAAATTGCCGCGATTTACGCTTGACCAGGGTGGAGCTTTTGAAACCGACACAGATAACGGCAAAAGCTGTATAACGCAAAAAATTACAGCCGATATAAAGCCTTTTGACTGGGTATATCGCAGTACCCCCGATCCCTATACACTAATCGGAAGCCTGGAATGGACCGACTATAAAGTCTGTGCAGAAGTAAAACTTGGTCCTGATGCCGAATATGCAATGGTATGCGGCAGGTTAAACAATACATGGAAGAATACCGACCCACCCCAGGGTTATGCCTTATATTTATATAATTCAGGGGATTGGGAATTAAAGATCGGCGCACGTTCGCTGGGCGAAGGGAAGCTGGTGAACTTCAGACAAAATGACTGGAACACTGTGGAATTATGTTTTTTAAGGCATACCATTTCGGCTTTTGTAAACGGGAGTCTGGCCATAAGAACTGAGGATGCCGAGATTTCAAGCGGACAGGCGGCTCTCGGCTGCAGTTATCATAATGTAAAATTCGCAAATCTCAGAATATTGCCGGTTGAATCGGGAAACACCTCTTGCAGGCGCTATGATGACAAGGACGGGTGGTTGATTTATATCGGCAGCTGGGAGAAGGAGGACGGTGACTATAATAATTTCGGGAGAACACTCCGGAAATCCAATGAAAAAGGCTCCAGCGTATTATTCAGGTTCAATGGTACGGGGTTCAGCATAATCGGGAAAAAAGGCGCCGACTGCGGTAAAGCTCAGATTTTTATAGATGGGGTATTAGAGACAATAACAGATTTATACCGGGACTGTCCGGAATTCAGAAAGACCCTTTTTTCAAAGCATTTTCCTGAAGCAGGTGAACATGAAGTTAAACTTGTGGTTGATGAAAGCAAAAATCCGCAGGCCGGGAATAATTATATATATATCGACGCAGTTGAGATAATGGGTGGAAAAGGTCTGTGTCAGATTGTACATAATTCCTGGTGAACAGCTATATACCGAATGATACGTGCAGTGGTGTAATAGGACGCTGAATAAAATAATTATTCAGCTCCTGCTCGATTATTTTACTTATAAAAAGAATTGTGATGATAAAATAATTCAATTTTTTAATCATAATGGCCTTAATTTCAACCCAATCAGCCATGCCCCTTAAACACAACTTTTAAAAGCAAATAATGCATTTACAATGGTAGGCGATATGGAATTTGCTGATCGTTTTGCTTCCACTCCTGATGATGTCATGAAGCTTAACATCAGCGCAATTAAGGACGTAGTAGTAAATTTAAGCTGGCAAATGGTTTATTCAAAACCGATGAGGAATTTGAGGCACTGTGGGACAAAATGATTAAGGATTGCAAGGATCTTGGCGCTGAAGATATTATAAGGTGGAGACTGGATGATCTTGCAAACGCCAAGAAAATAAAAGATTCATTGGTAGATGTTGCAGCAGGGGGATTGGATTTGGCTGTCAGAAAGTATAGAATAATATAGGTGCTAAGTTATTTTTGATTATGGGAGAGGTACATAAATGGAATGCTTTATTTTAAATCAAGATACGTTGTTTTGCCTGCCGAATCCGATGTCAAAGCCTGTTAAACATGCAGTTGACATCCTGTTCAGGGATTTTGAAAAGGTCTTCGGAGTAAGGCCGATGGTGGCGGATAATGAAGAAGCTGTGTCGGTTGTGGTTCGATACGCTGACCGGGATGAAACTCTTGCAGGAAAACCAGAATGCTTTCAGATAACCTTTTCAGAAACGGGCAAAATGCATGTAACCGGATGCGATGATTTGGGAATTATATATGCACTTCTTTATGTAAGTGAAAAGTATCTTGGCGTGGATAAGTTCTGGTTCTGGACCGGGAAAGAGCCTGAAAGAAAAGAAAAAATTGAAATACCGGCGGTTGACTACACTTCTCCCCGGCCAAGGGTACGATTCAGGGGCTGGTTTGTAAACGACGAGGTATGCCTTATCGGATGGACCGATGTATACCCGCCGCCAAAGGAAGTGTGGATGCCGGTTTTTGAAACCCTGCTGAGGTGCGGCGGGAACATGGTGATACCCGGAACTGATCTCCCGAGGACAGGAATACATTGGGAACTGGCATCAGAAATGGGACTGTATATAACGCACCACCATGCAGAGCCGCTTGGAGCGGAGATGTTTTTCCGGGTCTATCCCGACAAGTCCGCAAGTTATGACGAAAGTAAAGAGCTGTATGAAGGTTTGTGGGAAGAAGCGATAAAGAAGCAAAAAGATAAAAAGGTTGTCTGGGTATTCGGTTTCAGGGGGCAGGGTGACTGTCCTTTCTGGGAGAATGCTCCTGAATACAATACACCGGAAAAACGCGGGGAATTAATAAGCCGCGTTATGCACAGGCAATACGAGATGCTTTGCAAGTACGTGGAAAATCCTCCATGTTCCACTTACCTTTACGGTGAAATAACAGAGCTGTATATGCAGGGTTTAATCGATATTCCCGATGGAGTAATAAAGATATGGTCAGACAACGGATATGGAGAGATGGTGTCCAGGAGACAGGGAAACCATAACCCCAGAGTCCGGTCGCTTCCCACCGAAAAAGATGCAGGTCCCCATGGCCTGTATTATCATATTACATTTCATGATTTGCAGGCATCAAACCACCTGGTTATGATGCCAAACGAACCTGCTTTTATAAAAAGCGAGCTGGTTAAGGCTTTTGACGCGGGAGCGGATCACTACCTGTTGTTAAACTGCGGAAATATACGGATGCATGTTTATTTTCTCGATATAATAAATAAACTTTGGAGCGAGGGTGATATTGACACCGGAACCCACCTGGAGGATTTCTGCAGGCGTTATTTTTCATCTGCCTGGGAAAAAGCAGCAGATTGCTACAGGAATTATTTCAAATATGCGATACGGTATGGCAACAATCCGTCAGATGCAGCAGGAGACGAGTATTACCACCACCCTGTCCGGATGATTATAGGGCATTGGGTAAGAGGAGAAATTCATGAAACGGCAAAGGATTTACTATGGGCGACCGGAGATTTGTCCTTTTCAGAACAGGTAAGATTCTTCTATGACAAACTGGTTGATTCGGTTGCTGATTTTGAAAAACTGGAACAGCAATGCCTGGGTGCCTGTAACAGTTTACAGGGGGAAGAAGCCGTATTTTTCAGGGATAATATTATGTTCCAGGTGAGACTTCACCTTTCGGGCTGTAAAGGGTTTATTTCCCTGTGCAAATCTTTTTTTGAATTTGAAAAGGGCAATTACCCGCTGGCCTTTGTATATGCATCCCAGTCAATATGGGATTACAGGGAAAGCCTCAACGCCATGTCCGAAAGTGAGCATGGAAAGTGGAAAAACTTTTACAGGGCCGACTGGCTTACAAATGTCAAAAGCACTATCTACAGTCTTGAAGCATTGAGGAAATACTTAAGGATGCATGGGGACAGTCCCGATTTCTTCCTTTGGTACAAGGCGTTTATAATGCCCGAGAACGAGAAGAAAATTTATCTTGAAAATACCCATCGCAGGCCGCTGTCCGACGATGATCTTGCGTTAAAACTCAGGGAAAAGTTTCTTGGGAGATAGTCTGCATATTAAACGCTTCAATAACAGATGCCGTTCTTTTTTAACAGTCTGTGAAGAGCGTGTTGTAATACTCCGATAATTACTGCCATATGCAGATAATGGGGAATGCCTCCTGTAAATGTGCCGGATTGTAAGCAAGAAATAAAGCCGGTTGACATTCCTAATTTATACCTGTCTTCAGTTAAATAAAAGCATGGGCTTCCGGGATCATAAAACTGATTTCGGAGGCTTTTTTGCTTCATATAGGATATATTGAAGCTTTGAAACCCATACACGCAGGGCTTAACCCGTGGTTAAGTCCTGTTGTCGTACCACTCCATTTATTACATATCACTTTATGATATTATTTTGTGTTGAGTAAAACACAGGTATCGGGAGGTGGTGCAATGAGCTTTACAGCTGCTGTGAATACATTTTTGACTGTAATTCTTCGGGGGTGCATCACAAACACGCCGCCAACCGCCTGTTTGCGAGAAAAATCAGGGAGCTTTGAAAGAAAGCGTGAACATGCCCTGCTTCATTAAACCGCGGGATGTTTAATGAAGGTAACAGAAAAGTGCTTGTCTTAAGCAATTTGTTACAGTAATATTAATTTACAAGTGTTATACATTTATTGAAATGTATTTAATTTTAATTAACTACCGAGATTTGCTGGAATAAAAATATATTACTCCCGATTCAGGCGGTTTGAGGGGTATTTATATGAAAAAGGCGATTTATTCAATTCTTATATCAATCCTTTTTGTCGGGTTCTTCCTGGTTATTATTGATGGTTTGTCGAAGGCCGGGGACGGATTTAATATTCCATCAAGGTTTGAGAAAGTGGTTGTCGACCTGGGTAAACAATACGGAACCGATGTCCTTGTTTTCACAAAGGAGTTAAATGTACCTTCTACTGTAGAACTAATTATTCAATCAAATGCTGCAAATGAAAAGAAGGTAAAAATAGTAAGCGAGTCTGAAATATTGGGAACCAATAGCAGTGAGATTGATTATACCGTTTGGAAATTAACCGGAAACGCATCAATATCGAGCACTTTAACATTAGATAAAGGCAGGTATTCGGTATACGTTACCAGTGAGAAAACTGACGGGAAGCTTGTTATAGGGCATGTGGAAACCGCCAGGGAACCATCCGAATTTGAAAGACTGTATAAAATACATAACGGGGAACCGAACAATCCGCCGAAAGGGTATGAAGAAATATACTCAACAGATCTAACAGGAAAAAGCTGCAAAGACGAAGTAATCTATACCATTACTCTTGATGAGGCCACGAACATCGGTTTATCGGTCTATACATCTTCAAAACAGGGAATTTTCAGTGTAGACCTCATTGGAAAAAATACAAGCTTTACAGGTCTGGTTCACCATGAGACGGGCAGAATATGCGATCAGTTGGAAGCTACGCTGCTTCCGGGTGAGTACTTGTTAAAACTTACATGCGAAAACGCGGATGGCTGGTTGTATGTATTTCTCAAGCAGTAAATACGCAGGAGGGTTTTATGGTTAAAAAGCAATCTCCCACGATTACCCAAGCCAATATCATGTTTTTTATAACTGCGGTTTTAACTCTTGCAGGAAGTATTTTATTACAGCCAAAACTGGGGACAGGAACAAATTTATGGATCAATGAATTTGTATACATACTCCTTCCGCCGCTGTTGCTTGCAAGGATAAACCGATGGCCGGTGGAGACGGTATACAGGTTTAATAAAATATCGGTTAAAAGCAAGTTAATCAGTATATTTTCAGCTTTAGCCATTTGGCCTTTTACATTTTATCTGTCGAAAAACATAAAAATGCTTCTGGATAATAAAGCAGGTGTTATTCAAACACCTCAGCCATCAATCCCTTCCATTTACCAGAGCTTGCTTCTCATCATTGGGATGATTGTTCTTGCGCCCATTTGCGAGGAAATATTTTTCAGAGGATTTGTACAAAGGGCTTATGAAGGTCGCAGCAAAAGCTATGGTTTCGTGACAGCCGCGCTGACTTTCGGAGCTTACCATGTCCTTAATGGAATCAGTGAAGTTATACCTGCCTGCATACTGGGACTGTGCATGGGTTTCCTGGTATATAAAACAGGATCGCTTGCGTCCTCAATGCTCTTTCATGCGGTTGCAAACATATCCGCATTAATCATTGGAGGAGCATTTGAAATGCATATTCGGGAAGGAATTCCCGTGTGGTTACATATTATTGCTTTCGCAGGCTTATGCATTTCCTTGCTTCTTTTGAGAAATGTCGGGGAAACTGACAATTCCTCCGGGAGTGCGGAAGAGGAAAACCACGATAATACATTTTCCGCAACAGGAAAGATCTTTTTAATACTGTCAATAATATTCCTGGTTTCAACAGGCATTGCAGAGATCATGGCAAGGTCGGGTATTGTACAATAATCTGGACCCTTCTCTATTTGCCTGACCAATAGACTAATATGTTGAATATGTAGAAGATGATAATGAGTGAATTAATTAATAGCCTGCCTGTAGCTCATTATATTGGTTACTCCGTAATTCCGGGCTATTTTATCAGCCTTTGAAATTGAATCGCTCAGTGCGTCAATGGCGTTCTGTATGTCGCTGCTGTCTTCCAGAATCAGCTCAATCTCATTGTCCTTAATGAATAATTCGCTTTTCTTGCACAAATAATAGGAAGAATTATGCCATACGAATTTAAGGCCGTCCTGCCATTGCTCCCCGGGAATCCCGTTTACTTCAGCCCTTATTCTGTAACAGTATTCATCAGATTTATCATTCAGGGTCAACGATATGTGATCAAGCTTCATAATACCACATCCTGTATTCAGATAAGAACTTTGGCTTTCATGCAACATTGCAGCAATATCGGGGTTCGGGCCGTATGTTACATGAAAAACTTGTTTTCACCATGCATATTTAAACAGAATATTTCAGAGCAAACAATCCTGTATTATTGTTAACAGAAAAAGCTGATATAATGCAAAATATAACGACCGAAATTCAATTTTTGATCTCAGGCCTTAAAATTATTGTTGCAAGCGGTGGTATCCTTAAAACCAGGGAATACGGCCTGCAATGATACGGAACATTTTCCGAATGGATTTTGCCTGCATTAACCACATTGCTGCCGCCGTATTCATCCCGGTCGCTGTTGAAAACTTCCTCGTAATATGTGTGAAAAGGCGCGCCTATGCGGTAATTTTCATGGGCCGCGGGGGTGAAATTGCATACAAAAATAAGCATATCCCGCCAGTCCTTTCCTTTACGGATGAAAGAAACCACGCTGTGCTCGGTATCATTGCAGTCAATCCATTCAAAACCTTCGTAATGGAAATCCACTTCATACAAAGCCGGTTCCTTCAAATAAAAATTATTCAGTTCCTTCACGTACCGGTGCATTTTTTCGTGCATCGGATAACCCAGGAGATGCCAGTCCAGGCTTTCCTTGTACTTCCACTCTATGAACTGGCCGAATTCCCCTCCCATGAATAAAAGCTTTTTTCCGGGGTGCCCGATGAAATAACCCAATGCCGCACGGAGCCCGGCAAATTTCTGCCAGTAATCACCCGGCATTTTATTAAGCAGCGAGCATTTGCCATGCACCACTTCGTCATGGGACAATACAAGGATGAAATTTTCACTCCATGCATACATGAAGGAAAAGGTGATAAGGTTCTGGTGGTATTTGCGGTATACCGAGTCCATGCTCATATAACGCAAAAAATCATTCATCCAGCCCATGTTCCATTTATGCGAAAAACCAAGTCCTCCGTCGTGGACGGGTTTTGTCACCATGGGCCACGCGGTGGATTCTTCTGCAATCATCAATACATTCGGGAAATACTGGTATACAACATAATTCAAATGCTTCAGGAAATCTATCGCATCAAGGTTTTCGCGGCCGCCATATTTGTTCGGGATCCATTCGCCTTCTTTGCGGCCGTAATCAAGGTACAGCATGAAGGCAACAGCGTCCACCCTCAACCCGTCAACGTGGAATATGTCGAACCAGTACACTGCATTTGATATTAGGAAATTCCTGACCTCATGGCGGGCAAAGTTGAATATATGCGTTCCCCATTCTTGGTGTTCGCCGCGAAGCCGGTCGGCATGCTCGTAACAGGCCGTGCCGTCAAACCGGGCAAGGCCATGCCCGTCCTTCGGGAAATGGGCCGGAACCCAGTCCAGGATAACTCCTATGCCGTTCTGATGGCAGGTATCTACAAAGAACTTGAAATCCTCAGGCTTGCCGTAACGGGCCGTTACGGCATAATACCCGGTTACCTGGTATCCCCAGGAACCGTCATAGGGGTGTTCCATGACCGGCAAAAGTTCAAGGTGGGTATAACCCATCTCCTTTGCGTACGGAATCAGTTTCTCTGCCAATTGCCTGTAGCTTAATGGTTTGAATCCGGTTTCGGACTGCGGGTCGGGATCGGGTTGCTGCATCCATGAACCAAGATGCACCTCATAAATGTTCACAGGCTTGTCAAAAGTGCTTTCATTAACCCGCTGCTCCATCCATTTCCTGTCGTTCCATTCATAATTGTGAAGATCATATACCCGTGAAGCGGTTTTTGGTGGTTTCTCGGCAAAAAATGCGTAGGGATCGGCTTTGAGATATATTTCATCAAAAGGGGTTTTAATCTCGTATTTATAAATATCGTTTTTCATAACTCCGGGGATGAATATTTCCCAGACACCCGAGCTTCCCAGCATACGCATCTGGTGCCGCCTGCCGTCCCATTGATTAAAGTCGCCTACAACGCTTACCCTTTTGGCCTCGGGAGCCCAGACGCCGAATGATACGCCCGAAACACCGTTAATTTCGCGTATATGGGCGCCCAATTTTTCATATATCCTGTGATGATTGCCCTGGTTGAAAAGGTACAAATCGTAATCCGATATGGTAGGCCAGAAAGAATAGGGATCGTAAGTTTCGAAAATGTGCCCGGTATAATCTGTGACTTTGAATTTATAGAGGTAATCATCGGAACGGCCGGGGAACACCACAGCAAAAAATCCCCGGTCGTCCTTTTTATTCATTTTATATGATATGCCGCTTTTCTCAAAAACAACCTCGATGCTTAGAGCGTTTGGTATGTATGCACATATTGCGGTTTCATTACCCTGTGTATGCATACCCAGTATCTCATGGGGGTTTCTGTGATAACCGCAGATGATGGCTTCTATACCGCTCTCATTAAAGACATAATCCATATGACAACCTCTGGCTCCTTGAAATTAAATGATTTATACTCTCCAACAGAAGTTAAACCCAAATATGAATTATGCCCCGAAACTGATTATTTAAACTATTTTTCAAGCACTTTAATAATACGGTAGATGATTGTTGCTGCCTCCGCCCTGGTAGCCGTGTATTTCGGACCAAGCTTATTGTTGCCTATTCCGTTGATGATGCCGGTAAAATACATTTGAGCGAAAGCTGACTGCGCATAAGGGTCTATTTCGGAATAATCCGTAAACTTGAACAAGGTATATAATGGAGGCTGCTCCAGTGTATGCCCTGCGGTTTTTATTGCCCGGGACGAATAATATACAATGTCCTGCCTTGTTATCGGCATATTAGGATAAAACATGCCATCTTTATCAGGTTCGATTATTTTATACCGGTAGGCGGTCATAATATAGCGGTGATGCCAGTCATCGGGCGTAACGTCCTTAAAGCTTCCTATCGGGGTTTCGGGCAGCGCAAAAGTTGTTACAAGCATTTTTACAAACTCAGCCCTTGTGATATTACCCGACGGATTGAAATTGCCCTTTCCGTCGCCGTTGACGATTCCCATCGCGGTAAGGGCATTTATGGCTTCACCGGCCCATGAAAGATGGGATGGAATGTCGCCGTAAACCGTCAAAGGCGGTGTTGTCACGTGGATCTCGTTGCTTGGGAATGATTCGCCTGCTGCATTTTTGGATTTCACTATATAGGAGTATGAGTGATTGGGTTCCACATTGGTGTCGGAAAAAACGGTAGCGTTATGCCGGGCAACACCGATTAGTTTATAATCATTATCGTAAATATCGCTCTTCCGGTATATTGTGAATTCATCTTCATTGTCCGACAGATCATTCCATGTAAGAACAACCCGGTTCGAGCCAACGACAGTAGGTATTGAAAGGCTTGGGGTCGCAGGGATTTTAGTTGTGTAGAATACCTCGTTGCTGAAGGCCTCGAATATCGGATCTTCACTATAGGCACGTATCCGGAGTGTATAATCAACGCCGTCGGTTGGAACAAACCTGAACATCGTCGTATCTTTCGGAAGCTTCTCATAGGTCTTCCATATGTCATTTATGCTGGTTTTATACTCGATGATATAATATTTTTCCATGTCGGAAAAGTCGTCCCAGCCAAGATACAACATACCGTCTATCAGGGACACAACCAGGCTTCCTTCATGCTTTTTAAAGGAAATTTTAACAGGGCCTGCGGCGGTGAAATCCGAAAAGATTGTGATGTTTTTAATTGCACGGATTTGATAGGTGTATGTTTCACCATTGGTAATATTCTCGTCCGAATACATATACTGCCCGCTCCTGGTAGTGCCTATATGCTTCCATATGCCTTCGGACCCGGTCATGCGCCATATTTCAAAGCCGGTTTCCACAGCCTTGTCATACTCCCATGTAAGGAATACCCTGTTGGGAACTATGCTTGTAATCTCAAAATTCTGCACCCGGGGCAACTGCTCGGTTGATATATAAATCTCGGGT
>ENA-OWOZ01002594-OWOZ01002594.1-bioreactor-metagenome-genome-assembly--contig:-NODE-2594-length-13271-cov-3.457026_pt1 | contig 13271 bp, 9 predicted proteins | sample MGYA00238140_ERZ651804 | MGnify/ENA primary metagenome ERZ651804 (study PRJEB26910, sample SAMN07631232) | bioreactor metagenome | isolation source: Switchgrass digestor | place: USA: Dartmouth... | reverse complement strand
CCAACCTCCCGGTACCTACCCAGATAAAGTGGATATCCTTCCTAATCTCTAAAAGCTCCTTTACCACGTCAGCTATAAACAGAGAGTTTTTTGCTTCACACATCCTTCCCACAGTCAAAAAGCATATCTTGTCCCGGGGCAGGCCCAAACTTTCTCGACATAGCTTTTTATCGTGTTCTTCCATGCGATACTTATCTACATTTATACCGTTGAAAATCACTTTGCTGTCTCTCCGATCAACCCGGCCCCACTTATGCATATAATCGTTAGCTTGTTTGGAACAACCTAAGAGATGGGTTGCAAACAATCGTATCAGTGATTTCATCAGCAGGCGGTAAAATTTCGTAGACAGAGTTGCATGCACACTGGTGGCATTCACACTGTGCGTGCTGTGGGCATGGCTTATTCTTACCGGAACTCCTGCGATAAAAGCGGCCAGCAGATTGACTCCGTTAAAGAAATCAATATTGCTGTGTACAACATCAAAGGGGCCTTCTTTTTTCAGCAATTCCACCAGCTTTGTAAAATGCCTGACTATATTTTTCAATCCATTCAGGTCGCTCGTCTTATATACCTTACATCCCGCATTGATCACCCTGTCTTCATAAAACTGCTTTCCTTCCGTTGCCAGGGCAAAGCTTATTTCCACCCTCTCCCGGTCTATATTGTCCACCACATTGATGGCAAAGGACTCTATTCCACCAGGTGCCAGGCCATGCAGTATATACAGAACTTTCTTTTTTTTCATCCCTGGGTACCCCTCCTGTTGATGATTGATACCTTTACATAAAATAAAATCCCTCTGCTATGGCATCATCAAGACAGCCAGGGCGATTCCCTGGGTGAAAGGAAACTCTCTAAATACCGTCGAATAGATTCCGATCCCCTTGGTGTCTCCCTGGGAGAAGTCTATTGTGCCGTCTTTCCTTGTGGACATTTTGAGCTTCTGCATCCCCTTTTCGATTGCTTTCAGGTATACATCCCCACCAATGATGCCATGCTTCAGGGATTTTTTTATAAAATAGAGGAGCATTGCCGTCACCGATGAATCAAACTGGTTGTCATCCATGAAAAAGGAATGGCCCCAGCCACCATCCGGCCTCTGAAATCTGATAAAGGATTGCGCCAACAGCATGATGCTTTTGCCCAAAAACTCCTTTCGGGGATGGTTTTGGGGCAGCTCTTCATAGGAATCTATCAACCCCAGCGCATACCAACCCACACCTCTCCCCCATCCATAAATGCCCAGGGGCACTTTGTTTTTTATATGATAGGCATGGGCCGGAATGCCGGTGGACGGATGAAGGCCAAAGGCAGAATAATTTTCTATCTGCTGTAAAGCCAGATCCACCAGCTCCGGCTTGTTATAAACCGTTCCAAACCGTATCAGAAAGGGACAAATCAAGCCTACCGTATCCACCAGCCGGTAATTTGCAATTGCTTTTCTGTAAAAAACAGTGCCATCTTCGCCTGTATGCTCCGTAATGAGATCCGCCACCTTCTTCATTCCGTCATAATAAAGACGGTTATTATAATGGGGAAGCCTCATTACCGCATAGGCTAAAAGGCCGTAGTCGATATTGCCGGGGACTGTTTTCCAGTCGTTTTTTCTGTCAAACAGCTCCTTTATCGCATAGCTGGCAGCGTCCGATGCTTTTTTATCCTCCGGCCGCTCCTCAAGATAATAACTCAAGCCCAGGAGCAAGCCTCCCCTCTGCCATGCCTGGAGCGCATTGTATGAATATTTTCCGGACATCTTCTCCAGCAGGACAAATCTCATATTATCGCTGACCTGAACCGCAGGCATATGGGCAATCCATTGCAAAACCTTATTCCTAACCGCAGATTTCCATTCCTCAAAGCTGGCGAAATCCCCTATACCTTTTCTTGATAGGACTTCCTTCTTTATCAGATAATAATCATACCCCTTCACCAGGATAAGCAGCAATCCTGCGGCTGCAAGCAAGAAAAGCAGCGCATAAAGCACAATTTCCATTGCTGATTTAAAACTTATGATCAACACCTATACCTCCTTCCGGTGAACATTGAACATTTGCAGCATGATGGATTTCACTTTCCTGCGTTCGCCTTCCTCCAGTACTACAGAAAATATCATTATGCAATATATGGCTGATACAACCCCCGATAATGAAAAAAGCCCAAACCAACTTTCCACAGGAAACATCCTCTGTAATATTGCCCCTGTCAAAACAACAAAAGCTGCTCCGGCAGCTGGCATTAATATTCCCTTATAATAGGCAGTCAGCGGCTGCTTAGTAATAATTGAGCTGTATATAGGGGTAAATACCAGGTTCTTTGCAGTCAATACAGTCATGCCGGCAATGACGATCCCGAAGGCTCCCATGTCCAAGGCCATGCTGAGAGCCACTGCCAGGGTAAAATTGACCATGCCCATTGCCAAAGTGACGATAGCCGGTATCTTCACCCGGTTGGCGGCAGAAAATATGCCAAAAAGAGGCTGAACAGAAAGGTTGACGGAAAGGTGCAGCGTCATGAGGCCGAAAAGGAAGCCATAATCCCTGAATCCTTCCCCCAGCCACAAAGCCAGGAGCTGGCCGCCAAAACCACAGGCGAGGCCGACAGGCAGAGCCATCATAATTCCCGTGATTTTAACCGCTTTGTTGGAGTACTCCACCAGGCCATGTATATCTTTACGTGCATACAGATCCACCATGGTAGGGTTGAATACTACAATCACCGAAGCCACAAACCCCCTGAGAAGGTTTGAAAGCTGGAGCAGCGCCGAGTATTCCCCTGCCGCTTTGGCTCCCAAAGCCCAGTTTGCCACCAAAAGATCGATCTGCAAAAAAAGGGTGGCCCCGACGAAGTTTACCGAATTCCATATTCCGGAGGACAACAGCTCCATAAGCCTGGCCAAGTCGAACCTGGATGGGCGAAAAGATATGTCCGGCAGCAGCTTTCTGAAAAAATATATATTCTGGACAAAATAAATTGCCGAGGCTATAAGCGTTCCCAGGGCTACAAACCACATTTTCGGTGCAAACATATAAAGGAGCAGGAGTATGGCCAAAGACCTCAGCACCGTATTACCACTGCTCAGTATACCGCTTATGTCAAGCCTGTTTTCACAGAACATCGCCATTCCAAAGGCCGTGCCCATCAAAGAAAGGATAAATACGGCACCGTAAAGGACAAGGCTTGTTTGCACGTCGGAAAGCAGGTAATCCGGCACATTCATTATTTTATCTATAAAGCAAGTCATTAAAGCCAGAGGAATCACGATAAAAGCAGCCAATACGGAGGAGGATACCAGGGAGGTATTAAAATACTGTTCCGCTAAACCTCTATCCCCGGATTTTACCGCATAGGTGAAAAAGCGTGAAGCCATACCGTTTAAAGCGACAGTCATCACCGACATGTAATTTACCAGCTGCTGTGTCAGAGGTATGAATCCATATGCCTCAGCTCCCAGGGAGTTGATGATATACGGAGTAAGCCACATGGATATCAGCAGTGATATGGCAAAGGATGCCATGTTCGCCATCATATTGACGGAAAGTCTGCTCTTCATGCTTACAACCTGCCCCTTCCTGCTGCTACCTGTTTCAGCATTACGGCCGCTTCACCTGCATTTTTTATGTATGCGGGCATGACCTTTTCCAAATGTTTTCGGATGTTGTGCTCGTTTTTTAAAAAATACCTGAAAGCCTTGCAAAGCTGTTCCGGCTTCCTCATCTCCTGCACCGGCAGCACATAGTTCTGCTCCCCACCAAAAATGTCCCGGGCTATCCCTCTGGACTTAACGCTGTATCCCAGTACAAGGGCAGGCACGCAAGAGGAATATGCTGCTATGGTGGAATGGGTTCTCGCCCCCACAAAAATCCTGCACTTGGAAATCAAGCCTTTCAATTGGGGAGCTGTGTAGCCGTCACCCACAAGAACCAACCTCCCGCTGTCCCTGTATCTGTCATACAGCATCTTCAACACAGCATAATCACTGCTTTTTTCAGTGACCACATGGGGAATAAGGGCGATGTTAAAATCCGTGAGATGTATGATTTCATCAATCAGCTTTGAAACCGATGCAAAAGCCATTCCTTTCCGGCTCTCATAATTCATAATAAGGGGGCTTAAATTCACTCCCACCATTTTGCCGCTTTTCCATCCTGCCGGTAGCGGTACGTCTTCCTTTTCCATACTAAATGCCGGGTCCGGGTATAGAAATATGTTTTTACTTATATTCAGCCTCTTTAGTTCATGATATGTAACCGACTCCCTTGCAAACAAAGCATCAAACTGCCCCAGATCCTCCTTCATCCGCTCGCTTACACTGCCAGGCTCTATGGAAGCTCCCCACAATACCAGTCTTTTTCCCATCCTCTTTATTGCCCGATCCAGGGCATACAGATGCAGTGGTTCTCCATAGCAGTAATTGTCTCCTCCGACCGAAAGGCATATGTCACTGGAAGCTGCCGCATCTATGACTTCCCTTTGGGAAATCTCAAAGGAGGCCTCATAGTCTTTCAGCACCCGGTTATAGAACACATATTTGAGCCATGGCCATGTATACCTGTCAATTGCCGTATTATGGGGAATATGCATATCAATTTGAGCCGGATTTGATTGCGAATCCTTCTCAAAATCATGAGAGGCTAATTTAATCTCCCGGTATTCGAAGCTGTCGGCTATCATTTTTGCTGTGCTTCTGACGATTGCTTCGCATCCGCGGTTGCCATATCCCCCGTGTCCAAACATCAATATCCTGGTTTTGCTCACTGATTCCACCATCCTTTGTTCCTGTTACCCGATGAGGCGGTAAAACCCCTTCACTTTACTCTCATAATCGGTCTTCTCTTTTGAAAGGTTATTCTGCAATGCTTGCCTTGCATCTGGGTTGTCTATCAAAAACCTGATTTTTTCATATATGCTTATTGCATCGATATCGGACAAGATTCCCGTCAAACCGTCATGAATCTGGTCATATACGGTAGGAAACCGGGTTGCCACTATGGGTTTTCCCAGTATTTTAGCCTCGTCTATGGATAGGGATTTGCCTTCAAAGCGCGAAGTCTGCACGTAAATATCCGCAGCCTTCATATACGGATATGGATTGGGAACCGCACCTTTCAGGATGAATTTTCCTTCCAGGCCATATTTGATAATCCTTTTGGAATACTCCTCCTTGAGAGGTCCGTCCCCCAATATAATCCACCGGAATTCATAGCCATCCTTTTGCAAAAGCCGCGCAGCCTCGATAGATAAGTCTATCCCTTTCTGTTCTGCCAGCCTTGCCGCCGTAACAATCAAGGTATCCTTTGCATCGATGTCTGCCGCATGATTCGCCATCTCCTTTATCAGCTTGGGACATGAAATGTTCTCCACCAATACAAATTTATCTTCCATATCCGGAAAGCACTGCTTTAAAGCCTCAACACAGGAGTCGGACACAGCGGCTATGTAATCCAGCTTTTCAAAGTAGGGTCTGTCATACTCAAAATTCAGACCGTAAGCTATGTAATCTATATGTATCCATCCAATCTTTTTTTTCGCATTGACTTTTTCCGCAATAAAATAGTCCGGGTATTTTTCCAGGTATCCTATTGCCGCGTCATACTCATCATAAATGAAGGGAGCAGCCGGAGATAAATGATTCCAGAGTTTTTGCTGCCTTGGCTGGGTCATGCGGCACAGTTTTGACTTTATAGAAAGCATAGCCCTATGATAAGCGAGGTCAAACCTTAAATATGCCGCCAAGCTTGCCAGGGATTTAAAAAACGGCAGCTGGAAAGCCGCCCATTCCCTTGTATGTTCCAGCACCTTTACCTGGGACGGAAGCAGATCTAAAAACATGCCCTTTTTATAAAAGAGGAACAGGTCAACCTCATACTGTTCATAATCCAGGCTGTGAAGCAGGTTTATCAGACTTTTTTCCGCTCCTCCCAAACCCAGGCTATCTATTACAAACAGCAGCCTTTTTTTCATCACCATTACCTCTCATCTTCGCCACCAATGGGCTTATATACTTTACATAATATACAGCTAAAGCAATTTTCAGGCATGACTTGCTGTAGAGAGCATGAAAAACATAGTTCATAAAGCGGCTCTCATAGAATAAAGGCCGACTCAGCTCTTTTATCCTGTCTCTTATGAACCTATCGCCCGTAAGGCGGCGAGCTTCAATAATTCCTGACATTCCTCCGTAGTAGATTTTCCGGCAGATAAGTGTAAGAGCTGCGTTGACAAACCATTGAGCTGCCAGCTCCCTCTTGGCTTCAAAACTGATAAAATCCCATTCTCTAATGATGGAGTTCTTTAGAGAAAATAAACTGATATAGTTATCTATGCCAATGTTTCTGATATTGTTTGTTGCGCTTCCTTCAACAATGCGATAGTTATACAGAGCCTCAGGTATGTGAAAAAAAGTCGATGCCCTGGTAAAAGCCATCATGTTGAACAGATAATCCTCACCAATCCGGATGCCTTCAGGGAACAGAGTCCCGTTTTTCTTTATGAAATCAAGCCGGTATATTTTATTAAACGGGGAAGCAAAGGCATCGCTCCTGATAAAAAAGGGCAGGATCTCCTTCCGTATTCCATCCGTATATATGCATCTGCCTTTATCAAATGGAAAGGTATTGACTTTCCGGGACATTGCTCCGGGATTTACCGTGAAAAAGTCACAGGATATTATGTCACAATTATATGCTTTTGCCGCTTCATACATTCTCTCATAGGCATTTGGTTCCAACCAGTCATCCGCATCCGCAAAACCTATGTATTCACCCCTTGCTCTTGCTATACCGGCATTGCGGGCTACGCTGACACCCTGGTTTTGTTGATGTATAACAGTCACATTTTCATGCCGGGAAGCATATTCCTCCGCAATTCTGCCGCTGCCATCGGTGGAGCCGTCATTTACCAGTATTATTTCCATACCCTCCAACGTCTGGTTTAGCAGGGAATCCACCGCTTCAGGCAAATATCTTTCGGCATTAAAAACCGGCATAACAACGCTCACTTTTATATTTTTCCTCTTAACGTCAACCACTGGTTTCTACCCCTCTATCAACCTGTAAAGCTTGTTAATTTCACTCCTGTTTCCGCTGCTCTCCTTTTGCAAATTGGATACAAGCGAATCCCTCAAGGCTTTGCTGCCCATTAAAAGCTTTATGCTTTCACAGAGCCCCTCCGGGCTCATATCCGACACGAGCCCGTTAACCTTATCCTTGATCTGGTCTTTAACTGTACCATAGCAGGTAACCACAACAGGCCTGCAAAGCACCTTGGCTTCTTCAACGGCAATGGATTTGCCCTCATACCTCGAAGGCTGCACATATATATCCGCATTTTTCATGCAAGGATAAGGATTTTGCATTGAGCCTTCCAGCAGGAAGTATTTCTCCAGATTGTATTCCTTTATCTTTTTCTCCAGCTCTGCCCTAAGGGGACCTTCACCAATAACTCTCCAGATAACCTCATGTCCACCGTTTATCAGCAGTCGGCAGGCCTCCAGCGCCATATCTATTCCTTTGGGATAAGCCAACCGGGCAACAGTAACCAGCTTCACCGGTTTTTTGAGGGCAGCCTGGGCTGCCATTCCTTTCTTCCCTTCTTTTACCCTCTTTGCCTCATTATCTTCTACTTCCTTCCCTGTTTCTTTTATTACCTCTATCTCTGTCCCTTTAGCATTTTCTGCTTCTTCTGTCCTTATCTCTTTTACTTCTGCTTCCCCTTCGGCTTCCTGTGGCTCTTTCTCCCCTTTCACTCCATTGAGCTCCTCTGTTTCTTTTATTTCATCCATCTCCTTTATATCTGCCATCTTTCTGATCAGTTCCGGCAGCAGGATGTTCTCAATTATCATCACCTTGTCCTTATGGGCAGGAAACATGTCTTTCAGCACCCTGGCGCATTCCTCCGAAACGGTAACTATATAATCCAGCTTGCAAAAATACCTGTCTTCAATCCTTTTATTTATATCAAGCCGGGAATAGTTTGTATGGACCCATCCGATTTTTTTGCTGGCCTTCACCTTGTCTGCGATAAAATAAACCGGGTTCTTTTCCATATACCCTATGGCGGCATAATACTGATGATCCAATGCCGGCAAAGCTCTCCGGACATACCTCCACAAGTGCTGCTCCACCCGCTCCGGGGAACTGAATGTCCTGCACAATGCTGCCTGCATCACCCTGCACAACATGAGGTCAGGCCTTCCTTGCCTTGCCAGAGTCTTCATGGAACTCGCAAAGGAACTGTTCATTACCTTCCAATACTCAGGGCCCGGAAGGAGGTTAACCTCCGGCGGCACCAGCTCCAGGAACAATCCATCGGCATCAAACAGGAACAAATCCACTTCAAAGGAGGAGTAATCAATGCAGTTCAGCAGTGTAACCAGGCTTTTTTCAGCTCCACCGCACCCGAGATTGTTCATCACAAACAATAATCTTTTTTTCATAAACCACCTTAACTGTGCCGCAGATAACATTTCAATACATATGCTATAATATGCGGACATGTACCGATAAATTCCATTGAGTTGTGACTTAATCGACGCTGAAAAACCAGAAAAAGCCATCGTTGCGGATAAGGAAGTCCTTGATTGGATTGCATCTGCCCATCAAAAGGTGAATCTTTTATCTCATGCATATGGGATGATCTCCCTTTGCCTTTTATTAAGAAAAACAGAGTTGGGCGGCACATCCCCTTTAACTATGCTGCCCGCAGCAATCACCGCATTGTCTCCTATATGGGTGTTCCTAAGGATGACAACGTTGGAACCGATCCACACATTGCTTCCTATTACCACTTCACCGGTAAGCAGCCTGTCAGTTGTCTCTTTCCGGTAATTGTGATCATGATCGTATATGCAAACATTCTGCCCTATTTTTGTATAACTGCCGATGGATATCCTTCTTACACAGTTTATATTGCAGTTATCATTGATAAAAACCTTCTCCCCCAGAACCAGCTCGCTGTCGAAATCCACCCGGATGGTGACATTCTTTCTTATGAATACAAAGGGATTTATGGTAATCTTTGATTTTTTGCAGTATACATCCATCCTGCTTCTCGCCCCCAAAAAGTAAAGGCCTCCTTTTATATTTCTGAAATAAAGCATCTTGTATATCAAAGCTCTGAAAATCGCTATGCTGTTTGTAAGATACATTATGAAAAAGTAATACGCTCCCCTCTGCCTGCATTCATCAAGCAGTCCTTTTACTATCTTTTTTGCCTTTTCCATGGGTATTTCCTCCCGGCTTGCCTTATGATAGCTCCATATCACATTTTTCACAGAATGCCTTTGTCAAAATGTCGGTGATCCTATACCGTCATGCTTCCATCAATCCATATAATTTCTCTATTTCATAGACATTGAAATAACTTGTACTCAAGGTATTCTCCTCCAGCTTCCTTCTCATTCCGGGATTGTCAATCAGAAGCTTTATCCCCTTCACAATGCCGTCAACTCCCTGCTCTGTGATGATTCCATCAAAGCCATCTCTCACCTGGCTGGCAGCTGTGGGATAGTTGGTGATCAAAACTGGCTTCCCCAGCACCTGGGCTTCGGTTACGGTTACGGCCTTTCCCTCGTAACGGGACGGCTGAACATATATGTCACAGGCTTTTATATACGGATAGGGATTGAGCTTTTTACCCAGCAAAATAAATTTATCCTCCAGACCGAGGTTTCTGATCAAGTCCCTGATGCAAGCTTCCTCGCATCCATATCCGACAACATACCATTTAACCTTATATCCTTGATCCAGCAGCACTCTGCATGCCCTTACAGCGTCGTCAATCCCCTTGGCAAAGGCAAGCCTTGCCACCGTTACCAGCTTGATGTCCCGGTCATTATCATTTATCTCTCCGGATACATCCTCCTTGGCCATTTTTCTTATATAATCCGGAGAGGTTATATTTTCAATGACCACCGTGCGCTCCTCAAACTGGGGATACCTTTTTAGAAATGCTGTCCTGCACCCGTCAGAAACAGCTGCTATCCGGTCAAACTTTCCCCACATTTCCGCATCCAGTTTGTTGTCAATCTCCAGGCATGAATAATCCGTGTGCACCCACGCTATCTTTTTCCTGGCATTGACCTTTTGTGCAATAAAATAATGAGGCCATAAATAACTGATGGCGACATCGTATTGCTTTTTAAGCCGCGGAAGCACCGGGAGGGAAAATTTCCATCCCAGCTGCATCGGAATAAGGCCTGACTCCTTGTAACCCTTCCGGATGGCAGCCAAATGCCCCAAATATTTAGCCGCTATCCGGGAGAGAGCAATTGCCGGATGTCCGCTTCTCAGCACTTCGGATACTGGCTTTCTGAAAGAGGCATATTGCGGTATTTCAGGAAGCAAGTTGGGGCCTTCCGGCAGTAAGTCCATAAATTCCCCATGATGCCTGAAAAGCATAAGATCGACATCAAATCTGCCGTAATCAAAGCTCTCCAGCAAGCTTATAAGGCTTCTTTCAACCCCGCCTATCTCCATATCGAAAGCAGATATCAGAATTTGCACCATACTGTCCTCCGATCATATAAAATAACTATCTTGCTCTTTCAGTTAATGCAGGAAGAAACCAGCATACAGCTATTGTTGTCCCAAGCTGCTCGTGTAATAGCACAACCGCAAATCTACTGCTTAAATTGAAGAATCAACTTTATACAGGAATGTAAGCAATACCCGCATACATCAACCTAATTTTGCTATCGTGATTGTTTTCCATCGCAGCAATGCAGTACTAATTAAACAGGACATTCCTATAATAGTCGCTCCAACCGACAACCTGGTACCCACTGAAAGCCAGATAGAAGACGATGATTCCGGCATAGATCACAACGCTCTTTTTCCGCGGGTAGAAAGCCAGCAACCGTGGTATGAGCACCAGGTTAAACAGATCAAAATATATGCAAAGCCTGTAAAAATACAGGTATTGGGTGCTGAACATATAAAATATCAGGTTGAACAGGGACATAAAAATGAAGATGCTGCTTTCCGGCCATTCCTTCTGCAGCCGGTCCCGGACAATGAAAGCCATAACTATGGGTATCAGCGCTACAAAAATCCTGAGTATATTGGTGGAAGCGCTGTTATTGAGTATATCCTGGCCATAGCCGGCATAGGATGTTTTCTCCACCAGCTTTACAAAAAATTCTATGAAAGGCCTGAATACCACCACCAACCCTGTGGAAATCCCCACAATAGCCCAAAAGGTTTTGCTCCAAGCTTTTTTCCCGGCCAGAAAATAAACCGGCAGCAGCAAAAGAGCCGACTGATGGAACGTGGATGCCACCAATATCGCAAGAAAATATTTTAAACCATCCCTTTTCAATATGAATTTTACAGCCCAAAAACATATGGCTCCTGCCATCGACTGCCGGATTCCATTCATACTGACATAATAAAGCACTGTTCCGAAATACAAAAATATGCCAAGCTCAAAGGGTTTTGCATATTTATAGAGCGTCAAAACAATAAAAAGATTTGTAATAAAGGCTGTAGTAAATATGAGAATCTGAGGGTTGTCTGATATTTTAAGCAAAGCAAGCATCAAAAGGCCAAAACCTGCATCTCTGGATCGGATATCGATCTCAGGGTTTGATGCCAGCAGCCTGTAGGAGTGGGCATAGGCTGATGTATCCCCGATGCTGTATTCTGATCTGAATCCCGATACTATCACAAGTACAGCAAATATCAAAAGCTTGCTCACCCTTGACAATACCGGCGAGTTATATTTACTGTTAGCTCCCAGGTAAGCAATCACATAGGTTATAGCTAAAGCTCCATAATAAACGTATATCATATATGCACCTTTCTTCTGAAGTGTGTGGCACTCTTTCATGAGCATTTTGAGCACAAGCATCATGTATGATTCAGGATAAATGACTGCAGATAACATGCTGCTGAACTTTACTCTTAGCACTTGATATCAGCCGATGCCAATCCACAACTACATAGCTGGGCCGGTTTTACTCTATCCATGTGCGCCTTGGTTTAGCTGTGCTTTTGCCCCATCACATTTGCAAGCCATAGATATTGTAAAGAGTCTTTACGGTAGCTCTCAAATCGTATCCATTTTCTGATATGGTCTTTGTGGTAGCCTCCGGAGGAATCCTTTCCCTTTTCAGGCTGCTGATTATCGCTTCGTACCATGAATCCAGACTGTCCCCAAGGCTAACCTTTTTTATTAGTCCCAACCCCATATCGCACTCGTCAGGTATGGTATCGGATATGACACAGGGAGTGCCTGCTGCCTGCGCTTCTATGAGAACTATCCCCAGCCCTTCATACAACGATGGAAAGACGAATATGTCAAACATGCGCATGTACAGGTGGACGTTTCTCTGAACTCCCAAGAATTTTACATATCCATCCAGCCCTTTATCCATTACTTCCTTTTCAATGCGCTCCCTTAAATCTCCCTCTCCTATCAGCACAAGCTTAAAGCCCAGTCCTCTGCCGACTAGGAATTCAGCTAATTTAACCAAGAATGCGTGGTTTTTTTGTTCTCCAAACTTGCCCACATGCCCTAGCACCAGGGTGCCCTCACCAATACCCAATCTCGCTTTCAAGTCGTTTATTTCATCAATTTTAACGGATTTATAGGGTGCCAGATCCACAGCATTGTATAAAATATCCACCTTCCCTTTCATAAGGGATTTTTCTCCGAACAGGAACCGGCCTGCCGCTTTTGTACATGCTACGTTTTCGGTGGCGTTCAGTTTTATCAGAATCCTCATCAGCATAAAATAAATCTTTCTTATAAATATGTGTCCATGATCTCCTTGCGTGTTGTGGGAGTGGCAAATTCTCGTCCTCACTCCGGCCAGCCTTGCAGCCAGCAGGGCGAGACCGGAATTGAAAAGGGTGTGGGCATGAACAGCATGATACGGACCGTATCTTTCGATTATATCCTTCATATCTGCTATAAACCTTACCGGATTTGATACATTGGGAGGTGCAACATAGAATATCCGTCCGCCCAATGCCTTGATCTCATCATCATAGTGGCATTTGTTCGTGGTAAAGGACACAAAATCGAATTGGATCCTGCTCCTGTCAATCTTCCTGTAAAGATGCATCAGCATCGTTTCCGCACCACCGATGTTCATACCTCCGGTGACCTGCAAAATCCTCACTTTTCTTCCGGTTCTTTCGGTTTTTGCGTTTATCCCGGCTCCCTCCACCTGTTCAGTTATTCCGGGTCCTCTCACTTTTTCGGTTATTCCGCCTATTTCGGATCTTTTAGCTCTTAAGGCTCTCCCTTTTTCTTTTTTCATTTTG
>ENA-OWOZ01002591-OWOZ01002591.1-bioreactor-metagenome-genome-assembly--contig:-NODE-2591-length-13281-cov-3.801348_pt1 | contig 13281 bp, 12 predicted proteins | sample MGYA00238140_ERZ651804 | MGnify/ENA primary metagenome ERZ651804 (study PRJEB26910, sample SAMN07631232) | bioreactor metagenome | isolation source: Switchgrass digestor | place: USA: Dartmouth... | reverse complement strand
AGACCACGGGAGATATCACAGCGCTGGTTGTCCAGGTAGAAAAAGTTACCACAAGTGCCGGAACTGTCAAAAAACCGGTTTCCCGCACTCAAACCAGGCAAAATGTCAGGACGAAAGTTGACAAGCTGAACAAAGCTCCTGCTATCACATACAAGTATGACCGCAGAAATGCAGCAAGGTATAAAAGCACTGTACTGGTAGTGATGGTAATAGCCTCCGTACTGTTCCTTTTCGGGATCCTGTTCATGATAATTTCATCGCTGTTAAACACAGGTAAGGAGAATATTGGAAAGAAGCCGCCGACTACTACCGTATCCCCGACTACGACCCCGACAAAATCTCCGGGTGAAACGATTCTGCCTGCCGAGGATCCGGAGGAGACTCCAACACCTACTCCAACGGCAACGCCTACTCCTACTCCGGAAGTTATAATTCCGGAAGGCAAAACCATGGAACCGGTGGTAGTTGTGGTAGACGCAGGACATGGCGGAAGGGATCCGGGGACAATATCACCCTTCCTGGATGGTCTTTATGAAAAAGAGGTTACCCTGGATATAGCCAAGAAAGTCAGGGACCTTCTGAACGAAAAAGGAATTAAAGTCGTGATGACCCGCGAAGGTGAGGATCATCTGAATGATAATATTGAAAAAGATTTAAAAGCAAGAGCGGCCATTGCCAATGAAAACAATGCCTCGCTTTTTGTGAGCATACATGTGAATGCCTATGAAGGCAAGGGCGCAGCCTCCGTAAATGGCATGGAAGTTTACTATCTCAATAAAGAACCTGTTTATGATGATTTTACAGAAAAACGGTTTGCCGAAATCGTCGGAAACGAGATAAAGAACGCTACGGGTATCAAGTTTAACGGCATAATATCCAGGGGGCTTGCTGTGCTGAGACATACCCGGATGCCCGCCATACTGGTTGAAACAGGATACATTACAAATAAGGAAGATCATGAACGTCTGCAGTCGGAAGATTTCAGGCAGAAAACCGCTCAGGGCATAGCAAGGGGTATAGAGCTTGCCCTGGCGGAGATTGGAGCCTTTGAACATGGCGGTGAATTGTATGTATTCAAGGAAGCCGGTGTAACAGAAGGTGAATAGGAATATGGATGTTGCAAGAAGAATAGCCGAACTGCGTGAGATTATCAATTACCATAATTATAAGTATTATGTGGAGGACAATCCTGAAATTCCGGATTATGAATACGACAGACTTTACCATGAACTTCTTGAACTTGAAGAGCAAAATCCTGAGCTTATAACTCCTGATTCCCCTACCCGGAGGGTAGGCGGACAAGCCCAGAATACTTTTGAAAAAGTCTATCATCAGGTAAAAATGGAAAGTCTCATGGATGTTTTCTCCATCCAGGAGCTTTATGAGTTTGACCGGCGGGTAAAAACCAGTTTAAAGGTCGAAAAAATAGACTATATAGTTGAAAAGAAAATTGACGGGCTTTCGGTTTCACTGGAGTACAGGGATGGCTTGTTTGTAAGGGGTGCGACAAGGGGGGACGGCGTAATAGGCGAGGATGTCACCCTGAACCTGAAAACCATCCGTTCAATCCCCCTCAGGCTGAATTTGCCGGAAGGCCTTAATTTGCCATACCTGGTAGTCCGGGGCGAAGTATACATGGCAAAAAAAGATTTCGAGGAGCTCAACAAAAAACAGGAAGCAGAGGGACAAAGACTGTTTGCAAATCCGCGGAATGCCGCTGCCGGTTCATTAAGACAGCTTGATCCCAATATTACCGCTTCCCGCAGGCTGGATATCTTTGTATTCAACGTTCAAAGCATAGAGGGAGTTAATATAAGTACACATTCAGAAGGTCTTGAACTTTTAAGGAAACTGGGCTTCAAGGTAAGTCCCGGATATAAGAAGTGCGGCTCAATAGAAGAAGTGGTACAGGAAATAACGGCCCTGGGCGAGGTGAAAAACGGACTTCCATATGAGATAGACGGAGCGGTCGTAAAAATAGATAACCTTGAATACAGGGAACTGCTCGGGTCAACAAGCAAAGCGCCGCGCTGGGCGGTGGCATACAAGTATCCCGCTGAAATTAAAAAGACTGTTCTGAAAGACATAGTCATTCAGGTGGGGAGAACCGGGGCCTTAACTCCCAATGCTTTACTTGAACCTGTTTTTATTGGCGGTACTACCGTGTCCAGGGCGACTTTACATAATGAGGACTTTATAAAGGAAAGAGATATCAGAATAGGTGATACGGTCTGGATAAGAAAAGCAGGGGAAATAATACCTGAAGTTATTAAGGTTGAGTTATCAGAACGTCCTGAAAATACCGTTCCCTTTAAAATGCCGGACAAATGCCCTGTTTGCGGTGCGCCTGCAGTCCGGGAGGAAGATGAAGCTGTAATCAGATGCACGGGGATCGAATGTCCTGCAAGGCTTTTCAGAAGCATCCTGCATTTCGTATCCCGGGATGCAATGAATATTGAAGGCCTGGGTCCGGCCCTCATTGAAACATTGCTGGAGAAGGGATTTATTAACAATATTCCTGATATTTACAGGCTCCATGAAAAACGAGAAGAATTGATTTCCCTTGAGAGAATGGGACAAAAATCCGTCGACAACCTCCTGAATTCCATAGAAAAATCAAAGGACAATGACCTCTCCAGGCTGATATTCGGACTTGGCATAAGGCATATAGGTCTGAGGGCTGCTCAGCTTCTTGCGGAACATTTCAGTAACATGGACAACCTTATGAATGCTTCAAAAGAAGAGATACAGGCCATTAATGATATAGGAGAGAAGATGGCTGAAAGCCTTTACAGTTTTATGCAGCAGGAGCAGACACAGCATACCATCAGGCTTCTGAAGGAATATGGGGTTAATATGTCCTCAAAGGCATCCAAACCGGTAAACAGCATATTTGCGGGACTTACTTTTGTACTGACGGGTACTTTGCCCACCTATTCCAGGAAAGAAGCCACAAGGATGATAGAGGAAAGAGGCGGGAAGGTAGCAGGAAGCGTATCTAAAAAGACAGATTATGTTCTGGCCGGAAGCGATCCGGGAAGCAAACTTGACAAAGCCCTGCAGCTTGGAATTACAATAATAGATGAGGAGACATTCAAGAAGATGTGCAACGTTGCGGAGTAGACTGCGGCTTAAGTTCTGGGCGGCAATATACGATAAATCTGATAGAGAGATTTGATTTTTCTGTAATTTTATACCCTGGGGGTTATATACATGGATGCTGCAAAAAAATTTCTTTCGGTAGATTCACTTAAGCCAGGGATGGTTACGGCAGAAGCGGTTTTCAACAGATTTGGCAGTGTATTGTTATGGGAAAATACAATTCTCAACACCAATATGATACAGCATCTGAAGAACATGGGTGTACAGACGGTAGCCGTCCTCAATGAGAAACCTGAGATTGTGTACATACAAAAAGAAGGCAGCCGGACAGTCCAGAAGCTTCAGTATAAACTTGAATATGAGCTGAATGTGCAGAAAACGAAAAGGATATTCAATGAGATTTCTTCAGGAAAACCAATAGAGATTGGTGAAGTCAGGCCTATTATAGAAACATTGACGTCCACATCGGGCACAAACCGCCTTGCAATTGATGCAATAATGGAAGTAAGAAGGGTTGATGAATACACATATTACCATAGCATCAACGTATCCCTGCTGTGTATAGTAATAGGTAAGTGGCTCAAACTCAGCAAGGAAGATATCATGAAACTGGCCTTGGCAGGTTTGCTTCACGACATAGGTAAGACAAGGATTTCCCCTGACATCCTCAATAAACCGGGAAAACTGACGGATGAGGAATTTGAGGAGATTAAAAGGCATCCGGAATATGGATATAATATAGTAAAGGATATGGATGGCATCCCCGGGGAAGTTGCGACCGCGATCCTCACCCATCATGAAAAGGAAGACGGAAGCGGCTATCCTATGGGGCTGACGGGTGACAAACTCAATATTTATTCCAAGATAATAACCATATCCGACATATTTGACGCAATGACAGCCAAAAGACCATACAGAAACAATGACACTCCGTTCAAGGTTTTCGAACTGATGCAGCACGGGAGTTTCGGGGTGCTTGATCCGGTTATTCTCAATGTATTTCTGGAGAATATAACCAATTATTATGTAGGGTCAAAAGTCCGCATGAACACCGGAGAAGTAGGCGAAGTAGTATTTATGAACAAACTGGATTTTTCACGGCCGGTGGTGCTGGTCAACAACAGGTATGTGGATACCCTGAAATCAAAGACTGAAAGAATCGTTGAATTCTTATAGACTTGAAAGGCAGGCAGAAATGAACAAAGGCCATCGGGGCATGCTTTTTCTGATATTTATATTATTTGGAATATTGGTAAGTATGCAGTTCCGGAGTATAGTCAGGAGCGACAGCGATGAGACTATATCTATAAGGGAACTCGCAGCTGAACTTGAATATGAAAGGGCTGAAAAGGCCAGATTAATAGAACAGCTGAACAACCTTGAAGCCGAACGGGAACAATTGCTGAAAAATATAGGTGAAAGACTGAACAACAACGAAATTGACTGGCTTTTGCGAACGCGGAATTCTGAATTTTTCAAGGCCGGGCTGACGCCTGTCAAAGGAAAGGGCATTGTTATTGTCATGGAAGATGCGCCGGAAATAGGCGAGCTTCGTGTTGAAGAATATATAATCCATGACTATGATATAAATGAGATTCTCGATGAACTCAAGGCAAACGGTGCCCAGGCAATTTCAGTGAACGGCGAGAGAGTAGTCACGACTACCAAACCCGTCTGTGCAGGTCCTACAATCATCGTGAACAACAACAGGTACCCTCCTCCGTATGTGATTCAGGCAATCGGAGATCCGGACATCCTGTATGAGGCCATAAATTCAATGCCTACAGTGGCATTTATGCGCCTTACAGGAATACGTATAGATGTTTCCAAGTCTGAAGAGATAGTTATTGACAGATATCATCCCTATAAATCCCTTAACGAAATGTTCAAAGATATGGAGGTGGTAAAGGGTGAAGGCTTTTAGGACCATATCCCTCACGTTTGTCTGCCTCGTTCTGGGAATAATGATTGCCTGGCAGTACAGCAGCGTAAAGATAAATCAGGTACTGGCCCAGTATGAAAAAGAGGACGTAAACCAATTAATAGACGAACTTCTAATGGAAAAGAAAAATAATGAGAATCTCAAGGCGAGACTCCAGGAACTGCAGAGGGAAGTCGACGCTTTTAAAAATACTGAACGCGGAGACCAGCAATATATTGAGGAGCTTAAACAGGCCGTGCTGAATGCAAGAATAATGGCAGGGCTTGAGACAGTAAAAGGCGAAGGTCTTGTCATTACCCTGAAAGCCGGCGGATTAATACCCGTGGAAGACAGGCATATAGAAGAACTCATCAATGAGCTCAAAGCATCTGACGTACAGGCTATAAGTGTCAACGACGAACGCATTGTGGCCATGAGTGAAATCAGAAATGCCGGGGAATATATCATGATCAATGCAAGACAGCTTGTGCCTCCCTATACAATAAAAGCGATAGGCGACGCCGATAAAATGGAGAGTTCCCTCAACCTCCTCGCCGGGGTACTGGATAAGTTTGAGTATTATGAGTTTGAAGTGGATATAAAAAGAGAGAAAAATGTGATAATACCCGCAGTGCGGGATATACCAATCGATATGCTCACCCCGGTGGAACAATAGCCGGGTCGGTTTGCAAATCATAGTAATTACTTAATAAAACAAAAATATAATTTAAATAGGAAAAAGAGTCATTGATAATCAATGGCTCTTTTTTAATCCTGAAAATTTGAGCCTGATTATTGGCGGTTTGGAATTCAGAATTCAGGAAGGTGGCAGAATTGAAGAGATTAAACACCAATGTCCTGCTAATGATAATAGTAGTTTTGGCTGTACTTGCCCTGAACCTTTTCATGACCTGGGAACTTCCAAACATATCAGCCTGGGTATATTCACCCGAACTTACAGGCACCCTCTCTGACGGAAATGAAAATATTGATATCGATCCACAGTATTTTGCCTCGGGAATCAATGACAGTTATACGGGACTGAGGAGCTGGGGCATAAGAAGGGGAGGCAGACCGGGCATCCTTCCCAAGCCTGATCCTGGGACGCCGGAGCTTCTAAAAAAATACAATTCCATTTATATCGCCGATACCGAAAAACCCAAAATATACCTTACCTTTGATGAAGGATATGAGAACGGGTATACACCCAAAATACTCGATGTGCTGTATGAAAACAAGGTAAATGCCATTTTCTTCGTGACGGGGCCCTACCTTGAAAAGGAGGATGAACTTATAAGGCGCATGATTGATGAGGGCCATGTGGTAGGAAACCATACCGTAAATCATAAAAGTTTGCCCCTCCTGGACGAAAAGACCCTTGAGGAAGAAGTGGTAGGACTGGACAGAAAATTCTATCAGAAATACGGAAAGAACATGGTATTCTTAAGACCGCCCAAAGGGGAATACAGCGAAAGAACCCTGGAGATTACTTCAAAACTGGGTTATGTAAATGTGTTCTGGAGCTTTGCCTATGATGACTGGGCGGTTAACCGGCAGAGGGGCTGGGAATATGCTTTTGAGAAGGTAACACAGAATCTGCACAACGGCGCGATTATTCTGCTTCATGCTGTCTCCAGGGATAATGCAGAAGCCCTTGACAAAATAATACAGTATGCCCGGGAAAACGGATATGAATTCGGGGATGTAAATGAGCTGGAGCAGCTTGCGCGAGGGGGGATGACATGAAAAGGGGAATTTACAGGATAAAACGGGAGAACAAAGAATCGGGTGAAAGTCTTGCTGATAAACTCGCCAGATTGTTCGAAATACCCGGAGATGTTGTAGGAAGCCACCCGCGGGTTACAGCCATAGGGAGAGGGGAAGTGCTGATTGAGAATTTCAATGGAATTATGGATTTCAAGGACGGAATGATCAGGATAAGCACAAACAAAGGAGTAATAAAAATCACGGGAACTGATTTGAAAATCCGGGAAATTACCAGCGAAGAAATAATTATTGGGGGAAAAATCTCAAACATTGACTATGACGCTTAGAAGTGAGTGAAATTGTCATGTTTTTGGTGTATCTGTGGAATTATATAAGAGGTTATGTTATTATTGTTGTTACAGGAAAGAGTATTGAGCGCTTTATCAATATCTGCTCAAGACGCCAGATACTCTTATGGGACATTGAAAGGAAAGACAGCGAGTCGGCAGTCATGAAGGCAAGCCTCAGGGGCTTCAGGCATATGAGGCCGGCAGCCAGAAAATCGGCCTGCAGGGTCCGTATTCTGAAAAGATGAGGCTTGCCTTTTGTTTTTGCCAGGCTTAAAAAGAGAAGAGGATTTAAAATTGGATTTGCCATATTCCTTTTGCTTTTCCTGCTGTCTTCTTCAATAATCTGGGATATAGAAGTAACCGGCTGCAAACCCGAAGTTGTCCCTGAAATAATGAGTATTCTGGAAAATGAGAAAATAAAAAGAGGAAGATTCAAAATGGGGCTTGACCCCAGAAAATTAGCCCAGGAAATTGTCATGCAGGTTGACGGCGTCGCATGGGCAGGAGTGGAAATAAAGTGGGTCAAGCTTACAGTTAGCATTGAGGACAGTGTCTCGGTACCAAAACTAATTCAGAATAATCAGCCTTACAATATTGTTGCGGAACGGGACGGGCTGATTATTAAAATGGAAGTATATGCGGGAAATCCCCTGGTGAAGGAAGGGGATACCGTAAGAAAAGGCCAGCTTCTTGTATCGGGCAGGCTCCAAAACCAGCGGCCCGATTTGGGCGGAGATTTCAATACCAAGGATGTCCATGCGCTTGGAAAGATTATAGCAAGAACATGGTACGAGAATTCACTTCCGATTTCCATGGAATACACCCAGAAAGTCAGAACCGGTAAAGAACATAAAACGGTATATCTGAGAATATTTGATGAAAAAATCAGGTTGCCTGGCAAAAAATTGACTTTTGAGATGTATGAGACTGCTACATATGATAAAATTTTAAAAGGACCTTTTGGAATAAAACTTCCCATCGGGGTGACCATAGAAAAAAGTTTTGAAATAGTTGAGAAGAAGAAAGGCCTGACTTTGGAGGAAGCAAAAAGCATAGCGGAGGAAACCTGCAGGCAGCAATTATCAAAAAGGCTGCCTCCTGACAGCAGGGTGGTGGATGAAAAAGTCAATTTTGTAGAGAGCGGCAACGGACAAATGTATGTACAGGTTGTCGTGGAATGCGAAGAAGATATAGCAGGTTTTGAACCTGTAATTGAATAAAGGAAGGATTATTATTGAGCACTGTTGTAGAAAGACAAATTGAGATACCGGCCCCTGAACAGCTGGCAAATATATTCGGGACAAATGACAAAAACCTGAAAATCATAGAGGACAGACTGGAAGTTAAAATAACAGCCAGAAACAACGAACTGCATATCTCGGGATTTGAAAGCCGGGCGGACACTGCCGTGGATGTTCTGCAGAAACTGCTGCTTATGTCCGAAGAGGGAAATATTATAACCGAGCAGAATGTACGCTACCTCCTTGACCTTACTGACGAGGAAAGAGTTAATAACAACGAGCTGCCCTTTGATCTTATATGCCTGACTTACAGGGGCAAGCCAATAAAGTCCAAGACTTTCAATCAGAAAAGATATGTGGAATGTATCCGGCAATACCCGGTGGTTTTCGGAATAGGGCCTGCCGGTACAGGAAAGACTTTCCTTGCAGTGGCCATGGCCGTTAAGGCTTTCAGGGAAAAACTTGTCAACCGGATCATACTTACAAGGCCTGCCGTGGAAGCAGGAGAAAGACTCGGTTTCCTTCCCGGCGACCTGCAGAACAAGGTGGATCCCTATTTGCGTCCCTTATATGATGCCCTTTATCATATCATGGGTCCCGAGACATACCAGTCCAACCTGGAAAAAGGTGTAATTGAAGTGGCCCCCCTTGCTTACATGCGGGGAAGGACCCTGGATGATGCATTCATTATTCTGGATGAGGCACAGAATACCACCCCCGAGCAGATGAAGATGTTTCTTACACGCATGGGGATGGGCTCCAAAATGGTCATTACAGGGGATATTACTCAGATAGATCTTCCTAAGGACAAAAAGTCAGGACTGAACGAGGCAAGAAGAATCCTGAAGAATGTCAGCGGAGTGGCTTTTGTATATCTTACCGAAAAGGATGTAGTAAGGCACGAACTGGTGCAGCGTATCATCAAGGCATACGAAGAGGATGCTAAAGGCAGGGATGATAATGGTGAAGAAGCATAAGAAAAATGCCGACATCAAATTTTATAAATATTTTCAGAGCGCTTCTTTCCAGCGGATAATGATACTGGCAATAACCTGGCTTGTCCTTTCCACAGTTGTGGCATATGAAGCCGCTCCCAAAAAATATATGCTTTCGGTGGGCGATATTTCCAAAGTGGATATACAGGCGCCAAGCGACATAGAAAATAAGATCAAGACAAGGCAGAACGCGGAGGAACAGGCTGAAAAGCTTGACCCTGTGCTTATTCCCATCGTAAATGCCAACAGTGACATGTTCAATGGCGCCTATGAATATTTCGACGAACTTGAAAGGCTCATGCTGGCAGTGAAAGGTGATGAGTCACATTTGTCCCTGGAAGACAAGGTAAGAAAACATGATCCTGACAGGAAATTTCAGACACTCTTCAGCATGAGTGAGGAGGACAGGCAGTATCTCTTTACTGATGAAGGGGAAAAGGAAATCCAGGAACTTAAAAATATCATAATAAAGGAAACGCTTCCTGAGCTTACTTCCAGAAACCTTATGAATGAAAATCTTGCCCAGGAAAGGTCAATGAGCCTTGCCGAGATTGAAATGAGGCTTGAAAACGAAGGAGTAAAAATTCTGGCCCGGGACATATTGAACAAAACACTGAAGGCCAACAGCCAGATTGATGAAAGGGCCACACAGGAACAGAGGGCTGCCTTTATTGAAAGCTATATCAATGAAAATCCCATAATCATATATAAAGGCGAACGGATAATAAGCAAGGATGATGTGGTTACCGAGGACATTTATGCAGTGTTGAAGGAGCTTAATTACATAGACAATGAAGGGAAACCCGACTATCTTTTGTACATGGCGGTTTTTCTCATCATCTTCGGACTGCTGCTCATATCAATGATTTATCTGCATAATTTTCATCCCAGGCTTTATTTTGACAAAAACTCAGTCATGCTGATGTGCGTAGTGATACTGATAACCACCCTGTTCGCATGGGCTTTCATAAGATTTTTGCCGGATATATCATTTCTCCTGATTCCAATATTCATAGCTCCGGTGCTGATTGCAATTTTCCTGGGAGTTGAGCCGGCCATAACGGTCAACATCCTGCTTGCATTTTCCTATAACCTTATGTTGGGCGGAGATTACAAATTCATGCTGATGGCGCTGATCGGCGGCTCTTTTGCGGCGTTCTTTTCAGCAGGTGCCACACAGAGAAGAAAAATCTCCTTATCTGGAGTGATACTTGGTCTGATAAATGCCTTTGTTGTTGTCCTTACCGGCATTATTGACAAGGAAAGCGCCCAAAAGCTCCTGTATGACGGAGGGCTTGCCTTTGTCAACGGAATATTGTCAATTATCCTGGCAATGGGCATTCTGCCTTTCCTTGAAAGTTCTTTCAATGTGGTGACGCCATTAAAACTCCTGGAACTTACCGATCCAAACCATCCGCTTCTGAAACGGCTGCTGATGGAGGCACCCGGGACCTACCATCACAGCCTTATGGTTGGGAATCTTGCAGAGGTGGCTACCCGCGAAATAGGCGGAAATCCTTTATTGGCAAGGGTGGGCGCTTATTTCCATGACATCGGGAAACTGAAGCGGCCTAATTTCTTCAAGGAGAACCAGTTGTCAGAGAACCCGCATGACAAACTGACGCCTAACCTGAGTACCCTGGTAATCACATCCCATACAAAAGACGGGGAAGAACTGGCCCTGAAATACAAACTGCCAAAAGTCATAAGGGATATAATCGCTCAGCACCATGGTACCACTCTTGTGGCGTACTTTTATCATAAGGCCAAGCAAGGGGAAAAAGGCGAGGAAATCAAGGAAGAAAGCTTCAGATACGAGGGACCTAAACCCCAGACCCGCGAAGCCGCTGTGGTTATGCTGGCAGATGCCGTGGAGGCTGCGGTGCGTTCTCTGCCCGAAAAAACACAGGGTAAGATTGAGGGATTGATCCACAAAATCATCAAGGACAAGCTGGATGACGGTCAGCTTGACAGGTGTGATCTCACCCTCAAGGATCTCGGTATTATTAAAGACTGTTTCGTTCAGGGACTTAGTGGGGTTTTCCATGAACGGCTGGCCTATCCGGAGCTTGAAAAGAAGAATACGCTTGATGAACTTGACCAGAGCGTTTATGGAGAACTGGCCAAATAGTTTTGCGGAGGACGCATAAATGAAAGTGACGATATACAACAGGCAAAAGGCAAGAAAGATAGACCGGGATATTTTAAACCTTATTAAAAAGGCTGTAAAATTGTGTGCTGAGCATGAGAATTTTCCTTATTCGTGGGAAGTATGTATTACTCTGACTGATGACAAAACCATACAGGAGATCAACAGGGACTACCGGCAAACAGACAAGCCGACCGATGTATTGTCCTTTCCGCTTATACAGTATGATAACAGGGTGCCGCAGGTAATGCCCGGAGATATCGACCCGGAAACCGGCAGGATTTCACTGGGGGATATAATAATTTCAGTTGAAAGGGCGGAAGAACAGGCCCAAAATTACGGTCATTCCTTTGAAAGGGAGATTGTTTTCCTTGCAGTCCACGGCATGCTTCACCTTCTTGGCCACGACCATATGAACAGGGAAGACGAGAGAATAATGTCTGAAAAGCAGAGAACCGTTATGGATGAAATAGGTCTGAAAAGGGAATAAAAATGGGTTCCGGCAAATGTGAGTACAAGAACAAGTCAATAGCCGAAAGTTTCCGGAATGCTTTCAACGGCATACTGGAAGCTGTGAAAAGCGAAAGGAATCTTGTTATTCATTTGGTCTGTGCAATAATTGTTGTTGCTGCAGGCATAATATTAGATATTGATCTTCTTCGCTGGATTTGCCTGACGATGGTAATAGGCATTGTTTTTGTCAGTGAACTGGTGAATACGGCAATAGAAAAGCTGACAGACATGGTTACCCCGGAATATTGCGAACAGGCGAGGAGGGTAAAGGATATCGGGGCGGCGGCCGTACTTATCAGCGCTCTTGTTGCCGTAACGGCGGGCATACTGATTTTCTGGCAGCCCGTCATTGACTTTTTGGAAAGAAGGTTTTGACTGGTGAAGACAAGATGAATTCAATAACACTCAGAGATATCATAATGATGGTTCCTATCCTCCTTATTGCCCTTCCTGTTCATGAATTTGCCCATGGATGGGTGGCATACAGGATGGGAGATCCTACCGCGAAATACGCAGGCAGGCTTACGTTAAATCCTGTCAGGCATCTGGATCTGATGGGAGTCTTGATGATGCTTCTTGTAGGTGTGGGATGGGCAAAGCCCGTGCCGGTAGATTCAACAAACTTCAGAAACAGACGTCTTGGCATGCTGCTTGTTTCGCTGGCAGGTCCGTTTTCCAATCTGATACTGGCTTTTCTCGGAATGCTCGCATGGGGAATTCTGGCAAAGCTTATAACTGCCGGAATTATTGTTGTGAAATCATTTGCCATGGCAGATGTTTTGACCTTCGGGGCAGAATTCCTGCAGACGTTTGTTTTTGTCAATATAAGTCTTGCAGTGTTCAATCTGATACCGATTCCGCCTCTGGATGGCTCAAGGATACTTTCTTCTGTTGTTCCGGATGAAAGTTATTATCGCCTTGCAAGGTATGAGCAGTTCATAGGACTTGCTTTTCTCATACTGGTAATTGTTCTTCCGGACAATCTTTTCAGCAAATTTATAAGTTTTTTTGCCCGGCCGATATATAACAGTATGGTACTGACAGTTCGTTTCATTTTTGGACTTTAATCCCGCAAAATAAAGCAATATTTGCTTTTACTGGACAATAGAGCGGACTTTGTTGTAACATAATATGTGACAATAACGGAACAAATACTCTGAGGAGTGAAATAAATGCAGAAAGACATAGTTTTAAGCGGGATGAGACCTACAGGTGCACTGCATCTGGGAAATTATTTCGGAGCTCTTGAAAACTGGATAAGACTGCAGGATGAATATGAGTGCTATTTTTTTGTGGCTGATTA
>ENA-OWOZ01002586-OWOZ01002586.1-bioreactor-metagenome-genome-assembly--contig:-NODE-2586-length-13310-cov-86.123328_pt1 | contig 13310 bp, 10 predicted proteins | sample MGYA00238140_ERZ651804 | MGnify/ENA primary metagenome ERZ651804 (study PRJEB26910, sample SAMN07631232) | bioreactor metagenome | isolation source: Switchgrass digestor | place: USA: Dartmouth... | reverse complement strand
TTTTCGGCTGTATAAAACTGTAAAAGTGGCTTAAAAAACCCTACTTTTTCAGTGGTTTCGAACCGTCCCCTGTTCTATTGTTCCAATTTATGTACATATAGCTGTCCGTCCGGTGCAAGACAATCAGCAATTAACCATTTTTCATCTTTATATTTAAAATAGTGCACCTTTGTATTGGCCAGGCTTTCTTCCGTATCGGTTATTCTTCTTGGGCTATTTTCTTCGTAACCCGGAATATTGTTCACATCCATTGTTTCCATATACAAATAGGTAAATTCATCAATACTTTTTATATTTGCATCAAATGAACTATTCATAATATCCATTGCTCTTTTCATAAACCAATCAATTTCTGCCTCTTCTTTAGTCATATACTTGTTATCCGAAAACTTGTATTCTCCTATAATATCTTCATTATAATATATATTAATTCTTCCGTAGATAAAATGATCCCGTTTATCAAATTCTTTTATTTCGTCATAAAACTCTTTTGCAACTTTTTCCGCATCATCTGCATTGGACAAATATATGTCCAGCAAAATATCATCAAAAGAATCATTCGGATTATAATATTCTTTCCATTCTATATCGCAGTTATATTTTTTTTTCAGATTACTAAAATCATACGCAGCTGATGCTTTCATATAATCAATGTAGTTTTTTGTGAAATTTGAGCTTTTATTTTCAATTTCTCCAAATTTAGTTCCATCCATAGAAAAGTCGCTGATATAAGACCATACAGAATACTCAAAACCATATTCCTTGTCCTTTAGAATAACATAAGATTTACCATCTTCAACGACATAATTAAGACACTGAGCTTCCCCATAATTTTTTTTTGCATATTTTATCAGCTGCGATTTAGAAGCAACATTAGCTTTACAACCGCATAATAAAGCTATTAAACATAAAATAAGCAATATATAAGCTCTTCTCAATGTTATCACCATTAAAATATTTATTTGAAATGTTAATATGTTACTATCAACCATTATATTACATTTATTATCAAACAGCAATATAATCGACAGGTCAGCTACATCAATCCAACCGCAATACAAGTGTTTAATTACAATTTAACCTGTGCTATCATGTTGGTCAATTTATTGGATGATTCTATATTCATCTGCATAGCGTTATTTATATCCTGTATGGCATTAACCATTCTACTATTCTGCTCAGCAATACTAGCCGTAGCTTCTGTTGCCTGTTGTATAGTCGCAGACACGCCATTTATAGATATTGCCATACTGCCTATAGTTTCTGTAAACTCCTTTACTGTATTTGACAGTTCACATAAAACTTCACTCAACATCGATCCGTCATTTTTGTAATTTTCCACTGCATTCAGCATTAAGCTATAATCTTTTAGAACATTTTCATTAAGGTATTTCAGAAGATTGTTTGTAGCTAAAATCAACTTATTTACTGATGCATTTATGTTCTCTGTAAATTGCTTGATTCTCTCCGCAGACCTGTTTGAATCTTCCGACAATATCCTGATTTCCTCTGCCACAACTGCAAATCCTTTGCCATTCTCACCTGCTCTTGCTGCTTCTATGGAAGCATTCAGCGACAGCAAATTAGTTTTCTCCGCTATCTCTAAAATTGCATCGGCCAGCATTTTAACCTGTTCTACATTTTTGGCCGACTCAACTTCATTTTTAGCTATGTTCAAGACCTTCATCGTGTTATCTTTAGACTCTATAAATTGCCTGTCCAATTCAGCCGCTTTTCCCGCTATCTCGTTTGCCGTTTTTGCTCCTTCTTCCGCTCTGCCAACAAAAACAGATACTGCATTATTCAGGTCATCCACTGATTGCGATATGGATTCAGCCGTCGAACTTGTCTCTCTCATACCGGCTGACAACTCCTCTGTCGTGGCTGAAACCTCTTCCGAAAGGTTTAATAATGTATTTGCTTTCTCAAAAGTAGTATTATAGATTTTATTGTTTATAATTGACAGTTCATTTAAATTAGCCGTAAATCCCCTTAACTTATCTATAGTCTCCTTAATAGCTTTTACTATCTCACCGGCTTCATCATTTCTTTTTAAGTATTTTTCATCAATAGTTGCATTTAATTTCAAGTCAGATATATTATCTGCTATTGTCTTAGCCGCCATAATCGGTTTAGCTATACTATTCGCTATAGTAATAGAAATTAATACGCTCGCAAACAGTAACAATATGGATATGCTTAAAGTTATTCTTACAAACTTATTTTTTGCCTCAAGTATTACATCTTTATCAACTGCTATCCCTATACTCCATTCTGCCTCATCCAACTTATCGTAAAAAAACGCCCTTTCTTTTCCATCGTAGTCCTTTATTATTCTTTGATACAACGACAAATCCCTTGTTTTTCTCAAATTGTTCAGTTCCCCTCCCAATATATCTGCAACATTGGTTAATTTATCGGGTTTTGCTGAAAAATCGGGATTGGGATGATTAATTATATTTCCCAGTCTATCTATTAAAAATATATATGATTTATCAATTTTATTAAGTGTACTTTCATAGTTTGTATTACTGTTTCGAGTGGCTGAAGTTTCAGTATCAACTTCATGTTGACCAATAGAATTTACCTGTTTATTCATATCCGATATTTGCAGGTCCACTCCCAGTACTGCCCTTCTTCCGTCATTCAGAGTAACCTCTTTGGATAACGTTATAACCATATCATTTGACATAGCATCCACATAAGGGTCGCACACATAAATTTTTCCACTATTTTCTTTTGCTTTAACATACCATTCTCTTGTTAAAGGATTATAATCATAATCGGGTACCCAACCGGATACATCAATAAATGTTCCGTCTTCAAATGCCATGTAATAGAGATTTCCAAAGTTTACATCGCCGGTCTTTCCTAAAATTTTATAAAATGTGTCATTTTTATAATCCTCTGCCAGCATAATTCTCTCAATCATAATTTCTAAATTTTGCTTTTCTTTTAAAATCCACGTATCTATGTCCTTAGCTTTTAGTTTTACTTCAGCCAATACCCTTTCTTGTATTGTATCCTGTAAGTATTTCGACGATATAAAATTGTTTATTGCCCACATTGCTCCGACGCAAATCATGCACATTGCTGCAGTAAGTATACTTATCTTAAATTTTATCTTCATTTTGATTCCTCCATGAGCTGCTCTGTTTTTTCAATATTAACCTTCCCTTTTTATTTAAAGTTTTAGATGCTTAGGTATATTGTTAAACATCGCTATTTTTTGAATTTCTAATTGGCTTAAAGAATAATATCCTAGCAACTTACTCAACTATAAAATTTATCGATATTGTTTAAAAATTTTTTAATAGCTTTCACAAATATAATAATTTACAAGTTATTTTACTCTTTGTTCTTCCTCATGCACTTTTTAATTGCATTTCGCACAAGTTAAAGGTATAAAGAAGTGATAATACAAAACGAAAGGAAGGAAAACAATTAAAATCATGCAGTGGCATAAACCACCGCAGCACAGAACAGTTCTGGAAAACTTGTATTGATTGCTATTATAGAAAGCGAGATACCGCCGTTTCTTCAAAAGACCTCATTCACTGCCTTTTGCCATCAGACAAAATTCAGCAATGGCTTGGGCGGTATCCGTCTGCTGCTGTTTAGAAGTAATCTCTGCTTCACCGTCGCCTTTTTGCGGTCCGTAGCATCCGAAACCGGCATGATTGCCACCCTGAATAACTATTTCCGTAAAATCCGCCGGCAGATTGCTTTTATTTTTCCGATAGGATTCTTTGTTCAGTACCTCGTCTTTACTGCCATATATACTTAACACTCTAATATTGTCAGATGAAATATCGACTGTCGAATAGGCTGCCAGGAGGATCAGGCCTTCAATCTTTTCACTGTTTTTTGAAGCATAGTTTGCGGCCATGCTTCCTCCAAGCGAGTGTCCGCCTATATACCAATGAAGTATTTCTGTATTTTGAGAAATATATTTATTGGCTGCATTTATGTCAAATACAGCCAAATTAAAAGGCATTTCAGGTAAGATGCAAAGGATACCCTTTTGAGCAATTTTGATCATCAGTGGCTCATAAGCCGTATATTCAACCTTGCCGCCCGGATAAAATATCAGTGCCGTATCGGCATTGCCCGGATCAAACACAAGTGCACCATCTATATTCGATATATCTAAACTTCCGCCATATCTTTCTTCCTGAATTGCAATCTCATCCGCGTGATAATAGTTGGAGGTATAAACCAGAAATGCGCAGATTAGATTTAAAAGAAATAAAGCAAAAATTATTATAATTTTTTTTACAATCTTCCTTTTTTTATTTGTGTTCATAAACTTACTCCCTATTTGTGTTCTTAGGAATTGTATAAACCAGTAGCCTCCGTTTTCACACAAGGTAATAACTTGAGTCGAAATAACGTTTATTTACAATACTTTAGTCACATCTTACAGAGGTTTGATTGGAAGAAGCTCAATATATCCGCGTGTGCCGATAGGTTCTAGCTGAATGCGAGGATTTTCCGTATCCCACTCATATCCAATGACTGAGGGATTATATTTCCTTTCAGCTTCCCATATTTCATCGATAGCCTGTGCGTAATCTTCTTCTGCAAAAGGTTCTCCCTGAAACATCAAATATTTTGAAGCAGGAAGTTCTATGATGTCAAAACCTTCAGGAACAATGCCGTCATAGTCCAAAGGTACTTCTACTCCCTGCACATATTCGCTTGTCCCAGGTTTGCGGTAACGTTCCGGCAGCCACATACATACAGGCTCTCCACTGATGGATTTCATACTGGTCAGCAAACTCCACACATCACAGCCAACTTCTTCACAATACTCAAAATAATGAGTTGCCTTGATTCCGCGCTTAATAACTGCCTTGCGTGCAGGTTTTTCCATTACCTGAATAAATACATTTCTCACCTTTTCCATCGATTCATTTCTCCTTCCAAGATATTGAGATTTTACACTGTAAGGCTTAAACAAATAAAGGGGAACAGGATTTGCAGCATATTGCTTTGGATTACAGCCAAACTCCCTGGCAAAAGCTCTTTGATAGCCATCGACGCTGCCAAAACCCATCTCTAAAGCCACATCGATAATACGGCAGTTTTCATCCCGCAAACGAAGTGCAGACTTGCTGAGCCGAAGTTTACGAATTTATTCCGCAGGTGTCAGATTAGTCCACTTAATAAACAGCCTCCTTGCATACCAGGGCGAGAATTGTGATGCCCTTGCCAAGTCTGCAAGAGTAATCTCTTCATTCAGATGAGCTTCGATATAATCCTGCATTCGCTGCACAGCCAGTATTTGTTCCCTCATTTGCCCACCTCCAACAATATAGTAGCATTTTACCTGGAAGGATATCTCGACATTTTTTGCTTTATTTACTTTTCAGCAACAACAAGCATTTCAAAGTCTTCTGCAGTAAGCTTATCTTCCCTTGAAAAAGCCCCAAGTTTGGCGCCAAATATTTCAACTTTCTTAAATCCGAGGGACTTTAAAAGCCAGTTTATCTCACTCGGCATGTAATACCTTTCATTGCACACAACCTCATGCTCATTTCCATCATCATCGATGAAGGTAAGAACATCATTATAATACCTCATAGTTATGAAATCAAAGACTTTACTTTTATTATTTGCATTTTCTTCATTTATGGCATCATCGGGATGAAACAGGGGATAAAGACCGTTAAGAGTGGTAAATATGAATTTGGCATTGTTCTTTAACGCTTTAGCAGCATTTTTCAATATTTCAAAATTCATTTCATCGGTTTCCATTAGCGGAAACGCGCCTTCACAAAGCATAATGGCAACATCAAACTGATTTTCAAAGGGCAGGTTTCTGGCATCATGTTTCAAAAAATCAATCTTCAGGTTCAACTGTTCGGCTTTCTCTCTGGCTCTTTTTAACTGGGATTCGGATAAATCAATACCTGTGACAGAATAACCTCTTTTTGTGAGTTCTATGGTATGTCTTCCGGTTCCGCAGCCAATGTCAATAATCTTTAAAGACTTGTCATAATTAATCTCTTTCTCGATAAAATCGCATTCACCTTTTGTTCCCTGAGTAAAAGGTTCTTTATCATACTGTTTTCCATAATTCTCGAATAATTTTTCGTACCATTGCTTCATTGCCCGAAACCTCCAATTATTCTATTCTTTTTTGTATTTCACCAAATATTTTTTGTGTTTCATCTGCATTTTCTGTATTGAAAATAACAACTTCATCCTCCGTTTCAATATAAATAAAGGGGGGCTTTTGAGTATTGACAAACAATTTAACCGTTCCTATTTCCTTTGTCAGAAAATACCCCTTTAACATTGAATTTACTGCAGAACCGTTAGTTCTCCTTTGAATTGCAGGTAATTCATCTATCAGCTCGACAGTCTTAATGGAATTCCACGGATAGATACCGCCATACATACCATGTATTTGTACTCCCTCATCAATGAAAGTCACTTCAGCAGGTCGGGATGAAAAAAATATCAACACAGCAACAAAAATTAATGCGATATTTAAAATACCGACAGGCAAAGCAAATTGCTTCCATGTTCCCTTTTGCAATCTTCCATTTTCATCATAAAGGTTTCCATCATATTTTTGAGCCTTAATTAACATATAAACTGTCGAAATGCCAAAAAAGATAAGGTACGGTATTAATACCGGTTTAAATCCAAGAGCTTGAAATATTCCCATCACAATTAAAAGCCCGCCGTTGATATAAAAATATATGCCAATCAAACGGCCAAGACCATCTGCGTCCACCTTTGCTTTTTTCTCCTTCGGCATGGTGTTATAACCGGATATCAGAAAATGCCATTTTAAAACATGTACCATTAAACCCATAACAATAAAAAACACACCCAATATCATGCAAAACCACATAATATTCCTCCTTTATTTTTGCAATAGCCTTTTTATATAACATTTGCATCCATCTAATTTTCCCAAGTCATTTACCAATCCTATAAAGCATGAATACATTAATATTATGATAATCTCCCTGACATACCTTCTTTATTACAACTATCCTCTCTTTATTATATTGTTTAGTATTCAATACATCAATTAATTCTCTCAACAGTCAAAACTTCCTCTAATAATTTTCTTTCAAATTGCCTATCTTGCAAAAATAAAAACAATACAGTATAATACCCATATTCCAGTATTTCGGAAATATTTATTAAACTATTAAATAAAACATTAACTCCAAATGACAGATATTGAAAATTAACAGAAAGTGATGCTTCAACCTCATTGCTGACACAACAAAGTAAAGTTCATCAGTTATGGCATTATAAACGGCAATAAACCGGTTTATCCCGACACCTTTAATAGTTTTATGATATCGTGAAAATAAAGCGCCGAGAGGTGAGATTAATGGCGAATTTTACGAAAAAAGCAATCAAAGATACTTTTATACAATTACTCAGCGAGCGTCCGCTTTCCCAGATCACAGTCAAAGACATTGTTGAAAAGTGTGGTATAAACCGAAATTCGTTCTATTATCACTTTCACGATATTCCATCACTGATTGAGGAAATTGTGACAGAAGAGGCAGACCGCATCATTTCCGAATATAAAGACCTGGACTCACTTGAAATGGGCTTCAATGCTGCAATTGATTTTGCCAAAAAGTATCGCCGTGCAATACTGCATATTTTCAAATCGGTAAACCGTGACATTTTCGAGCAATATCTATGGAAAGTGTGTGATTATGTTGTGGTTTCCTTCTGCAAAACCGTATTCGCAAAGTATTCGATTTCGGAGGAAGATGCCGAAATTATAATACAGTTTTATAAAGCACAGTGTTTCGGTATGGTCATTGACTGGCTCAGAAGCGGAATGAAAGATGATGTCCACGATAAAATTCACCGTATATGCGAATTGCAAAAAGGCATGCTTGAAGAAATGATTCGCAGATGCACCCAGAGTAAAAAGTGAATAATATATTCAACAATGGAGAATAACATGTCTATATTTTAGATATTTTTCCGTCGGTGTTTAATTTTTAGTCACAACCTTTGTCCGTGTTCATTTTTCGTACACGGATTTTTTTTTGTCTGTTTTTCAATTACAAAGAACGGCCTATAATTTTTTTGACGAAGCAAGTGGAGGGTTGAACTATGAAAGTACGTTCCGTTTTGCCGATGCAAATTGCAAAAATAGGTTACATTGTTATATCGGTCGTTCTTTTTTCATTGGGCATATTATTTATAACCCTGCCGAACGTATCAATGCAGTTAATCGGTAAGGTAATTGGAACAGCTATGATTATTTTTGGCTGCATCAAGCTGATAGGCTATTTTTCAAAGGATTTATTCCGTCTGGCGTTTCAATATGACCTGCAATTCGGAATCCTTATTTTTGTCATTGGGCTGGTTGTCCTTCTGAAACCGTCCGATGTAATCAATCTACTATTTATGGCTATGGGAATAGCCTTGCTTGCCGACAGTCTTTTCAAGATTCAGATTGCCTTTGATTCTAGAAGTTTTGGCATCAAAAATTGGTGGGGAACTCTTGCTCTGGCAATTATCTCAGGAATTATTGCAATGGTTCTTGTTTTTAAACCGTCCGAAAGTGTCAGGATTCTAACGGTTCTTCTCGGTATAGCTCTTATTGCAGAAGGCATTTTAAATCTTTTTGTAGCGGTTACAACTGTAAAAATTATTAAACATCAGCATCCGGATTTTATTGAGGAAGATTATATTGAAATGGAGGATGAATAGAGATGAAATTCGGAAAAGCGGTAGTAAAATTCCGTCTACCCATTCTGATATTGACACTGATTTTAATGATTCCGTCAATATTAGGATATATCGGCACAAGAGTAAATTACGATATGCTTGACTATCTGCCGGAGAATATGGAAACGGTTATAGGACAGAAGGAACTGATGAATGATTTCGGCAAAGGTGCCTTTTCCTTAATCATTGCAGAGAACATGTCAAACAAAGACGTTGCAGCTTTGAAAGAAAAAATTTCAAAAGTAGAACATGTGGACACAGTTATTTGGTACGACTCCATTGCAGACCTGTCAATCCCTATGGAAATGCTGCCTGATGAACTCTATTCAGCTTTTAATAAAGAAAATGCAACATTAATGGCAGTATTTTTCGACTCGTCAACCTCTGCCGATGTCACAATAGAAGCAATAAGAGAAATCCGCTCGATTTGCGGCAAACAATGCTTTGTTTCAGGTTTGTCTGCATTGGTAACCGATTTGAAGGATTTATGCGAACGTGAAGAACCAATATATGTTACATTGGCCGTAATTCTTGCATGTATAGCAATGTTCCTTCTCCTTGACAGCTGGTTTATTCCTTTCGTATTCCTGGCCTCCATAGGTATGATGATTATGCTCAATATGGGAAGTAACTTCTTCCTGGGTGAAATATCTTATATTACCAAAGCCATTTCTGCAGTTTTACAACTTGCCGTAACAATGGACTATTCCATTTTCCTGTGGCATAGTTACAACGAACAGCTTATGACCTATGCCGATAAAGAAGAAGCAATGGCGGTTGCAATAAAAGAGACATTGGCAAGTGTTATAGGAAGTTCAGCCACCACCATAGCCGGTTTTATTGCCCTTTGCTTTATGTCTTTCACAATGGGCAGAGATATGGGTATCGTTATGGCAAAAGGAGTACTTCTCGGAGTCATAGGATCAACAACAGTACTTCCTGCTCTTATACTCATACTAGACAAACCGCTGCAAAAAACAAAGCACCGCTCTCTCATTCCCAATATGGAAAAGCCAGCAAAAGGTATAGTAAAAGCATTCCCTGTATTTCTTACGATTTTTGCCATCCTTATTGCGCCATCATATTACGGTTACCACAAAACAAACAGTGAAGTCTATTATGATATGGGCGAATGTCTGCCAAAGGATATTGAATATGTAATTGCCAACTCCAAACTTCGTGAAAACTTTGACATCGCTTCTACTCATATGCTTTTGGTGGATACTGCCGTACCATCAAAAGACGTTCGTTCCATGATAAAAGAAATGAAAAAAGTGGATGGAGTAAAATATGTACTAAGCCTCGAATCGGTCATCGGTTCCCGCGTACCGGAGGAAATCCTTCCCGAATCGGTTACCTCGATCCTAAAAAGCGATAAATGGAGGCTTATGCTTATAAGTTCTGAATACAAAGTTGCAAGCGACAATGTAAACCACCAGATCGACCGTTTGAACAGAATCCTGAAAAAGTATGACAAAAACGGAATGCTTATCGGAGAAGCACCCTGTATGAAGGACATGATTGAAACCACAGATCATGATTTCAAAGTCGTCAATACCGTATCGATTTTGGCAATATTCGTTATCATTGCATTGGTTTTAAGGAGTATTTCGCTGCCGTTTATATTGATTGCCGTAATCGAACTGGCAATATTCATAAATCTCGGGCTGCCGCACTATTTCGGTCAAAGTCTGCCGTTTATCGCACCTATTTGCATAAGTACCATTCAACTGGGTGCAACCGTAGACTATGCCATTTTAATGACCACCAGATATAAGTCAGAACGAATGGCCGGAAACGATAAACTGACATCGGTACAAATAGCACTTACCACATCAATTCCGTCCATAATAGTGTCCGGTATGGAGCTTTTTGCTGCAACCTTTGGCGTGGCTCTTTATTCCGATATTGATATAATCAGTTCCATGTGTATGCTGATGGCTCGAGGCGCTATTATAAGCTCACTGATGGTTATCTTTGTTCTGCCGGCCCTCTTGCTTTTCTGCGACAGGGTTATTTGCAAAACAACTGCTGGCATGACACAAATCAATAACAGATTGGATTGGAGGTTATCTATCAATGAAAAGTAAAATAATAAAAATAACTTCTCTCTGCTTGTGTATGGCTTTACTTGTCAGCGGAACAGCTTACACCCTTGCCTCAAATAGTGATAAGGACAACAAGGCTATGGAAAACGTCACCGAAAAACAATCAGAAAAAACTGTCTCAGAAAGCGATATTTTCAAAGACGAAACCGTATATGTTCTTGCCGATTCTGACGGTACGGTGCAAAAAATCATAGTCAGCGATTGGATAAAAAATACGCTAGAGGCCGAAAAAATAAATGATGTAACCGAACTGGAAAACACAGAGAATATCAAGGGTGACGAAAGCTATACCTTAGGCGGCAACAATACCCGCGTATGGGATGCTCAGGGAAATGATATCTATTACCAGGGTACAATTGAAAAAGAACTGCCGGTAAACCTCTCGGTTTCCTATAAACTTGACGGCAAAACAGTATTCCCCGATGAGCTTGTCGGCAAAAGCGGCAAAGTGACCATTCGTTTTGACTACCGGAATAATCAATATGAAACAGTGAAAATAAACGGTAAGGATGAAAAGATATATGTTCCCTTTGTAATGCTAACGGGAATGCTTCTTGATAATAACACCTTTGCCAACGTTGAAGTTTCAAACGGAAAAATCATCAACGATGGAGACAGAACTGCCGTTATCGGTCTTGCTCTACCCGGACTTCAGGAAAATCTTGCACTGGATAAAGAACAGTTTGAAATACCATCTTATGTGGAAATAACGGCTGATGTCACCGATTTCTCTCTGGGAATGACTGTTACTGTGGCAACCAATGGATTATTTAATAACATAGATATGGAAAAAATAGATTCCATATCGGATCTAACCGGTTCAATGGACCAGCTTAACGATGCAATGTCAAAGCTTCTTGATGGTTCTTCTGCACTGTACAACGGTATTTGTACACTCCTTGATAAATCAAAGGAATTGGTTAACGGAATCAATCAACTGGCAGACGGAGTTGCAAAACTGAAAGACGGTGCCTATGCCCTTGACGAGGGAACAAAAAAACTGTCTGACGGGGCGGCTGCTTTATCCAATGGGCTCAATACACTGTCATCCAATAATGATAAATTAAACGATGGGGCAAAAAAGGTTTTTGAAGCTCTTCTTTCCACTGCCGAAACACAATTAAAAGCAGCCGGACTTTTAGTACCGTCACTGACCATTGACAATTACGCCTCGGTACTCAATGGGATTATTGATTCCCTTGACAGCACAAAAGTATATAATCAGGCTCTTGAACAGGTTACCGCAGCAATCGAACAAAAACGGGATTATATCAAATCACAGGTAACTGACGCTGTACGTACCGAAGTGGAAGCCGGCGTTACAGCCGCAGTTACGGAACAGGTTAAAGCAAAGGTTACAGAGGCTGTAAGAGAACAGGTATCGGCAGAGGTCACTGCGGGTGTACGTCAAAATGTCGAAGAACAAACAATCCTTGCTGTAACCGGTATGAATAAGTCAAGCTATAATGCAGCAGTTTCAGCAGGGCGTGTGGATACTGCAACACAGAACGCCATTAAATCGGCTATAGATCAAAAAATGGCAAGTGAAGAAATTGCAGCTTTGATCTCATCAAACACCGATAAACAGATGCAAAGCGAAAAAGTTACTGCAATAATCGCGCAGAAAGTTGAAGAACAGATGAAAACAGAGCAAATCAAAAATACCATTAAGAAAAACACCGATTTAAAAATGGCAGAAAAGGGCATTCAGGCACTAATTGATCAAAATACAAAAGCACAGATACAAAAAGCCATATCGGAAAATATGACAAGCGAAGAAGTTCAGTCAAAAATTGCCAGTGCATCAGAGGGTGCAAAATCAGTTATTTCACTTAAAGCTTCCCTTGACAATTATAATACCTTCTACCTCGGCCTTGTGGATTACACTGCAGGAGTTGCTCAGGCAGCAAGCGGTGCTTCTGATTTAAAAAGCGGTGCCGATGAATTAAAAAACGGAACAAGTAACCTTTATAATGGTGTTTGCTCCATTTATGACGGAATATTGACAATGAAAAACGGTGCACCGGCACTTGTAGACGGTATCTCAAAACTAAAAGACGGATCAATGCAGCTCTCGGACGGACTTTCAAAGTTTTATAAAGAAGGCATTCAAAAACTGATCGACAAGGTTGATGACGCTGAAGCTCTAATCGAAAGGCTAAAAGCAACCATAAACGTATCAAAGAATTATAAATCCTTTGCAGGAATAAGCAATAATGCAGACGGTAATGTTAAGTTTATTTATAAGACAAAGGAAATTAAACAATAGTAGAAATCTATTTATGAACCGTGTATTTTAAAGTAGGGGTGTATTTCCGTAAACTAGGAAATATCACCCCTTATTTTAGTATAACGCCATAATTTTTGCTGCATTTAGGTCAGAATCTTGGATAAGTTAGAACAGAGAACCGTCCGAAACCACTGAAAAACACCAAATAAAAAATGTAAAACATTCAATATATTTCAACAAAT
>ENA-OWOZ01002579-OWOZ01002579.1-bioreactor-metagenome-genome-assembly--contig:-NODE-2579-length-13361-cov-39.992322_pt1 | contig 13361 bp, 13 predicted proteins | sample MGYA00238140_ERZ651804 | MGnify/ENA primary metagenome ERZ651804 (study PRJEB26910, sample SAMN07631232) | bioreactor metagenome | isolation source: Switchgrass digestor | place: USA: Dartmouth... | reverse complement strand
ATTCAAATATACTTTAAAGGCGAACAAGTGGCAACCCATAATTTATCTTCCAAGGTATTTAACTACGATATAGAACATCTGAAAGATATCCTTAAGTCCGATGTGTATCGGTATAAGGATAACGATGAAATTGAAGCAGCAGCTAAAGAACACCTGTATAATATGGATCAACTTCTAGGGGGGTAACCTATGAATATCTATAATAATGTACTAAATAATTTAGATGAACTAAAACTCGAAAAAATCAAATCTTGCCTGGCTGATTACTTGGACAGTATCAAATCAAAGGATCTTACTCCTCTTGAAATTCTTAAAGATCTTACCGATATGGAACTCGAGGCAAAAAAGATTCGTTCTGCTAAAAGCCGGATAGGTATAGCAAACTTTCCTTATGAAAGAACAATTCAAGATTTCGACTTCGACTATCAACCTTCTATTAACAAGCGTGAAATACAAGATTTAGCCACTTTACGATTCATAGAACAAAAACAAAATATATTGTTCATAGGCTCCCCTGGGGTAGGAAAAACTCACTTAGCCACGGCTATAGGTATGGAGGCCGCTCAAAAAAGATATATCACATACTTTATTAGCTGCCATGACCTAATCGCGCAACTATGCCTCGCATACCGTGAAAATCGTTTAGAATCAAGGCTGCGTCACTATTCAAAATACAAACTTCTCATAATCGATGAAATTGGTTATTTACCTATCGATAAACTGGGTGCGAACCTGTTTTTTCAATTAATAGCCAGAAGATATGAAAAGAATTCTACAATTATTACCACTAACCAACCCTTTAGTAAATGGGCTGAAGTGTTTGATGACAGTGTTATTGCTGCTGCTATCCTGGATAGATTGCTCCACCACTCAATAATCATAAATATTACAGGAAAGTCATATAGAACCAAGGATAAGTTGATAGCTCCTTCAAAACAACAGGCGCAAAATTAGTACCCAAAAACGACATTTTCAAAAGGCCCTTTTTATGCATTTTGGTATTGACTTCTACACTAATGCTGTCTTCCGCTCAAGTTCATAATCCGCCTTAAGGCTTCTGGCAACATATGCTATTTTGCCATTTGTTTTTTTCAATGTTATTAAAAATGATGTAGATAGGATGTATGGCGTTCCTGTATCTTTGTCTTTAAATAAGTCAAAGTTTAAACCAGCCTTATTTTGTATTACTTCTTCACAGTTAAATAAAGGGTAGTGCTCCCTGATATCCAATACATCATCTTCCCATTCAAGCAAATAAAAATATCTTGTCTCTGTATCCGTGAAAAAGTGATGTGTTCTTTTTGTTTTCCATCCAAATACACGTGTAACCCTGCCTTTGCTGGGGAAGTCCTGTACAGTAAGCCAAGGTTTATATTCCTTGCCTTCCCCTTGTCCCCTGCCTTCCTGTATCCATTTATTTAATTTGTTTTCATCCCAATCTGTTTTCCGTTTAGCCATGCAGATACCTCCTGAGTTTAGGAATTAAGTATAAAGGAATACGGAACAAAGGAGAATGATATCGTAATGTAATTCAACCACCACTTCATTAAGTCCTTTACCCCTTGCTTTTAGCCTTTTTTACAATGAAATTCTTATCGCTTTTCCCTTATTCATCTGTTCTCTGAAAAACAAAATGCCACTGACATCAGTTTGACACCTTTATTATGGTGACTGTGTCAATGGCACTTGGTCCATTTCCCTTAAACCTATTTCTACTCTTATTATAACGTGGAACAACTTTATTTTAAACGTTAAATTTCTATTTGAATTAAGGTATAGTAGTGAGATAAAATTCTATATAACATTGGATGTAAGGAGGTATTAACGTATTATGAGAGGAAGTATTTTTAGAACTATAAAATTGCTTATACTTATAAATATATTCCTGGTTCCATTTATAATCGCAGTTCAAAATATTATCATACGCTTTATCATAGGTCTATTCATAGGTTTTTCATTTATTTTATTATTGTCATTCAGCAGTAAAATAGAAAGTTTATGTAAAAAAGAATAATTAATAATGCAGAAAGGCATTGGTAAGTTCTAACCTATCAATGCCTTCTTCATTGATTCATTGGAGTTTACTATTTTTAGTTTTGTAGTTTTTTATATAATCCCAGTATGTCTTTACTTCATCCCATTCTAACATTTCAAAGATGCTCTCAATATAATCATAAAAATCCTTGTATGCCTTGAGGATATGAGGCCGCATTTTTCCTCTTAGATGTGGCAATGACCAATTGCAAAATACTAAATCCCTTAGGACTAGAAACTCTGCTATACTTGTTTCTAAAATGATTTCATTTTTACCATATGGCTCGGCCATTAAGATAAGCAATTTAGTCATTATCATCTCTGTATTACTGATATTTTCTTGAATTGCAAAGTTATTTATTACTTCTTCTTCAAAACTTAAAACTTCACGATGTCTGTCTACCTGCTGTAATAAAGTGAATAATAATTTCTTAGGAATCATAATTTGAATGTTTTCCTCATTGAGTTTCGCATAAACTTCTTCCGCCTTCAAAAGCATATAATGAGCCCTCCCTATTATTATGAAATCCCTGTTTACAAAACTCCACTATAATATAAAGAGGGCTATATACTCTTTTCAAGTTTTATGGTTCGTTAGATGAACGGTTCTATTTCTTGTTAACGGGGCTGAAGCACTAAGAACAGATTCAATTTTGCAGCGGTTGCCATGCTAATAAGCAATTTTTTATTTGCTTTGAGGCATAAAATAAAAATATTGCACAAAACAAGTAATTTAATATAGTATCGTTCTACTTATTATGCAAAGATACTCTACCTCTTTATAAAAGAATATTTATAATATACATATTGTTCTGATTTATTTGGCTCAAAGTATACTTGAAATAATTTTTTATCTTCATCTTGCAAAAATACCGATTTTGCCCCAATTGATTTATTAATATCAGAAACGTATATTTTGCCTTCTCTCAAAATGTATATTTTTGTTTCAGGGATTGTTCCTGAAGTTGAAACAATCTCCTTTTTACCATCATCGTCTAAATCAACTTCCATTGTATGTCCATCTATCTGTATTATGTAATCTTCCGTCTTTTCTTCAACAAACCAGTAAAATGCCTGCGCATAATTTGCACCCAATATTCCATAAATTTTTACTGCCTTCTTTCCAAACACCTGAACTTCAGCAATTCCCATTAAATGGTCTGGTGTGTTCTCCATTGACACTTGACCTATATAATAAGATTTATCATTTAAATTAATTCCACCATTAATTTGGCCATTTTCATTATCCGTAAAGAGAAATGCGCTAAGTCTTTTATTGATTATTTTTTCTACAATAATTTTATTAACATTATTCAATTGCAGATTTTCTAGTTTTGTATTGCTTATTTCAAAAAATTCTAATGGATATGTGTTATCTTCTTTATTACATCCATTGAGTAAAGAAGTTAAAATTAATAGTATAACTAATAACTTAAGTTTCATCATCTTCGACCCCTATGATAATCTTTTATTTTTTGCTAACCCTTTTCTTCGACACATAATCCTATAGAAGCATGCAGTCACCTAAAACCCTAGAATTCCTATATATCATACCATAAAATAACATTCGTTAGAATATGCATGTTATTCTATCTACTAGTTGGCAAAATAAGGATTTTTGAGTCTATTTTATGTATAATAATATCAAGAAATTAGTGTTTTATTTTGTAATGTTTCGCTATTTTAAAATTTCGGACTATTAAGATGAAATAAAAAGGCTCTGTATATACGCAGAGTCTTTATTTCATCTTTGAATCAAGCGCTTAACACTATAATAAAAACTTAGTTTTCAAAATCTGTTTCCTTCAGAGTTGATGATTTTTTCCAAGTTTGATATGCATCAATATTATCCTCTCTATCCTCTACCACTGCAGTTTTATAATACCTACTGAAATATTCGTGCTCAATAAAGTCGTCTTTATCAGTATTTATTCGAAGATAAATTTGTGACACACGCTGTTTCCAGCCAACTTTACACGCTATTTCATCCATGTTTTCTACAGTAGTAAATGATTTCACTTTTTCCAGGATAGTATCGAGCGTTTCCTGCGTTGGTTCTTTTGTCATATTAACTTTATAAATTACGGCAGGACGTCTAAAACTGATTTCAACACTCTTTATCGCATCTGAAATTCCCATTAAATCCTTTTTAAAAGCCCTGGAAGAATTAGTGCTTACATTATGCTCGATACTGCAGCCAGTTGCCGTCATTAATAAGGACAGAATCAGCAGAATACATAATACAGGCTTTTTCATCGTGTTTCACCCCATAATAGTATATTTCCTCTTGATAACCATCAACTCTTACTGGTTAAATACAGGAAACTGTATTTCAATTATCTCGCATAGCAATAAAGGCACCCATGTCCGCAACTCTGTCCACTGTATGCTCCAATATCTCTTGACCTGGTACATCCGCATTCTTTTCTTCGCCCTGCATCTTTTGCATGGGATGCTCTTTTACCGAACAATGCTTCAAGATAGGCCCCATCTATACAATGCCCCTTCTTCACCCCAGGTACTCCTTCAATGATGGGGCTGGTACATGTATAAATAGTAGTCCCATATTTATCTGCAATTTCCACTAATTGGCTTACTAATTCAATCTGCTGTTGCTGTGAAGGAATTAAATAGGTAAACTTCGATGCTTTCATTCTTTGTTCCACTTTTTTATATAAGCAAAGAAAACTAATGGTACAGCGATTTACCCCAAAGGAAGAAATATCCCTGCATAAAGCCTCAAACACCTTTAGCCTTGCTCTTTCAAAGTTATCTGGTGTCGGACTTTGCTCTCCCTTGATACTAAGAATAATAGGGTCAAATCTCCAGTTTATTTGTTGTGGAGAATACCTTTCTGCCAATTGCTCCATCTGTCTTAGTGCTACATTTGTATCAACAACATTTGGTTCCAGAAATTTGGAGTAGCCTGTGATTGTAAACTGAAAGTACAGATTATACAGCGACAAATATCCAGGGTTCTTAAGTACATTGGCAAACGACTTTGACCACAGGCATATGGAATGCACCCTTTCAGGAGACAGGTCCAACATGTATGTTTGTTTATTGTAAGGGTTTTTTACCATTACATATTTATTTTTCAGACATTCCTGAAGCCAATCGTAATAAAATGCAGGAATATCCGTTCTTCTGCTGCAACTTATTATCTCAATCATCGGTTTTGGATAATGCCTCCATAAGCAATTCTTTAATATATTATAAGGGACTCAAAAGTACACTGTTTTGGGATAATGCATAATATCATAAAATTATCATTAATTATCTTAACAGTTCTTTTGTATTCGTAGCCAATTTATCAAGGTAATCCTTTATATCCTGCTGTTTTGCCCAGTAAGAAATGTTTTTGGGTCTTACATCATTCCTTTGGACTTCAAAATCTTTTCCCGACCTCAAAATAAGTATTCTTTTCCCTGACTTAAGATTTATAATGATACCAGATTCTGGTGTAGTGCCTTCAAAATTTTTATTGGGTCCTATATCGCTTGAATTATTAAACCATTTTATAAGTTTATCAATGAGTACTGCTTCATCTACCAAAGTGATTGCGGTATTGATACCATAAATCTGAATACTCTCAATATCGTTCCTTGAAATACTCTTATGCAAGGGTTTTTGAAACCACTGAAAATATATGAAAATCCCTGAAAGTATGATAAAAAAAAGTATTGTTCTGATTAATATAAGTTTTTTCAATAAAGCACACCTCACAGTTAAGATAACACTCGCTCTGTTTTATGTGACAATTTTAAATAAGTTGAACATCCTAATATATTTCTAAATCTTATTTACTGTGCTTTGTCAAGACTCCTGAAGTAATCTGCTAAATCTTTACTGAGTATTTTATAGTTTTTGCCATTTTCATTAACATATTGAAAACTTTGTGTATTGCCCCAGATTTCAATTTTGCGGCCATCTTTGAGTTCAATGAGTATCCTGTGACTAGGAGTAGTATCTACATTTTTTGTAAACCGCCGTGCTTTATTAAACATTGATATAATTTTAGCAACCTTCTCATTATCAACATCCAGGTTGTACTGATTATTATCTACAGTTATTAATTTTACATCATTAACCATTATTTTAGTATGATTAAATATCGTAAGGTAAAATCCAATAGATATAGCAATACATATCACTAAAATAATAATTCTTTTCCCCATAATGGCTTTCCTTTCTAATTTCACCAACTTTAAACCTATTCCTTTGATTTTATAACCCTTATCCGTTCTATTAACTACTATGGTAACATTTTACTATTATCATCATCAACTACCAACTCAATAATAGAATTACTATCTCCATAAATATTTTCCCCTGTAGGTTTACGTTATTACAGTATTTAGAAAGTTATTAGCCCATTCTCCAGGCATATTGAAAAATCCAACTTTCGCCTTATTCCCCCGAAATCAATTTCCAGAAGAATTCGTCCACCTTTTTGCTCAAGTATGGCAGCAATTACGCCTTCTCCAAAATGTTTATGGTTTATAATCATCCCTTCTCCGATTTCATCCGCTGCCTTTTTATTCATAACACGAATGACTTCATTGATGAAAGTTGACCTTGCTGCTTTAACCCCATTCCTTACGGCTGGACTCACCAGATAGAGATATTCCCTTGCCCTGGTCATCCCTACATAGAATAAACGACGCTCTTCCTCGAGGATGGAATAATCCTGATTCTTTTTTGCCAACTCAACTGCTCTTGTACCTGGAATTTCATCCTCAATTAAATCAACCATCAGTACCACATCATACTCTAAACCTTTGGATGAATGTATGGTTGTAAGCGTAACCGCTTTTTTATAATCCGAATTTCCTGCTTTTTCAAATAGTTCCTGCAACTCCTCCATACGCTGTAAAAACAGCGGGATGGTCGGGCACCCTTCAGCAACAGTTTTCATGATTCCAAAGAGGCTATAATGGTAGTCAAAGGACAACCCTGTGTTTTCACAGTATTCCTTTACACTGTCAAAATACTTAAAACTATCCTCTATATATTCCAATGCCAGTAAAGGATGCTTCTTCGTTAACATCTTAAACTCGTTTTTCAGTTCTTCAATCACCCTTTGCTGGTAAGGCTTTATATCTCCGCTGCTAAGAAGCCCATCAATAATTGATTCTTTGAAATCGACATTCAGTGCATGTTCCAGCATGTTTTTAGATATATAACGGTTCATTTTATAATAGATTCTTGAAAAAGATTCACCATCACACTGGTTCAGTGCAAACTTTAAAAAGGCAAGAATGTCCTGTACAATCCAGTGGTTAAAGAAGAATAGTTTGTTCTGCTTTACCTTAAATGGAATCCCTCTGCGGTCTAATGCATCCACAATTGCAATGGAAGAAAGATTATTTCGATAAAGGACAGCCGCACTTCTGCCTTCTTCTATATGTGCTTTCAGTTTTTCTACAATAAACTTTAACTGTTCTTTTTCATCCTGAACCTGCATGATATTGGGGTCACATTTATAATCATTATCCGTTTTATGGTTTTTATCAAACCGCTTGGTATTCTTCTTGATAAAATTACTGCTTATCTCAACTATATTTTTGGTAGAACGGTAGTTATTTTCCAGACGATACACACGGCATTCCTTGAACTGCTCCCGGATATTCAAAATGTATTGTGGCTCTGCTCCCCTAAAGCCGTAAATCGACTGGTCATCATCTGCCACAATAAAGATATTGCTATCTTCCGTTTTTACTATTAACTTCAATATTTCAAACTGTATTTTAGACAGGTCCTGCCCCTCGTCTACCTGGATATACTGGTATTTCCCCCTGTAATAAGAAAGTATATCGGGACATTTATTGAGGATTGAGTAAGCGTACGTGAGCATGTCGTCAAAATCAATGTATAGATTGGATTTCTTATATTCCTCGTAGGCTTTATAGATGAGTGAGAAGTTTTTGGTGGCAAAGTTGATACCTTCAAACTCTTTAATCATCTTGTTTTTTACAAGCCCGATTTCGTTGATTAGATTCTCTAATTCGTCATCATTAAGTTTTGACTCGTTTATCTGCTGATAAAGCGTTCTTAGAATTTTTCTTTTATTTTCTTCAACTTCTTCGTCCCCCTCAATCCTCCTGAGCCTTTTACCCTGTTTTTTCTCATAAGCCCTGACAACACGATTGGAAAAACTGTGCAGAGTTGAAAAGTGGACTTTCCGCCCAACATCAGCACCATATATCCTGTTAAACCGATGCTCCATTTCCAACTGTGCTGCTTTGTTGAAGGTCAAGGTGAGTATACTCTCAGGGCTTACTCCTGCCTCCAAAATAAGGTAGGCAGTCCTGGCAGTGATTACGGTTGTTTTACCCGAACCAGGCCCAGCCAAAATGAGAGCAGGACCGTTAACATGTTTAATTGCCTGCTGCTGTTGCTCATTAAGATTTATCTTATACTTTTCTTTTAATGTATTTAAAAACATCAAATGCTTTCACCTTATGTATAGAAATTTATTATCATCTATTACCAAAACAATCGTAAATTCCCAACAATTATATCATATTTGAAAGGATATGAACAATGGTAGCCTCTGCTGTAAAACGCAAAACACAATGTTTATCTCCTTTACTGTCCATTAGATTATTATTTCTGTAAGCCCAAATATACCACATGCCCAGCAAAACCGCTTTTATAATCATCATAAAATCTATCCTTCAGGATACAAATTTACTTCTGTACTTTCAACTTCATAACTTGACAAAACCATCATTCCATTAATAACCGTTTGTTTAAATAAGCCGAGTAAAATCTCGGCTTATTTTTTAATCATCTTCTTCAACTTCCTGATTTAAATACTTCTCTTCATATAATTTCTTAAGTGGCTCAAATTTCTTCTTTTCCAATAACTTTGTATGACCTGTTGAAATAATGGCATCCAATGCTTCCTCGTCTGTTACAATCTCTGCATAATCCCTTTCGCCTTGCCAGTCTGTACCATGTATCAATACATATCTGCCATCTTTTAATTTAGTAATGCCAAGATGATGCCCAGTGCTGCCACAACTAAAGTTTCTGCCATCCCAGAAATCAAGGTTGTTATTGTACTTTACCACTGCCACCAAATCACCAAATTCATTGACTACTTTTACCATAAGAACCAACCCCTTTTCTTTTATTTGCTAACAGCGGCCGACTGTTTGCTGAATTTTTACTTTCTATTTTTAGTATAACAGGTGTTTTTTAAAGGCTTCGTATTACAGGCTGTTTTTTTGAAATTGTAATAAAAATGTAATATTTTACGTCTATAATCCAATCCTGGATAAAGTTAATAATCCCATTAAGTTTAATGTTCCCTAAGATAATCACCTGTTTTCAAATAATTTTGTTGATATTTTACATACGGAATTAAAAAAATCAAATTTTTATATATTTATTTTTTTAGATTAATAACATAAGTTTTTTATGAAATTTACAGTAAAACCTATGTTTTGAAACTTCAATGATAACCTAGAGGAAAGTTATATACTAATAAGGCTCATAATTTTATACAATTTGTTTTATCCTTCATAACTCTAAAAGGAGAAACAATAAGAACCCACCCCCATAGTTAGGTTCTTATTGTTTCTCCTTTTTACAAAAAAATCTATGCAGAAATTTGATTTTCATAACACAGCAAATATAATGCTTAAAAAACAAGCATGGAGTCGCTAATCAAAACGGGAAACACCTTATTTTCAAAGCAGAGATTCATAAAAATACTACGGAGAATGCCTCAATGTAAACGGAAAACACAATATCTAGTGACTCCTCTGAAAAGGAGGAGTTTTGATGAATTCAAGAATTAACTATGAAAATCGTAAAGCATTAGGCATAACAGATTTTGAATTTTTATCACTATTTAAAAAGCCAAATGAAAAAGTATATTTTAGGCTAATTCAGGAGGAAAAGCATATAGCAAAGAACTTTGACTGTATATTTACTTTAGATGATGATTTAGAATATCCGCTTATTCAGAAGATTTTTATAAAATATCAGAAACAGGGCTACGGTGTTTATTTTGTTGTAAATAGCGGCGGACAGGAAAAGAATTCTATTAAAAGAATAAATGCACACTTTATTGATATGGACTTTGGGAAAGTTCCACTAAAAGACAGCGGAGAATTAATAAAGGACTCTGAAGGAAAAATTGTATATGAGTATAGGAACAAGGAAGAAATAGAAGAATATAAGACTGCTTTTCTTAAGAAATTAGAAAACTTTAAACTAATCCCAAACGTTATTGTAGAAACCAAAAACGGTTTTCATGTTTACTGGCTGCTTGACCCTGATAAGCCACAAAGTTTAGATGCTTTTACCCCAATCCAAGAAAAACTTATTGACTATTTCGCTGCTTTTGAAGAAAGAAAAGAGCATGCTGATAGCAGTGTGAAGGATATAAATAGAGTTTTAAGACTAATAAATTATAAGCATTTAAAGAACCCCAAAGACCCATTTACTATAAAGTGTATATACCTAAATATAGATGTAAAATATACTCAAGAAGATATTGCCTCTGCCATAGGATACAATATCATTGAGTTGGTCGGTAATACAGAAAGTACTGAACTAAAACCTGTTGCTGTGAGGGCTGAAACCAGCAATCTGCAAAAAGAAAGCCGTAGAGTTTATTACTCTTCAGAAATACAGTATGAGAACTCAATTCCATTTTTAAAGCAGCAGGATTTAATAAATTACCTGGGCATTGATGCAAAACCTAATGTAAACTTTAAATGCATATTCCACAATGACAATAACCCCAGTGCTGTCATAAAAAATAACGGCGGATATTACAAGTATTTTTGTAATTCTCCCGTTTGCATTTGCCATAATGATGGGAAAGGCATTGATATTATTGATATTGTTAAAATTAGAGAAAACTGTGATATTTCAACTGCTATAAGGAAATTGATTGAATACTTTCATATTGAACTAAAAGATTTAACTTGGATAAATGTGCAGAGCAAAAAATTTGAAACCAACATGATGCTTTTGAGCCAACTTGGAGAAAGAAAAGATGAATTCCCAAATCTAAACCGTATTATTAGGTTTGGATATCCTATTCTTATGGATATTCTTGAAATTGGTAAAGAAAATATTATCAACCGCTTCTTCAGCACAAATGGAGAAAGCATATTTTTCTTTTCCAATCGGTACCTGGCAGGGAAAAGAAATAAAAGCGTTGTGAATATAAATAAATACATCAATTTATTCTGCACCTTAGGATTGCTGAACAAAATCCCATATAAACAAGTTAATCAGAGATTAAGAGCAATGGCAGTTCAGATTTCTAAAGACAATGCCCAAAACGGGATTTCATTCTACACCGTTCCTGACTATAATAAGACTTTTAAAACAGCAGATGAAAGGGCATCCATAATGCTTCAATATAAGTTTAGTATCAAAGGCATGAGTAAAAAATATTTGGAAAACTGTTTTGGAGAAGAGTTTGCTAATCAAATTTATCTCGTAAATGTAAAAGATAGTGAGAAAAGCAAGAGTATAAGAGATGCCATAGAAGCATTCATACTGCAAAAAATCAAAACCTATGGTTACTTCACCAAAGATATGATTATGTACTATAAACTAAAAGTGGACAATCATTATATAAGGTGTGGAGTAAAAGAATATGAGTTCAGGAAGGTTTTACCTGACATCATTCAAAAATACGACCTGATATATGTGAAGGCTAATAATAATATTAATCAAAAATTAGGTATTGACACTAAGAAATATGTACTCATTCAAAGAAGCCTATTAGATGAATAATTGCCAAAAGGAGAAACAATAAGAACCTAACTATAGGGGTGGGGTCTTATTGTTTCTCCTTTTGATAAATACCTAATTTAATGAAGAAGTCTGTAGCCTTTAATAGTCAAAATTATATAAAGCGTACTCAAGTTAAACTCGATTGGAAATAAAACCTGTCAACAAAAGATAAGTTCTTTTTCCAATTTCCCTTAAAACTAAATAAAAACTCCCCAATAATCACTCATTATCTCTTGAAAAATTGGAAACAAAACTTTAACACCCACTTGAAACCCTTATCCAATATCTTTTATAGTATTAAAAACTTATATGGAAGGATGTTGATTATGAGAGATAATAAGGAATTAACTGAAAGCAAATTGTATCTTAATGAATTTTCTGCTTATCTAATGAGCATCGACAAGTCTGACTCTACAATTAAGACCTATATTGAACACATACAGGCATTTGCTAAATGGTTTGAAGAAACCAATTGCATAGGTTTTGACCCTTCTATAGTTACTGAAATTGATATCAGGGATATGCGTTCATATCTGCAAGGGACAAGACATTTGAAGGAAACAACTATTAATTTAAGATTGGCCAGCCTGAAGAGTTACTTTGAATTTTTAGAGGGAGAGAAATATATAAAAAATAATCCTGTCAAAGCAATTAAAAAAATAAAGATGCAATCGCCTGCTGCACCTAAGTCTTTGGACGAACAGACTTACCGTGCTCTTCGTCGTCATATATACCGCTGTGGCAATAAATCCCATATTGCCATGTATGAGATTTTTACCAGGTGCGGAGTTAGAAATTTCGAACTTATAAATATCCGCTTAACCGATTTTGATATAAGCGATAGAAAGGGAACATTAAAAGTTGTTGGCAAATTAAATAAAGTACGCTATATACCTCTGCATAAAGATGTTCGGGATGCAATTAACAACTGGATGGAAATACGAAGGAATATTAAAACAGAATATGATAATCTCTTTATTTCCGAACGCAAGACTCCTTACACCAGGTCAGGAATCTGGAAGATTTTTAAAAAATACTGTACACAAATCGGGATTACTGATGTAACTATCCATTCCTTTAGACACTATTTCTGTAGAACACTGCTCAAAAACGGGGTTGATATTTCTGTAGTTGCCAAGTTAGCAGGTCACGCTTCAGGTTTTGTTACGGCTCAAGTATATACTATCCCACGGCAGGAAGAATTGGAGAAAGCAATAGAAACTTTAGTTTAAAATTAAAAAAACAGGCATCATTTGCCTGTTTTCGCTATCTATATCTACTCTCTATTTTCTTTTCATAATACCTATGCCTATTATTGAAACAATGGTTACAATCGTAATGCAGACTAAAAGACTAATTATTACATATTTCATAACTTATAACCCTTTCATATTTTATTACCATATGTAAAGTATTTAGGGATAAGTAGCAAGTTTGACCTTGTCTCCTTATCCCTATATTCCCTTGCTTTAATTCTCTATTGTCACCGCCGGGGTATAATTGACCCATAGCGCCGGACAGAAATTGACCCACACCAAACCAAACGGTTACCATAA
>ENA-OWOZ01002578-OWOZ01002578.1-bioreactor-metagenome-genome-assembly--contig:-NODE-2578-length-13366-cov-45.569795_pt1 | contig 13366 bp, 9 predicted proteins | sample MGYA00238140_ERZ651804 | MGnify/ENA primary metagenome ERZ651804 (study PRJEB26910, sample SAMN07631232) | bioreactor metagenome | isolation source: Switchgrass digestor | place: USA: Dartmouth... | reverse complement strand
ATGATATTTTAAGTGCATTAACTAGTTATTATAGTAGGCCACTTGAGCCTATTCTTAAAGAATATATTGAAGAGAATGAAAACTTTACTGACAGTTATTATGTTAGAGTTGGTAATGTCATAATGCTTATACATGAATTGTTGGAAAAAGGTATTACTGAAATAGACATTGATTATTGGAAATATACGATTATTGAATTAACTAAAGTTGATAATGATGTTGTAAAAAGAACATCAGTTAGAATTTTAGGGTTTTTTAAAGATATTAGTTTACTTCAGAAAGTGTTTGATAATGTAAAAGATAGTTCTAGAATGGTTTGGGAGAATATAATTGATACTTGTACAATGATAAATCCAAATGACCCTTTTACTATAGAATGTATAGTTACTGGAGTCAGAAGAGGATATTGGTTTGTTAGGGATAATTTATCATTGATTACAGAATCAAATGCTATTAAGTACTTATTAACATGCTTTATAAATGATGATAATTTCATGATTAAATTTATTGAAGATGAAGGAACTGAAGGAAAGCAGGATTCAATTATTATAAATAATATTAAGGGGAATTGGGACACTGAAATTGCGAATTTATCTAAGCAACTAGTAGACAAGGCACTTGCTAATAAATATATATCTGCAGGAAGGTCAAAATTTATAATGGAGTTAGCAGAAATATTAAATGAAACAACAAAAGATTACTTAATGAAACTCTTATATAAGAGTAAAGATAGTAACTTTTTTTGGATAGACTTGTGCTATTTATGTGCACAAATAATAAAAGTGAATCAAGTAAATGATTTCATTGTAAAAGCCAAAGAAATTGATAAGACATGGCTTGCATTTCAAGTTCTTCAAGTAAGTCGCTTTTTTCAAAAATCAGTGTATGAGGAAGGCAGGAAGTATTTTGAAGAAGAATATAGAAATGTAGAAGAAGAAAGGAAAAGTTATGAAGTAAGTAGCAAAAAAGATATCCAGAAATTATATGAACAGTTTAAATATAAATTGGAACCAGAGAAAGGTAAATATCAAAGTGATATATTCAAATATGTAGTAGACAATTATAAGGAACTTATACCTCTTATTAAGGAAAATCCTGAAGATAAAGAGCGCTTAGTATACCTTATAATTAATGAAGTTTTCAAAAGAATGGACCCATATGATTATGAAGTAAATATTACTAAACAAGATAGTAAAAATATGAGCATCTCATATAGTATTGATTCAAGAGTAATCTTATTTGATTATTCCATAAGGTTGGCAAGAATGTTAAATATAGATGTCAAAGACTACCGTAAAAAAATTATATCTTTTATTCCTTATGCAATAAATGAAACATTGGAGGATATTTTTGAACTTATTCCTAATCCTTCAGATGATGAAATTAACATGCTTTTAAATATTTATAATACTCCAAGAAAAGATGACTTGGTGGAATTCCATCCATATAGTTTTATAAAAGCATATCGTCAGTATAGGTTGATAGGTGCAACTTCAATAATTAAAAGATTTATCGAAAATGATAATGTATCGTTAAATGATAAAATATATGCGATTAAGGCTATAGGAGATAGTGTTGATGACCAAGAATATATCCAAGAATTGTTCTCAAGATATATAGAAGCCCCCAAAGAAGAATTGCAAAATTTGGCAGAGCAATGTAATGAAATTCTTATTGAAAAATATCATGATAAGGAAGCAATTCTATGGCGCTTAAACTGTATTAAGGAAAGAGCATTCGAATTAAAAGAAGAGGATACATCAACCAATTTTAGAATGATATCAGGCAGAGAAACGGAGTTATACTCTAAGAGTTTTGCTGCTCCTATTATGAAAGTCAGAGATGAAAGTTTAAGAGATAATTACTATAATTTACTTCAGTATTCATTTGATTTAATTAAAAAAAGTGAAAAATATAGAAGATATAGTTATTATATATGGGATATTGTTTTAAAGTATTTTGAGAATCTTAAGATAACTGGTAAGAGTAAGTATCTTTTAGATTTGGAAAAGAAGGTTAATAGGAATAGTAATAGTTTAATAGATATTAATTGGTTCAAATATAGGATACAAGAATTAAGAAAAATTTACTTAAACGAAACAGACAAACCAGTCACAATATATGAATGTATAAAGCAGTATAATAGGTTAAAACATAATACTTACCTTGATATTACTTGCCCAAGGGATTTATTAGAACTTATACAAGAGATAATAAATGATGATTTGAGGAAGTGGGTTGAATTAAGTGGTGCATATAAATTTATTGAAGAATCAACTAGAAACCAGGAAATAATGATTCAAAAAACTATAAAAACACAATTTGAGAATGCATTATTAAAAAGAGGAATTAGAGATATAGGCATCATTAGGGAACCACAACTTTTAGATGATATTAGACCAGACTTTTTAATATCATATGGATTTATTGGCTCAGTTGTAATAGAAATTAAAAGAATAACAAACCCGCAAGTAAAGAATAAGGAAGAAAGGGAGAAATATGCCTCAAAATTGGAAAAATATATTGAAGGCACTAATTCTGATTATTTAATTTATCTGCTCTTTAATACAAAGAAAGAAGATGAATTAAGCAAATATTTGTCGGAAGTTGAAGAATGCTATAAAGATAATGCACGAATTTTTGTTAAAGGATTAGATTGTATTGGAGAAGGCGACGCTTACGAAACCTCTAACTTTAACTATTGATTAGAGATATGAGATAATTTTCGTTTAACTGATTATAAAATTTGAAAAGATTATATAGTCCTCTTTATATTATATACAGTTCAGAAGTAGGAATTTTATAATAATAGGGAGGGCTTATAACATGCTGTTGAGAGCAGAAGAAATTTATATGAAATTTAGAGAAGAAACCATAAAAATTGTAATTCCCAAAATGCTGCTGCTGGTTTTAATACAGCAGATAAACAGGCACCTGGAAGTGTTAAGTTATGAACAGGGGACTATAGATAACTTTGCTATACAAGATGACATGAATAATGCAGAAATGATAATGACAAAACTGCTTATTTTAATTTCAGAGCCAAACAATAAAAAACAGATTCTATTTGAACTAAATATAGCAGAGTTTTTAATTCTGCGGGATTGCGTGTACTGTAATAATTCATTGCTGCATCTACAAGCAAAGATGAAGCCTCAAATCATAAAGGTTTATAAGAAGTTTTACGAGTATATTGAAAACATCTTCGGAATGCTAGACAGCGATGAAGTAAAAGCATATTGGGATTATATAAAAAACTACAAAATTAAAGGCAGTATACTCCAGTGAATCAGTGAAGCAATGAAAAAAGGCATTGATAGGTGCTAAATTCTACCAATGCCTTTTTTATTACTTCAATTTACCCTTTTCATACATCCTTTGTATTTTGCTGGTAAAGGATAGTAGTATAATGAATGAAAAACCTATTAATAGGCCGATAATAAATCGTATGGCAATACTTTGAACGGCGATTGAAAAAGGTATTAAGAATATGTTTCCAAGTATAAGCAATTTTATAGTTCTAAAAATACTTCCTCTCATAATACTTTAATACCTCCATATGCAACTATTAGATAAAATTTTACCTGACCACTATATCCTATTTCAAATTAAATTTTAACGTTTAAAATAAAGTTATTTTATGATAAAATTAAAATACACAGCATAAATGGATTAAAATGCCATTGACACAGACATCTTAACGATGCCTTGAGTCAGTGGCATTTTTTTGTTTGCAATTTCTAAATTAAATGGAGGTAACAAGATGGCTAAAAGAAGTAATAACTGGGATTCAAATAAATTAGATAGATGGATAAAAGAGGGCAGAGGACAGGGAGAAGGAGAAAACTATAAACCCTGGTTGACGATTCAGGACTTTCCATCAATGGGTAGGGTAACGAGAGTTTTTGGATGGACAACCAATAGAATTCATCATTTTTTCTCAGATACGCAATTAAAATATTTCTATTTATTAGATTGGGAAGAAAGGGTTATTGATATTCGGGAGCATTATCCCCTTATAGATTTAGAAGTAGTGTTGAAAAATACATCGGATTTAAAACTAGACAAATTTATAGATAAGAAAACAAAAGAACCCTACATATTAACTACAACATTTCTAATTACCCTGTTAAATCCTGATGGACAAAAGAGTTTTGCTGCAAGAAGCATAAAATATGCATCGGAATTATCAAAAAAGACTACAATTGAAAAACTGGAGATTGAAAGAAGATACTGGACTGCTAAAGGAATTAACTGGGGTATTGTGACAAATAAGGACATCAACGATGTTAGGGCAAAAAATATAGAGTGGATTCATTCGGCGATGACTTCCGACGACTGCAACGGGCTTTCCAGGGATGAGTTTGATGATTTGCTAAATGGGCTTTTATATAGGCTTATAGATAATCAGCAGAATATCAGGGAAATTATATCAAGATTTGAAAAGGACTATTCCTTGGATGCGGGGGCAGGGTTACTGCTGTTTAAGCATTTAATTGCGGGAAAAAGGATAGCCCTTGATATGGATAAGCCTATCAATCTCAATGAGAGCGGTTATTCACTGCGCCTGCCTGAAACAAGCGGTAAAGGAGGGCATGAGGTTGTTAAAATATACAGTTAATTCGCTAATCGAATGGAAGGATGAAAGTGAAAGTACCAGCATAGAAAGAGTACTTTGGATGGATGAAGAATTAGTGTATGTTATTGATGTTAATAAAAACAGCGCCCCATATCTGCGCAGTACTGCAGACATAGATAGTGCACTGATAAATGGAAGGGCAGTTATTAAAGAAGATGACACGCTTGCAGTTATATTAAAAGAAGAAGATATTCCAGAAAAACATAAAAAGATGAGGGACAATGCTTGGAAAGTGATTAAGGATATGGTGGCTTGCGAACCAGAAATTTTTGAGTCTCATTTCAGGAGGAAGGCAGTTCGTGAGGCTTCTGCATTTCATAATATAAGTGAATTGTGGGTATTTGAGTATCTTAAGCGGTACTGGAAAAGAGGGAAAACACCTAATGCATTAATACCAGACTATAGGAACTGCGGGGGAAAAGGTAAAGAGAGGAAGGCTGGAAATGCAAAAAGGGGCAGGCCAAGGAAGTATCAGGACATAAATGGAGAAGGGGTAAATGTAACCGAGGACATTAAAAGAATTTTCCGCATTGCTGTTAATAAATATTATTACACTGCAGCAAAAAACTCTCTTACGCTGACATATGAACTGATGAGGAAAGAATATTTTACAGACGGCTTTAAAGAAGAAAATGGCGTAAAGATACCTGTCATAAAACCTCAATCAGAGATTCCGAGTTTTGGCCAGTTCAGATATTGGTTTGAGAAGGAGCGTAATATAAAAAAAGAGATAACTAGCCGCTATAGCAACAAGAAATTTTTAAAGCAGTACAGGGCCATAACGGGAAGTGCTTTAAGCGGAGTAATACAGCCTGGAACTTTTGAAATAGACTGCCAGGTAGGTGATGTCTACTTAGTATCAAGGTTTAATAGAAACTGGGTCATAGGCAGACCTGCCATTTATGCAGTAATTGACAAGTTTAGCCGTATGATATGCGGAATCTATATAGGTCTGGAGAGCGGTTCCTATACTGGTGCCATGATGGCGCTTTTAAATGCAACTATGAATAAAGTAGAATATTGCAGACAGTACGGTATTGAGATAGAGGAAAAGGATTGGCCAGCCCACTACTTACCAGAGGCTATTATTGCTGATAGAGGAGAACTGGAAGGAGGAAACATTGAAAACCTTATAAACATGCTGAATATAAAAGTGCAGAATACACCTCCATACCGTGCAGACTTGAAATCAGCGGTAGAACGGTTCTTTGGCCTTACCAATGAGAGAGTAAAACCATTTTTACCTGGTGCTGTAGATTTAGACGGCAGGGAAAGAGGGGACAAGGACTACCGATTGAAAGCAAAACTTGATTTATACCAGTTTACACAGATTATGATAAAGTGCATTTTATACCACAATAACTATTATCACTTAGATTACTATAAGCGGGACGAGATGATGGTGGAGGATGATGTCCCTTGTATTCCCATTGAACTTTGGAACTGGGGAATTGCAAACAGGGGAGGAACCCTGCGGAGTATATCGGAGGACATTGTTAAATTGGCCCTTATGCCTTCTGATACAGCGGTAGTTACTGAAAAAGGAATAAAATATAAAGATATGTATTATGCATCTTCGAACATGCTAAAAAATGATGTATTTGCAAATGCACGGACAAATGGAAGGTGGAGAGTAAAGATAAGTTACGACCCACGCAATATGAACTGCATTTATGTCTGTGGCGATAATCCCAAAGAATATGAGAAATGTTTTTTAATAGAGAGCAGTACCAGATATAAAGATAAAGCAATTGAGGAAATAGAGTATTTGTTGGCGGTAGAAAGAATGCAGAAAGAGAAAAGTAAAGATTCGGTGGCACAAGCAAAAACAAAACTGATTGCAGAAATAGAAGATATCGTAAAACAGGCGGATGAAGATTATAAAAGGGAGACAAGTACTGCAGAGAGCGACAGGCAGAGGGTAAAAAACATAAGGGGAAACAGGAAGATTGAAAAAACAGCAAGAAGGGCGGAAGAAGCATTTAAACTAGGAAATAACGAAGGAGATTATGATAGCAGCGTGTTTAATGAAGCAGATTTTGAAGATGGGATAAATACCCTGCAGTTGCTTTTTAAAAAGCAGAAGGAGGTGCTGAAGGGTGAAGAAGATAATAATTCCTAATGGCAGCATGGCAGAAGAAGCACAATATAAGGAGCAGGTGATACCAGATTATCAGGATAATCCTTTCATAGAAGCACTTCCAAATCTTCTTTCTCCTCATAAAGTGGTAGAAAAACTGGCTTTTTATCCTCAATACCACCAAAATGAAAGGAAGTTGGACAGCCACTACAGAATTTATATGGTAGACAGGCTCTTTCAAGTCTTTCAGCCCTTACCAATGAATATAGAACTGGAAAGAAAGATATCACGTGCCCTGCGTCAGGGGTATGTTTCCCGAAATCCGTTTGAAAGTAAACTTGCTCAGGGCTTTTGCAGAGACTACTATGGAACGAATCCTGTAAATTTAAAGGATGATGACGGATTTTATCCATCATCCTTTGGCTTTACGCTTATAGGCATATCGGGATTAGGGAAGACATCTTCATTAAAGCGTATACTAAATATGTATCCACAAGTTATTGTTCATTCGGAGTATAGGGGCATCCCTTTTTCAGCGTATCAGGTAGTATGGGTAAAATTAGAGTGTCCTCATGACGGGTCTATCAAGGGATTGCTGTATGAATTTTTTTCAGAAATAGACAGGCTGTTGGGAACCAACTATTATCAAAAGATGATGAAAACAAGGGCAACAGCAGATGCAATGATGACAGTAATGAATCAGGTAGTAAGAAATTGCTCTTTAGGCTTATTAGTGATAGATGAAATCCAGCATTTAAGCATGGCTAAATCGGGAGGAAGCGAAAAAATGCTGAATTTCTTTGTAAACCTTGTAAATAATGTAGGGGTGCCAGTTATTTTAGTGGGAACCCCAAAGGCAGTTAAGGTACTTCAGGGGGATTTCAGACAGGCACGAAGAGGGTCAGGTCTTGGCGGCGATATGGTATGCGACAGGATTCAAAAAGATGAGGTGTGGGATTTATTAGTAAGTTCAATATGGCACTACCAGTGGACGAGGAAAGAAACTCCCTTTACTCCTGAAATAAGCAGTATTTTATATGAAGAAACGCAGGGGATACCTGATTTATTAAAAAAAGTCTATGCTATTGCTCAAGCCTACGCCATTTCATCAGGAAAGGAAGAGATAACTCCATATATTATTAGGAAGGCGGCGAAGGAAAACTTAAAATTAGTACAGCCAATGCTGACTGCTTTAAAGACTGGCAACATCAGAGAAATTGCTAAATATGAGGATATCTGCATGACAGGTATTGACTTCAATGACTTTTTAACCCGAACCAAAGAATCTATTAACCTGGATTTGCGGGCAAAGGAAATAAAGAAAAGGCAAAACAAAATGAAGCAGGAAAACCTCATGGAGGAGAAAAAGGAAGCCGTAGTAAAACTTGTTGATTTAGGAATGGATGCTAAGAAGGCTCAGAAAATAATTGATACCATGCCTTCTCAAAATCAGGATGTAAGTGCAGAGGGCATGGTGGAAGATGCGATGGCGCTGTTTAAAGATGAAGGCATGAAGGAAGAGCCAGAGAAAAAGGGAATAAGGAAGGTAAAAGGAAGAAAGGAAAAACAGAGTACGGCAAATCTACTTGATATCCGGACTGTTGTTGAACAGGGGAAAAAGGATAATAAAAGCGCTTATGAGGTTTTAAAAGAATCTGGGTATATTATAAGTTTTAAAGATGATATTTTTTCCAGGGAGGTGGTATGATGAACTTCTTTCCAACACCTTATCCAGACGAACTTTTATACAGTACATTGGCACGCTACTGCATGAGAAGCGGGAATATAAGAGAGATACATAATTTTGAGGATTTATTTGGAACAAGGAACTGTATAGCAGCAATGGAACTGCCTACACAACTGGATGCGTTAATCAGAAATATGCCTGTAAATACAAAATATACAGCAGAATACTTTATCTATAAACATACCTTATTTCCTTTTCTTGCAGCATTTATTCCAGAGGAACGTGCTAACAAAATAATTAAAACTATGAGAAATGGTGAGGGTGCTGTTTCTTACATAAGATTGGGCCTTATTTCAAATTCCATTACCTTAAATAAGTATTTTAGATTTTGCCTTGAGTGTTTCAAAGAAGATATAGAAACATTTGGAGAACCATACTGGCATAGAAGCCATCAAATTACAGGGGTATTTGTATGTCCAAAACATAAAATACCCCTTTATAAAAGTACGGAACTTATTAGAGCAGGAAACAGGCAGAGATTTATTAGTGCATCTAAGGAGAATTGTAAAGTAGAAAAAGAAATAAATTACCCAGATGATTTAATGAAGAAGATGCTTTGGATGGCAGAGGATGCAGAAATACTTTTAAACAATCAGTTTGGATTTAAGGAGCCTGAATGGTTTAGCAATCAGTTTCGGGTTAAGTTGGTTGAAAAAGGTTATGCAAGAATGAACAACTATATTCATCAAAAGAAGTTAAAACAAGACTTTGTGGACTTTTACTGTCATGAATATTTACAACTTGTTCAATCTACTGTATTAAATAATATTGGGGGTTGGCTATCAGATATGGTACGAAATAATAATAGAACAACTTATACAGTAAGATATCTATTATTGGCAAGGTTTCTTGATATTCCTGTCGCTGATTTGTTTAATATAAAACTTGGTTTTAATGATGAAGATGAGAATAATATTGATACTTATCAGGAACTGTGGGACCAGAGACTGATAGAACTTGCCCAGTCAGGATTATCTATAAGAGAAATTGCAGATGTGTTAAAATCATCCACCAAGACAATTAGAAAAAGTATCGATAGACTTGGAATTGAACCATTTTGGAAGTTTAACGGAGGTGGAAAATACCTTCACAAAAAGTATACTGACACTGAAGAATTTAAAATTAAACGAGAAGAATTCAGGAGGAAATGGCTTCAACTTCATGTTCAGTATGCTAATATAAGTAGTAACCAGATAAGAAGAAAAAATGATGGATTATATACATGGTTAAAAAGATATGATAGTAAATGGTTGGAACAAAACTATCGCAGAATAAAAACAGCAACCAATACTGTTGATTGGGCTAAAAGGGATGCTGAACTACTTCCAAGAGTGAAGGAAGTGGTAAAGGAAATGAAAGAAGGTAAGCCTGAAAGGATAACTTGGACAACCATCGGGAGCAAATTAGGGATTAGCGGTTGGCTCTCTAAGAAAAGAGAAAAACTGCCTATGACTAAATCATATATAGAATCAGAATTGGAAAGTATGGAGGAATACCATATAAGAAAAATAAAATGGGGTATCGAAGAATTAGAAAAACAGGGAAAAGAGATGACATTATGGAATTTGGCAGAAACAGCAGGTGTTAAAACAAGATATATGAAAGTAATTTATAAGGAAATAGAACAGGTATTAAAGAATAAAGGATATGATTGTAATTTTAAATGGTAGGTTCAAGACTACATATAAGGATAAGACATTGCATGTTTAGGTATTATTGAGAAGGCATATAATACTGAGTTTGTGAAACTCATCCTAGTGCTTAAGCGATAATAGAAAACTTAAGACGATACTTTAAAAGTGTTCTACTTAAAAAATCACAAACCATCACCAATGGAACCAGTGTTGAAAATAAGATATAATGAGACATATCATAAGTAGAAATTAAAATAAATTTTATTTTAAAGTAATCATTGAGGAGGGTATATTAGTGGAGATTATTGATTTAAGACCTTATTCTGGTTTAAATACAAGGATATTAGATTATAAGACTAATGAAATCATATTTTCAAAAGACAATAAAATAGAAGAAAAATATTATTATTGTATTAGCAGATATAATCTTAATTCGAATACTGTAGAAGAAATATATAGATATGAAATTCCTCATTATGAGTTTTATAATCAATATGCTTATATTTTTGGAGAAGAGATTTTCATAATTAAGATGAAATTTCCGCATAAAGTAGAGATAGATATATTAAACAAGATAACGAAGAAAATTAAATCAATGAACTCCTTTGAGATTAAGGAGGAAATCACTTCTATTCCAATATCAATCAACAACCGTTACTTCGTATTCTATGGGGATATAGATGAAATGAATGAAAGGAAATATACTGAAAATAAGGAGAAGGGGTATAGTCATTACCTTTATTTATGTGACTTATCAGAGGATAAAATATATTTTATAAAAGACTTGAGGTTAGTGGATGGACTTTCAGTAGTACATGGTTTAATAAATAAATTACCTACATTTATACACGACAATCAACAATATTTGATATTTAATGAGACTTATATGGATGATTGGGAGTATGAAGATATTTATAATTTAATTCAATCAAACAAGTTAAGTAAGGATTTAGTTAAAGAAATAGAGGCATTGTATTTAATCAACATAAATGATTTTGTAAAAACTATTAAAATTGGCGAACAAAATGTACCATTTAAGGTTATTTGTAAAAGGCATATTAATGGCTGGGTAAGATATCTTGGAATGGATGACAAAAATATATATTTTAGAGAAAAGGATTTTATAACTCAAATAGAGAAGATATTTGCGATAAATAAAACAAATTTTGAATCTACTGTTGTGAAGGAAATAAACCACAAAGATGTTAAGGGTAGATTAATATATGATAATAATAAAATATATGAAGAAATAGAATCAGATGATTCTATAGAGATTAAAGGAATCTATAATTGTGATTATAATTTATGTTTTAAAAAAGATAGGAACATATCCTTTGAAGAATATATAAATAATAGATATTTGATTATTTCACAATGGATTGAAGACACAGAGGATAACTACTATGAGTTTGTCCATATTACAGATACTAAAGAAAATAAGTGTATTAAATATGAAGGTAGATGTCATATTTATGATAGTCATGTAATTCTATATTAATATATTAACAATAAAATTCATGTATTTATCAATATAGGAGGAACTGTATTATAAGTGACAGGGATAACGTTTGAGCCCCTTAGCATATGGCTAAGGGGCTCTTAAAATAATTTTTTGTATTCGTGATGTCCAAATGGACGGTTCTTTAAGAAAACCTTAAAGAACATTGTTTTAGTAATTAAATTTTAATACATTTTTATAATTTCGTCAAGACCTCTATCAAAATTTTCATGTATCGATAGTTTTCCCTAAAAATAATTTTTTAATCATATTATCGATTTCATTTAATTTATCGGTGCTAAGTATAAAATTGCTTAAAGAATGATAGGCTTTTATAGGTTCATAAATTCTCATTTTGCTTATTGTCCTTATCTGGGACACTATGGCTACAGAACCTTTTTTTAGATTATTCAATTCTTTCATATATCTATCCCTTTTTCTACTACATAATATATGACTTTTATCTTTAATTGTTGACTGTTTTATTTGCTCATCTAAGTAGGCTATTTGGTTTTCTAAAAATTTAATTTTATCTGTAAGTATCGCATCACCTAAATAGAGTTCAAACCTGTCATCAATATCTTCTGGTTTCTCATTATCTTTTAGAGAACGTAAAGGAATAATTGTTATTACTTTAGAACTTTTTTCATTATTATTATCAATTACTAAGCCATAGTGAAGTCCACCTTGTTCTGAGCCAATGTTATAGCCTAAATGAACGGATACAATATTGCCTCTTCTATATTTTATAAGTTTTTTCGGGTCAAACTGTTTCTCATTTTTTAAAAATTTTTCATTCCAGTCGTTTAACCAATAAGTTAATAGTTTTGCTTGTTTAAAATCTAAATCATTCAAAATTGTTTTTTTAAGTTCATTTAAGACCTGAGTTAAACTATTCTCTAAATCTTGTTGAGTTTTTAATTCTTTGATTTCCAAACATACTTCGCCCCCTTTCTACACATCAGGGACATTATACCACGAAAAAAGTTTAATTAACAGTTTTAATGTATTATAATGTAAATTTTAATATATTTGTATTTTATAATAAATTTTACGGAGGGGATGAGACCTGGGATTTGTTTTTTTAAAAATGAGAAAGAAAAATGAATAAGGATGCAATTGAAATAATATTATTAGAGTTAAACGATTTACATGTAGATACTTCGAAAACGTTTAATAGATATCAAGAAAAAATCAGGTAAGATATATTTAAAATGACAGATATTTAAGGGTAATATTGAATAAGTCCAACCTGATACGCTAGAAATTATAATTTTAAAAACTTGAATTTATCAACATGCAACAATCCTAATGGAATTAGAAATTAATCAATTGGAACCACAAAATTAACATTAGCGAAAATGCATGAAGTTTAATATTAGGGATACTCAGCAAAGAAAGAGAATATTGTCTGCTATTTATGGATTGCCTAAGGGCGATGTAAAGAAGTTAAAAGGCTATGAGTATTATAGACTTAGAGTTGGGGATGAGTTATTTTTACCGAGAATGATAAAGAACTTATTATACTGGTTATAGATATAGAGAACAGAGGCAGGTATATGAAAATCTATAGAGTTGTTGTACAGGAATATAAAACTTTTATTCATAAGATAGTCATGTATTCGGTAAACAACGGTGAAAATATTATTAACCTATTACCTGTTACCTAATCCCTGTATCTATGTATAAATCAAATAAACTCCTTTCATTTTTCAAATGTATGAAACGGAGTAAATAAAGTTGTATCAGAAAACATGGTTTATTAGGG
>ENA-OWOZ01002577-OWOZ01002577.1-bioreactor-metagenome-genome-assembly--contig:-NODE-2577-length-13367-cov-3.829496_pt1 | contig 13367 bp, 9 predicted proteins | sample MGYA00238140_ERZ651804 | MGnify/ENA primary metagenome ERZ651804 (study PRJEB26910, sample SAMN07631232) | bioreactor metagenome | isolation source: Switchgrass digestor | place: USA: Dartmouth... | reverse complement strand
TATTGTCTATCAAAGCCTGCAAATTTGTGCCACCGCCGGATATGAGAACCCCAATCTTTACTTTTTGCAAAGCTCTATTCCTCCCTCTCCGGCTGCAATGTCTCCAATTATATATGCTTTTTCGCCCAAATTCTTCAAATCTTCCATAATGCTCTCTGCTTCTATCTTATCTGCAATTATCACGAGACCTATTCCCATATTGAATGTATTGTATAATACTTCATCCTCTATTTTCCCCAAATCCTTCATGAGCCTAAAAATGGGCAGTACATCCCAGCTTCCCAGCTCTACTCTAGCTTTTAAGCCCTTAGGAATTGTTCTGGGTATGTTTTCTATGAATCCACCACCGGTTATGTGGGCAATTCCTTTTATATTGTACTTTTCTGCAAGGTTCAGTATGGTTTTTACATATATCCTTGTAGGCTTTAATAATTCTTCACCTAGGAGGCCATCCAACTCCGGGAATTTATAATCCACTTTATAATCATTGATTCCAAAGAAAAGCTTTCTCACCAGAGAGTACCCGTTGCTATGTATGCCACTGGATTGAAGGCCTATGAGCACATCTCCCTCTTTTACCTTTTCACCGTTTATAACCTTAGCTTTGTCAACCAAACCTACTGCAAAGCCTGCCAAGTCGTATTCTTCATCCTGATAGAAACCTGGCATCTCAGCTGTTTCGCCGCCTATCAAGGCACAACCAGCCTGTATACAGCCATCACATACTCCCTTTACTATAGCCTCTGCCTTTTTGGGATTAAGTCTGCCTGTACCAATATAGTCCAGAAAAAATAAGGGTTTGGCTCCATGGCAGGCGATATCGTTTACACACATGGCAACACAATCTATGCCTATGGTATCATGCTTATTCATCATAAAAGCTATCTGTAGCTTTGTGCCTACACCATCGGTACCTGATACCAAAACAGGCTCTTTCATTCCTGCCAATTTGGGCATGAAGAAGCCTCCAAAGCTTCCCAGGTCTCCCATTACGCCGGGTATATGGGTCTTCTTCACATGTTCCTTCATCAGCTTTACAGCTTCATATCCGGCTTCCACATCTACTCCGGCGTTCTTGTATGTCAATCTGTCATCCATCTTTTTTCTCCTTCCTTATTTTTTGAAAGCTCTATTAATCGAAACCACTAAAAAACACTATAATATTGAAACCACTAAAAACCTGAAAAAAGTCCCTAAAGGAATACCCAGGCCCATGACTAGCGACCAGTGACTGGAGACTAGAGTCTATACAGGATAGTCACCGTTTAGGCAAGCTGTGCAAAAGCCGTCGCCTTTGCTGCCTACAGCAGCCAACAGTCCCTCCAAGCTCAAGTAGCCCAAGCTGTCTGCTCCAATGTATTCCCTTATGCTTTCCACAGTTTTGTTGGCCCCTATAAGCTCCTCCATAGTTGGAGTATCTATTCCGTAACGACAGGAACCAATAACCGGTGGAGAGCTTACTCTTACATGGACTTCTGACGCTCCTGCATCTCTTAAAGCCTGTACTATCTTCCTGCTGGTAGTCCCCCTCACTATGCTGTCATCCACCATTACAACCCTTTTTCCTTTTATATTCTCCTTCAAAGGATTAAGCTTCAGTTTTACTCCCAACTCTCTCATGGACTGAGTTGGCTGTATGAAGGTCCTTCCTACATATCTATTCTTAATCAAACCTACCGAATAGGGTATTCCTGATTCATTGGCATACCCTATGGCAGCCGGTGTACCGGAGTCAGGTACCGATAGCACTGTATCCGCAATAGCCGGTTGTTCTTTTGCCAATATTCTGCCTGCATTTTCTCTTGCCTTGTACATGCTGATTCCATCTATGATACTGTCTGGTCTTGCAAAATATATATGCTCAAACAAGCAGATTTTGGTGGGCAAGTTGGTAATGTGATCTATGCTTTTCATTCCATCCTTATCTATGACTAATATTTCCCCTGGTCTTACATCCCTTATAAACTGGGCTCCTACAGTATCCAAAGCGCAGCTTTCTGAAGCCAGCACATATCCGTTTTCAAGTTTTCCTAACACCAGGGGTCTTATTCCATATCCATCTCTTACTCCTATCAGCTTGTTATCAGTCAGTATAGTCAAAGCATAGGAACCTTTTATTATTTCCATAGTGTTCTGTATTGCCTTTATTATGTCCCCTTTGTAGTTTCTGGCTATCAAAGCAGCTATGACTTCAGTATCTGTAGTGGTGCTGAATATCATGCCCTGATCCTCCAGTTGACCTCTGAGTAAATCTGCATTTACCAGACTGCCGTTGTGAGACAGAGCCAGATTGCCATTCTTATATTTAATGACTATAGGCTGCGCATTGGCTGCAAAGGTGGAGCCTGAGGTAGAATACCTCACATGTCCTATAGCCATATCTCCTTTTAACAAACTAAGTATCTTGTCGTCAAATACTTCGTTTACAAATCCCATTTCCTTGTAACAGGTGATTATGCCATCGTTGTTTATGGCAATCCCTGCACTTTCCTGGCCTCGGTGCTGCAATGCCACCAGGCCGTAGTAGGCTGCATTAGCAGCATTTATATTACCCTTATCATATACTCCAACTATTCCACACATTTTTTATCTCCCATCAGATGTATTAAAATTCTTCCATTCTTATTCGCTCATCTTTTTTGGAAACTTCTTGTGCCATACTCTCTCTGCGAAGCTTTAGAGCTTTCCTCAAATGGTCATACTTTATTGATAACATTTCTACTGCCAGAAGCCCTGCATTTTCTGCCCCATCGATGCCTACTGTAGCCACAGGAATACCTGAAGGCATCTGAACTATTGAAAGCAAAGCATCCATGCCGTCCAAAGCCGATGATTTAATCGGTATGCCTATCACAGGAAGTACCGTATAAGCCGCCAATACTCCCGGTAAATGAGCTGCCTTACCTGCTGCAGCTATTATTACATCAAACCCTGCTGCCTCTGCTTCCTTTGCAAATTGAGAAGCCTTGTCAGGTGTCCTGTGAGCGGATATGACTCTAGCCTCATAATCTACATTGAATTCCTTAAGTACTTTAATAGCTTTAGAAACAATGGGCAAATCTGAATCACTACCCATAATAATTGCAACCTTAGGATTATTATTCATATTATCTCCTTCCTTAAACATTATATTTTGAAAAAATCCGATTAAAGTCTAGCCTTAACCGGATTGCAAAATTCTAAAATACCTGCCATGATGTCGACCCTCAACCATTGTTTGATGAAAAAAAAGGACGGGTAGTGAAACCCGTCCAAAAATATGAACAGTGTATTTCACTCATAGTCAAACAATTTACGGTTGTTTGGTAGAAACTTTCAGGCCATATTCCTGATATTATATGAGTTCAAATAACATATAAGTGTCTTGTTGGAATAATATTATCATATAATTCAGTAAGCCGTCAAGATTTTTTTCGAACTATTTATTCTATTAGTGAATTTTAGTACACATATTAACGAATTATTTAGAGTATTTTATTGTATAACATTCGTATTATTTAGCGAAGTAATCCACTCCAGCTCTAAATATGTTTTGTTCCTTTTCGCCAGGTATATTTTTATATAAATATTTCCCCACTCTCTCAGAATGAGCCATCTTGCCCAAAACTCTTCCATCAGGACTTGTTATTGCTTCTATAGCGCATATGGAACCATTTGGATTATGAGGCACCTCTGCTGATACATTTCCATTTAGATCTACATATTGGGTAGCTATCTGGCCCTTGTCTGCCAACTGTCTTATCATATCATCACCGGCTACAAATCTGCCTTCCCCATGGGATACAGGTACGGTATGAATATCTCCCACTTCTGAATAGGCAAACCAAGGTGACAAGGTAGAGACTACCTTAGTCCTCACAAGTTGGGATACATGTCGGCCAATTTTGTTATAGGTAAGGGTAGGGCTGCTCTCATCTATATCCCGAATCTCGCCGTATGGTACCAGTCCAAGCTTTATCAATGCCTGGAAGCCGTTGCAAATTCCTATGATCAATCCGTCTCTCTTGTTTAAAAGATTCATAACTGCTTCCTTTACATAGTCATTCCTGAATACAGCGGCTATGAACTTTCCTGAACCATCTGGTTCGTCTCCTCCGCTGAATCCTCCTGGTAAAGCCAATATCTGAGAATTGTTTATCCTTCTCACCAATTCTTCTATGGATTCTTCGATATCCCGGGTAGTAAGATTCTTTATCACCATTATATCCGCTTTTCCATTGGCATCTTCAAAAGCTCTGGCAGTATCATATTCGCAATTTGTACCAGGAAATACAGGTATCAATACCCTTGGAGCGGGATGCTTCATGCTTGGTTTATTGTTATTTCTCTCCCTGTAGTCAACTTCAAATACTTTGTCAGCTTTTTCTGCCTTTGTGGGGAATATTGGCTCTAAAGTTTTGGTCCAGGCATCATAGGCTTGGGCAAGATCTATTTCAACCTCGTTTATTGCAATGGACTCCTTATCCCAGGTTTCTCCCAGTTTACTATAGGGTATACCCGACAGAAGTTCATCAACATCTACATTGCTTTCCATTTCTATGATTATGGAGCCAAAATCGGGAGAGAAGAGCTTATTATAGTCATAGTCCCCAGAAATTCTCAATCCTATTCTGTTTCCAAAGCACATTTTTGATAATGCAGCAGCTATGCCCCCTTCCTTTACTGTGGAAGAAGACAGTACATGGCCTGCTTCAATCAGCTGATGAAGCCTTTCATATGTTTTCCTCAGAGCTGCAAAATCCGGCAGATCATTTTCATCTCTATTAACCGGCAATAGTATAACGTGACTGCCAATAGCCTTAAACTCCTGGGATACTGCCTTTGTCACATCCATAGGAGCCAAAGCAAAGGCTGCCAATGTTGGAGGCACATTGAGATCCAGGAAGGTGCCTGACATGCTGTCCTTGCCTCCTATGGCTGGTATACCCAATTGATTTTGAGCTAAATAAGCTCCTAACAAGGCAGAGAAGGGTTTGCCCCATTTTTTCTCGTCCTTGCCTAGCTTTTCGAAATATTCCTGGAGAGTCAGCCTAATATTTCGGTAATCTCCCCCCAATGCCACAACTTTTGATACGGCATGAACCACCGCATACAATGCTCCGTGGAAGGGACTCCAACTGGATAAATAGGGGTTATACCCATAGGTCATCACCGTACCGGCGGTTGTATCACCGCTTAATGCAGGCAGCTTCATTACAAGCCCTTCACTGGGTGTTGCCTGATGCTTCCCTCCAAAGGGCATCAGCACTGTATTGGAGCCAATGGTAGCATCGAATTTCTCTACCAAGCCCTTTTGGCTGCATACATTCAAGTCCTCCAGATTTTCCAGCCAAGCCTTCTTTATATCTAATTTTTCATCTTTATCCTCATAATTTTTATAGAAATTATCCTTAGTTTCAGGCATGATAACCTTTACACTGGTCCTTTGCCTGATACCGTTGGTATTCAAAAAATCTCTGCTTATGTCAACTATAGCTTTTCCTTTCCAAACCATTGTCATCCTGTTATGGTCTGTAACCTTGGCTACAACAACAGCTTCCAGGTTTTCTTCATGGGCTGCCTGGATAAACTTCTCCTCATCCTCCGGAGCAATTAGCACCGCCATTCTCTCCTGGGATTCGGATATAGCCAGTTCAGTTCCATCCAAGCCTTCATACTTCTTAGGCACCGCGTCCAAATCGATATATAACCCTTCTGCCAATTCACCTATGGCAACAGATACTCCACCTGCCCCAAAGTCGTTGCATTTTTTTATCATTCTGCTGACCTCTGGGTTTCTAAAAAGCCTTTGAATCTTTCTCTCCGTAGGAGCATTTCCCTTCTGCACCTCTGGACCACCAGTAACTAAGGATTTCTCATCATGCTCTTTGGATGATCCTGTGGCACCACCACAGCCGTCTCTCCCGGTTCTGCCGCCCAGTAAAATTACAATATCTCCAGGGCTTGGAGCTTTTCTCACCACATTGGCCTTTGGAGCGGCACCAACAACAGCACCTATCTCCATCCTCTTTGCCACAAAACCTTCATGATAGACTTCCGCTATCTGTCCAGCTGCCAATCCTATTTGATTTCCATAGGAACTGTACCCGTTTGCTGCGCCAGTGGTTATCTTCCTCTGGGGCAATTTGCCTGGCAGAGTCTGTGATACAGGAGTTCTGGGGTCTCCGCTTCCTGTAAGCCTCATAGCACCATAGACATAGGATCTGCCGGACAAGGGGTCTCTTATGGCACCACCGAGACAGGTAGCTGCTCCACCAAAGGGCTCAATCTCAGTAGGGTGGTTGTGGGTCTCGTTTTTGAACATGAACAGCCATTTTTCTTTTTTGCCGTCAACATTTGCCTCCACCTCTATGCTGCAGGCATTGATCTCATCAGATATCTCCAAATCCTCAAGCTGTCCTTTTTTCCTCATCTCTTTCATGGCCATCTGAGCCAGATCCATGAGGCACATAGGCTTTTCCCTGTCTCCATAAACAAAGCTTCTGCCTTTTTTGTACATATCAAAGGCTTTTTCAATGATTTCTTTGTACTTGCCCTCTTCTATGTCAACATCTTCAATTATGGTATTGAAGGTGGTGTGTCTGCAGTGATCAGACCAATAAGTATCTATAACCCTCATCTCTGTTAATGTGGGGTTCCTTTTCTCAGTATCTCTGAAATAGCTTTGACAAAAAGCCAGATCCTCAAAACTCATGGCTAGACCTAATTCATCTTTGAAGGCTTGAAGGCTTTTTTCATCCATATCTATAAACCCTTCCAGAGTAGCTACAGTGTCTGGGGTATCCACCTTCATCCCCAAACTCTCATACTTTTTAAGCTCTGCCTCTCTCATCTCCACAGGGTTGATATAATAGTCCTTAACTTTTGACAGTTCTTGTTCCGATACATTTCCCTTAAGTACAATCACATTGGCAGTCCTGACCTCAGGTTTGTCACCCATACCTACAATCTGAAGGCATTGGGCTGCCGAATCAGCTCTCTGGTCATACTGACCGGGCAAATATTCTGCTGCGAAAACCTTGTCCTTTTCATCCAGCTCCAATTCTTCCTCGTATACATAGTCTACAGGAGGCTCGGAAAATATTGTGCATTTTGCTTTTTCGTAAACCTCATGGCTTATGCCTTCCACATCATATCTTTTGATTATCCTTATGGCCTCAAGTCCCTTTATGCCTAAGTTTTCTCTCAAATCTGTCAGAAGAGCTTTTGCCTCTACTGCAAAATCCGGCTTTTTCTCAACAAATATCCTTCTTACCTTGCTCACTATAAACACTCCCATTTTTTATTTATTATCTCATCGCTGACCGCTGATAACTTCTCTTGATTCACATAGTTTTAAGCTTTTAAACCTCTTTACAATGCAAGTTTAACATAGTATTATTTATTATAACAATTAATATTTCTAATTATATTTATAAGGAGAGTTAATCAATGGATGTGAATTTTGAGCTATATAAAGTATTCTATTATGTGGCAAAGCTTAACAGTTTCTCTGAGGCTGCTGCTAAACTATATATTTCCCAATCCGCAGTAAGCCAATCCATAAAATCCTTGGAATCCAAGCTTGATATAAAACTTTTTATCAGGAACACTAAAAACATACGGCTCACCAGTGAAGGCGAGAAGCTATTTGCATATGTGGAGCAAGCTGTAAACCTTTTCTCCAGGGGAGAGCAGTTGATTGAAGAGATGAAGGATTTAATAGAAGGAGAAGTTCGTATAGGAGCCAGCGATACCATATGCAGGCACTTTCTGCTGCCTCATATAGAGAGATACAATAATCTATATCCTAATATAAAGATACAAATAATCAGCAGAACCTCTCCTGTATGCACCCAGCTTTTAGAAAAGGGTGAAGTAGATCTGGCTGTGGTTAATATAAATGAAAGCTATGATTACAAAAGCTTCAGTGTCAATATATTGAAGGAAATCGAAGATATATTTGTGGCAGGAAAGAAATTTGATGAACTAAAAGGCAAGAGGATGTCCCTTGCAGAGCTTGCCCAGTATCCTTTGCTGATATTAGAAAAAAACACCAATACAAGGGTATTCTTTGAAAAGCTTTTCCAACAGCAGGGTCTGGAAGTCAAGCCGGAAATAGAGCTGTCCAGCATAGACTTATTGATAGACATGGCAAAAATAGGCCTAGGAATATCCTATGTGATAAAGGATGCTGCTGCTTCAGCCATTGATGAAGGCAGCCTATTTGAAATAAAACTGGAGGAAAAAATTAAACCCAGACAACTGGGACTGTTGAGCCATAAGAATATACCTATGACTAGAGCAGCCCAGGAGTTTGTGGAGCTTGTTGTAGGATCTGCACTTATGTACAGCTTATAACTTCTTTATTTTAATACAACGATCACAGACTATTATTGAATGTCAAGTAAAATTGACCACTTTTTACGATTAAAATTGACCATCAAGCATATTACTTAAGGTGTATTTCTGCCAAGTGGTCTTTTCATAGTTTTACACTTAAAATTGACCACTTGGTTTCATGTACTAACACTTAAAACTGACCACTTAGTGACTAGTAAATTGATACTTGGTAACCATTAGCTATCAGTGCTGTTTTATCTATAGATATCGTATTTAGATATCTATTAAGCTTTATATATTTATTTAGCTCCAAGAACTTTTCTTGTATCAGTTCCTGATATATCATCTCTATTGCAGGTTTTCTTGTGCCTCCAATAAAGCTAACATTTGCCGGTTTTGATTCCGTACAAACTGCACCTTTACATAATTCATCAATATCCATAAATATTGTTTTCTCAGTAGATTCGCTATCTTCTATAATTTTTTTAGTTACAGGATCATAACTGTATCCAGGCGTTTTCTTGATTCTAGTTATTACATCTCTGGGATATTTCGTACCAAAATTATTTGTTATATATTCCATTGCAGCTTTCATGCCTGATTCATTATGTACCTTAATTATTTTGCTGTAGTCTTCTTTACGAATCTTAGACATACTTATTCCTCCATATCTTTAAGTTTTCCTTACTTTAAAGCCTTATCTTTTTCGGATAAATACTTTTCACCTTTGACACGAAAACTGTCCCCTGTTATACTAAGAACATGGCAATGATGAACCAATCTATCAAGTATTGCGGTTGCTGCTAATTGACCCGTAAATACTTCATCCCATCTGCCTAGGGGAAGATTGGTTGTTATGATAAGAGAGCTTTTTTCATATCTTTGCCGGATAACTTGAAAAAATATGCTCTCTTTTTCTTTATCCATCTTTAAATACGATAGTTCGTCAATAATGAGAAGTTGTATTTTATTTAAGGTCTTTAGAGTTTGTCTGAGGGTATCTTTTTTCAAGGCATCAGACAACTTATCCATAAGCTCTTTTGCATTGATAAACATAACGGTTTTTCCAGCTTTGCAGGCATTTATTCCTATTCCAGTGGCTATCATTGTCTTGCCTACTCCTGGGGGGCCAATGATTATGATATTTTCTTTTCTATCCATAAAGGATAATGTCCCGAGTTCTCTAATCTTTTGTAAGTTCATACTTTCATTAAAGTCAAATTCTATATCATCAAGTGTTTTGATAAAATCAAACCCAGCTTTAAGTATGAGCTTCTCTGTAAGTCTTTTGCGTTTTCCTTCTTCCTCGGATTGAATTAATCTTATTAGGAATTCTTTGTAACCAAGTTTTTCGTTTATTGCTTCGTCAATTATTTCTTGATATCGTTCACGCATGTCCACCAGTTTAAAAAGCTTTAATTGTTCATATATATATTTGTCATCGTATAGGTTTGATTTTTCGATCATAATGCTGTAACCTCCTGTTGCCCTTCATAGTAGTCACAGCTTCTGGTTATACCTTCTATATCTGTAGCCTTCTTAATTTCAGTTAATTCCTTTGTGTCTGCAATGATTTCAAAGAAATTATTCCTTATCAGCTGCTTTATTGATTTGATATCAAGTTTATCATGAGTTATGGCATAAGACAGTATTTTATCCAATACATCAATCTCATAGAGGTCTAATAGTTCCAATATCTTTCTTGCATGATAGCTGGGTTGTTGAAATACATTAGCTGCAGCTTTTAAATATTCTTCTCCGTTTTTAAATGTTCTTGTGAAGTCCCTTTTAATCTGAGGTATGGATTTACTCGTTTTTACTGCTATAGCATCATAATGTTCAGGGTTTCTAAAGGTATCATATTTACCATCTTGGACTTCCAGTGACATAATGTATTCTGATTCCATTGTGTATAGTTCTATTCGAAATCCGTACACAATACGGTATTGAAGTTGTTTCCCAGCATATTTTACGGGCACGCTGTATTTATTTGTATCTATATGTATGTAACTATCATTGCTTATTATCCTTTTTTCAAGTGGTTCCAATCTAAATCTGGTATTTGGCAATGGTAATAAAGCTTTGGCTTCTTCATTCTCATAGAATTCATCGGGAACTCGTCTTGTTGTGCCGTGCATCTTTTTATTCCATTCTCTTATGAATTCTTTCCCCCTCTTATTTAAATCCTCCATTGATTGAAATGTGTTTCCTTTGATAAATTGTTCCTCTATATATTGATATGGCTTTTCGATTTTACCCTTTGTTCGTGGCCAGTAGCAGTTACAAGCATTGAGTTCTGTTCCCAAATGAGCAGCTAAGAGTAATGCTTGAGGATTGTACTTTATCTCATCTTCACTTTTAGGATTATTTTCAATGACAAGTGCTTTCGGATTATCAATTAAAAGTTCTAGTGTCACACCTCCTAAATCGGTAAATAGTTCTTGTATTGCTTCATAGATAGCTTCTGCATCACATAACAGCGAAAAACATATCGCCTTTTTTCTAGAGGCAGATAGTATCATGGTAAAACAGTATACCGTTCTTATCCTCCCATTTATCATTATCTCATAGGAAGCCCAGTCAAATTGAGCTTGATCTCCTGGTGGAGTTTCAATTCTTACTGTTGCATTAGGTGAAATATCACTCCTCTCTTCGTCAATCTTTTTTAATGCTCTGTATATGGGATTGATTGAACCTTGATAACCAATATGTTTCAGTTCTCTAAAGATTCTTGTACCATTAAAGCTATATTCCGGTGAAAGACGCCATGTAATTATCTTATCTATATATGGATCTACTTTTGAAGGATAATGACTTCTTTTGTATTTTGGTTCCTCTTTGAGTTTAATTAACCTTTTAACGGTATTCCTAGACATTCCAAGTTGCTTTGCAATCTTAAGAATTGGAACCTTCCGTTTGTACAATTCTTGGACAGCTGCCCATTGCTTCAAATCTTTCACTTCCTTTTGACCACCTTTCGTAAGTAACTACAAAAGCATGGTACCTTATTTACTCTAGGTGGTCAATTTTAAGTGTAAAAAGTTAGTAATGTTAACCGAAATATTACATGATAGACAGCGATTTTCTCATCTTAGCGGTGGTCAGTTTTACTCGTGAATTAGTGGTCAATTTTTATTGTAAATCAACAGCATACGGCATTCACGACCTTAAGTATATCGGCAAGCAGTGTGGGATTAAACCCCGGCTCTACATGTATAGTCAACTTGCCACAATTAAGCCGAATTTCACCCTTAGCGTACCCTTCTTTAGCAATGGTTACATCAGCCCACTGTTGCGGTTCAGCATGTTGGCTTGCCCGGTTCACCGTTGTGGCCCAGGTGAGATAACGGGTGTATTTAATACCCTTTAGTTCGCACCATTCCTTTGCTGTCATGCCACTGGCCCTGCATTCGGTAACAAAGGCTTGTTTCTCTTCTAGCTTCATCTTCTACCCCCATTACTTAGTCTTATGGGGGTATTTTCGCATATTTGCGGCTAGGTTACCATGCACCTGTTTATTAAGCGCTTACTTTTGTCGCCAAAAGTTCTGTAAAGAAAATCCAACCCCCTTAAGAGCTGATTAGCACCCAAGAATCTCTATAGGCAAAAAGAAAAAGCCCCCGTGAGAGAGCTTAATTGTTTGCTTTCCCACGGGGCTTGTTGTGGTTATTCCCTTCGGGTACTAATCGGTTAGGTTAGTTTTGAAAGAAGGAATGCTATGCTGCATTTTCCTCATCAACTACTTCTTCGTCTTCCGGAGCCTTGCCTGCATCTTCCATATCTTCTTCTGTGTCAACTAGTTCATTTTCATTGTCCTCATCATCCTCAGACTCTTGTTCATTAACTGGTTCTTCTGCTTCTATTTCTTCATCATTAACTTCAACTGATTCTTCCTCATCAATTTCATTAACAGGCTCTTCATTAGCTTCTATTAAACTATCATTTTCTTTAGTTTCTTCTACTATTTCATGCTCATTAGTTTTAACATCTTCAACAATTGTTTCTTCCTCAAGTTCCTGTTCTGTAATTAATTCAGTTTCTAGTTCGTAAGTTTGTACCGTTTCAATAAAATCTACATCCTCCAAAGCAGGAACCTGCATACCTTGAACTCCTTCATCCTCTATTGTAAATTCTACAACCTTTACACGTGCTAGCAGTGGCAATTCATCATGATCTCTCCATTTAGTGTTCGTGCTTACATCTTTATAGGCAGGTGCATATGCTTCTAAATAAATCACATACTCACCTGGAGTTGGGTCATCCTTCAATTTATTGTTTAGAGAAATATCGATGCCTTTTGCTGGTAGCCATAGTGAATAAAAGTCTGGAGTACCTGATACAACTTTCACGCTGTAAGTTAAAGCTCCTGCAAACTTTGAATCCTTCAATCTAGTATTTTCAAATAAATAAGTTGAGTTTGCCCCACCGTTACCATAATCTCCACCTTTACGCCCTGTGTCGCTGGTAGAATATGTTAACCCTTTTCCAAGACCAGATGGTGCAATATTAACGCTTTCAAATACAGTATTAAAGAATACCGGTGTTTCATCTCCATTTTCTACTTTAAATAATCTTACTAATAGAAATGCACCGTCCTTAGTGAAGGCTGATAATACCTCGTTTTTACTGTATTCATCTATACTTGTTCCAATGGGGAGATTAGTTTCCATTTTAACCACTGACTTTTCAGCAGCACTTTCCTTAACTATCATTGTGACTTCCAACTCTTTAGGTTCTAGATCTCTTTGAGCTTGGGTTTGAAATACTGCTACTGCATCAGCAGAATAATCGATTAAATCTCCTGTTAAGTACTTATTCTTAAGAGAAGTGAACTTAATTTTAAATGGTTCTAAATCAGTCACTACTGTTTGGCCTTCTGCATCTATAAAGTTATCTTTATTTAACTCTACATCCATTCGCCAAATGCCATCTCTATTTTGGTCTAGGATTTGGAAGTTCTCACCACTAATTGCACCGTCATTTATGGTAACTTCAATACTCTTTTTACTTAAGTTTATGTCTACCTTGTCTGCTACCATGTAGTC
>ENA-OWOZ01002576-OWOZ01002576.1-bioreactor-metagenome-genome-assembly--contig:-NODE-2576-length-13373-cov-4.010153_pt1 | contig 13373 bp, 13 predicted proteins | sample MGYA00238140_ERZ651804 | MGnify/ENA primary metagenome ERZ651804 (study PRJEB26910, sample SAMN07631232) | bioreactor metagenome | isolation source: Switchgrass digestor | place: USA: Dartmouth... | reverse complement strand
TTTTATCAGAAGTCCTGTAAGGTTAATGAAAAAAAGACCTATTGATTTGAAAACCCTAAATAAGAAAAGGATAGATTAAGATATGAACTATAAAGTGTATAAGATACTTATTGTTATTCTTATATTCATGCTTATTACAGCTGGCTGCTCAAATATTAGTTTTGGAAAAGTAGAGATAGATGAGCTGTTAATTCTAAATGCAGTGGGAGTAGACAGGTCAAATGACAATAACGAAAGCGCTGTAGCAATATCCGCTGCTTCAAAAAGCATAAACGCAACCTCAGAAGAGACCAGTAATGCATCTGCTGGTCAAAAAACCAAATCAGCACTGCTTGTCTCTACTGGTGAAACAGTTTTTGAGGCTATTAGAAAGCTCTCAACCTTTTCTGAAGATAGATTATTCTGGGGACATGTTGACTATATCCTGATTGGAGAAGATGCAGCAAAGGATAACTTGCCCCAATATCTGGACTTTTTTATGAGAGACCATGAGTTGAGATTAAACTCAAAGGTTTTGATAGTAAAGGATAATACGGCCAAGGCCGTTTTTCAGCAAACCATTGAAGAAGAGAACTTTATAGGTGATATACTGGAAAATCTATTTAAATCAAAAGGACGGATGTCCATATCCGATGAATTACTCCTGGTAGAAATTATGGGTATGTTTGATAATACCTGTATATCAACCTACATCCCATGTATTGAATTAATAAATGAACCAAATAATAAAATAAAGCTGTCCGGATTTGCTCTATTCAAAGATACTGATTTGTTTGGGTATATTACTGATGGTATGGCAAGAGGCTTTAACTGGGTCAGAGGAAAAGTTGACTCAGGAGTTATAGCTGTTAAGGACAGAAATGGGCAAAAAATATCACTTGAAATAATAGAATCAAAAACTAAGATAAAACCTGTCATATCCGATGGCAGGCTTGATATAAAGATCAAAATATTATTTTCAACTAATATAACTGGTGTAATGGGAACAAAGAATATTTTTGAAAAGGATGAACTGGATTTTCTGAAAACACAACAGGAGGAAGCAGTTAAAAATGAAGTAAAAAAAATAATAGAGTTTGCTCAAAAAAATAATATGGACATATTTGGAATATGCAATGAAGTTCATCATAAAAAGCCAGTTTATTGGAAAAGTATAAAAGACAACTGGTCTGAGATATTTCCAAATCTCAATATAACAGTGGAAGTTGACTCCAATATAAACAGAACTTATGATATAAAACAACCAGTAAGAAGCGGTTATGGGGTGGATTAATGATTGCCTGGATCATCATAATAATTCTGATATCATCTTGGGAACTTTATAATATGAGAAAAAAAGATTTGAAGAAAGAAAAAGTAATCCTTATTTTTCTTACCTTACTATCTTTATTTATGGTTTTTATAAAATCAAAATATCCTTACGATATCAGTATAGCAAGATTTGCACTTGATCTGTTTGGCTTACCACATTAAATCAAAGGAGAATAGTACATATGCTGGCAGGTAGACAAAAGATATCATTGAAACAGGCTTTGCTTATTTATATTACTTTATTTTTCTCACCTTCAATACGATTCATGCCTTCCTATACTGCAGTCATTGCAAAACAGTGCGGTTATCTGTCCCCTATAGTACCTTTTATTATTTTACTCCCTGTCATTATCTTATTGAATAAAGTATTTATGAAACATAAAGATAAATCTTTGATAGATATTTACTACCATTCCTTAGGCAAAACTGCAGGAAAAGCTTTGCTTTTTTTATATGTCTTATGGATGCTGCTGATAACTGCATTATACACAAGATATTATAGTGAAAGGCTTGTAACTACAGTATTTACCCAAACTAAGATCGATATTTTTATACTGGTAATGATGGTCACTATTGCATATGTATTAAAATCTGGTTTTGTAGTAATTGCAAGAATGAATGAAATAATCTTCCCATTAATCAGCGTAATCTTCTGGAGTTTAGCAATATTTATGCTGCCTAACTTTAAAATTAATAATATCACCCCAATAAGTTATTTAGATATAATCCCTGTTATTAAAGCAGGTTTTGGCATCTCATTTCTATGGGCTTATATTATTTATATACTTTTTTTAAGTGACATTATCAATGATAAAGAAAACTTAATGCGCCAGGGTATGTATACATTAACTTATTTGACTATTTTGTCTTCAATTTTAGTTGCCTTTGTAATTGGTATAATTGGCTATTCCATAACAGCTAAAATTCCTCTTCCATTCATGGATGCTGTTAAAATAGTATCCTTTTTTGACATAGTAGCCAAAATTGAATCGGTAGTAGTCATAATATGGATCTTAGCTGATTTTATCCTTATCTCAACCTTTTCATATATTATACTGCATTTACTGAAATCCATATTTAATTTAGAGGATGAAAGACACTTTATCAATATATTTTTAATAATCTTATACTTCCTTGCAATGCTGATCACATCCAGTAAAATTGAACTTGAAGCCTTTTCATATACTATAGGTATTGCAGGCAATTTTTTACTGAATATAATCATACCCTATATTGTTTTGGCTATAGCTTTATTCAAAAAATAAGACACTGGGGACGGTTCTTTTTGTCCCCAGTGTTTTATTTGAGGAGTGAGTATTGTCGGTCTATGGTTATGATGGCATCATAGTTTGGATGCCTCTTTTTTATAGCCTGTTTCACTTCCTCTACCAATACTTTTTCGTCCTTTTCCTTAAATCCGTAAGGCACAACCATATCGAAAATAACATTCATGTGCTTTTCCTTGCCTACAACTCTGAAGTCGTGAATGGATAGATCCTGAGGAAAGTCTTTTAATATATCAATGACTTGAGCTTTAGCATTTTGCACTACCTCATCATCGGTGTTTATTGGGTCCATATGTATGACCAGGTGCAAACCCAGTTCCTCTGATATTTCCTGCTCAGCCAAATCAATTATATCGTGAGCTTCCATGATATCCATATTATATGGTATTTCTGCATGGATAGAAGCCACTATTCTACCGGGTCCATAATTATGCACTATCAAGTCATGTATTCCGATTATCCCTTTGTAGGAAAGGGTTTTATCCATGATTGCTTTAACAAGTTCTTCGTCAGGTGCTGCTCCAAGTAGCGGATTTAATGTTTCTTTGGTCAGATTAAAGCCATTGTATAGTATAAAAACAGATACTGCCAAGCCTATGTATCCGTCTATAGGAACAGCAATCCATCTTGAGGCTACCAGAGAGAGGGCTACAACAGAAGTGGCTATCACATCGCTTAGACTGTCAAAGGCTGTAGCTTCCATAACCTTCGACCCGATAGTCTTCCCTATTTTTCTATTAAAGAAAGCCAGCCATATCTTAACTACTATGGAAGACAGCAAGAGTATAAAGGTAAAAATATCAAATTTCAATACATCAGGATTTATTATCTTGTTGATGGAGCTTTGAACAAATTCAAATCCTACAAGCATGACCATAAAGGAAACCACCATGGCAGCAATATATTCAAACCTTCCGTGTCCAAAAGGATGTTCCTTGTCAGCAGGTTTTCCACTCATCATAAATCCAAAAATTGTTACTACTGACGATCCTACATCGGAAAGATTATTAAAAGCATCTGCCATTACGGCTATACTATTTAAATATAATCCGATAGATATTTTCAGGAAAAATAATATAATATTTGATATGATGCCTGTGAACCCTGATAAATAGCCATATCTTTGTCTTACTTCCCGGTTTACAGTATTTTTGTAATCCTTAACAAAAGTCCTGATTAAAAAGTCTGTAAACAATCTAACATCTCCTAACCAAAGTTCTTCAGATAATAAATTGCCAATTGAGTTCTATCTCTTAGTTCCAGTTTTTCCAGAAGAGCAGTTACATAATTTCTTATTGTACCCTCACTTAGATATAGTTTTGCCGATATTTCCTTATTTGATAAGCCTTCGGATATAAGTCTCATAATCTCAGTTTCTCTAAGAGTAAGGTCAATATCAGGCTTTTTTCTTTTCTCCTTTTCCATCATAGATGTAAGTGCATCCGCTATGTCTTTTTGAAAAACCGCATTTCCTTTATATACTGCCCTCAAACAGTCTATTATACTATCTGAGGACTGGTTTTTTAAAATATATCCTTCCGCCCCATTTTTTATGGCTTCTCTTATGTATTCATCGTCCTTAAAGGTTGTGAGAATCATCACCTTTACATCTTTGAGACTGCCTTTAATAAGCTTGGTCCCTAATACTCCATCCATAACTGGCATTCTGATATCCATAAGTACTACATCCGGTCTTTCCTCTTTACAAATATCAAAGGCTTCTTGTCCATTGGAAGCAGTTCCAACAACTTCAATATCCTCTTCCATATCAAGGAGCAGCTTTAGGCTCTCTCGTATCAAAGCATCATCATCAACTATTAACACTTTCACTGATAACACCTCCATCATTAACAGGTATTATACATACAATTGTAAAACCATCATCTCCATTTATGGATATGATACCTCCCGCATATTTCATTCTTTCTCTCATCCCGCTTAGTCCCAAGCCCTCGCTGATATTTTTGCAGCCTTTTCCATTGTCTTTGATATATAGTCTGGAATATTTTTCATTGGCTTCTATGGATATATGGACCTTTGTTGCTTCTGAATATCTTGATACATTTGTCAGGGCTTCTTTTATATTATAGCTTAATATTTCTATGTGATGAGGTTTCAAAAGAGACATATCCCCTTTCTTGACAAGTTCTACCTCACAATAAGTAAAATCATTTATTATAGCTTCTATATATTCCAAACCCAAAATTTCCTTAGGTCTTATATTATGTACTGTTTCCCTCAGGGTCACTATTGCTTCAGATAATCCCTTGATGGAATTCTCCAAGAGTTCCTGGGATTTGCTTTCATCCTTTTCCCTAAGCTTTGCTGAAGCTTGAAGCTGCATCATTATGCCTGCCAGGCTATGGCCTACGCTGTCATGTATCTCCCTTGCTATCCTATTTCTCTCCCTAAGCTCCGTCAGGTGTTCAATATTTTTGGAAGCATGAAGCATCTCAGCCCTGACTCTCTCCAGTTCATATCTCAGCCTTCTCTCATTGTCATAGGCTTCTCTGTACAGCATTTCTCTTTCTTTCGTACGATTGCTTACGTAGGAAAAGTATCCGCATAGAATCAAAAGCAGCAAGTAGCCTGCCAAGGCTTTCACCTCAAGCAGAATAACCCCGGGAATTATTAATAGTCCGGATATGTAGTAATATCCGGACTGAATAAGATCATAAGCGATTATTGGATAAAGATATATAAATGAAGCTTCCCTGTAAGACAGATATAATATGACAATAGCCTCTATGACCATCAGTATAATACTGTTTCTGTATTTACTCCTATATATGACAGAGGCTGTAACCAGCAGCATCAAAGATACCTCTATGAATCCAACACTGCCTCCAATTATTTTCATTGTTATAACATATGAGAAAAATAGTATTTTTATCATATAGTTCATAACATAACCTCAAAACCATCATAAGCTATTTATTACATAATACACCACGGGAAATTTATCTTCAACATATTATGCAAGGCTATTCTTTTGGGCAGAACCTACAAGGAAGAATACCAGTGCAAAAAGCAACAGTACGATTATCTCATTCCCAACAGTTGTTATGCTTCCACCATTCAGTATCTTCTCCATACCTTTAATAGCCCAGGTGACAGGTACAAATTCACTTATCCTCTGGAGCATATCAGGCATAATTTCTTTAGGCCAGAAACAGCCCCCAAGCATGGAAATTGGAATCACAATCAAATGGGTCAAGGCTGATACCTGTTTAAGACTTTTTGACAGATTCACTATAGCCATGCCCATGGATACAGAAACAGCGGAGTATATGAATATGAAAATCAACAAGCTTGTAGCAGAAGAGCCAAAATCCATTTCAAATAAAAACTTCATTATCGCAAATAACATTAATATCTGCATCCAGATTACTGCAAAGAAACTGAGAATGTTGCCCAGAGTATATTCCTTAAGGGTTAATGGAGACATGAGAATTCTTTCATAGGTTTTTAACTTTTTATCCTCTCCTATCAATGCTGCAGCATTAATAGCCATATACATCATAAACATTACCACAAACCCTAAACCTGATAGGATATCATAATTTATTGAGGAAATATCAGGAATATCTTTATAATGTATTTCAAAATTCCCTTTCATGTAGTATTCCAGTCCTTTTTTGAATTTTTCTTCGTCACCCCCGGAAGCCCGGGCTATTTTCCTGGCTGAATTGATAAAATTATTGATATAAAGCTTTGCAGGAATGATGCCATTATAATCTTTAATGCCATATGCTTTTAATTTGGCTTCTTCACCAGATAATATGCTTTTAGTAAAGCCTTTATCTATCTTTAATCCGTATTCTATCTCATCATTCAGCAACCCTTCTTTAATCTCTTCCTCTTTAAGAAACAGAACTGTACAGTTATTTTCAAGACCACGGATGAGGTTCTGAGTCAAATAAGTATCATCATTGTCTATGATTCCTACTCTTACAGGATTACCATCGCTTCCTGCAAATATATAAAGTGCCATGAATATTACCGGAAGGATTACCATCACTATTAAATTGTATTTATCCCTCAGCAATCTTCTCATATTGTTTTTGAATATGATCAAGCCAAGCCCCTCCTTCCTCTGAGAGCGCTTATAATGAATAAAAACAGTGAAGCTGTCCATAGTATTGCCATGTAATTTCTTATCTGCACTTGGCTTCCTTCATAAATTGTGTTAAGCATTATTCTCAAGCCCAAATAATTTGGTGATAATAAGCTCAATTTTTTCATGGCAGATGACATGGACTGAAATGGTATATAACCTCCGCCTAAGAATGTCAGCACTGGTATCAGAATACTCAGTAATACCTGGGTTTTATTTTCATCACCTATGAGCATAAAGCTTGCAACTCCTATACTTGTGGCTAGAACTGCCAAGGTGAAACATGTAAACATTATGAAGAGTATATTATCCCCCCAATTTACATCGTAAACATATTTTGTGAATATAAATATGATTGAAGCATCAAATACCAGAGTCAAAATTGTACCTGCCACCTTTCCCACAAATACTTCATAGGAATGCAAAGGAGCAGATTTGAGCCTTATTTCTGTTCTATAGAACTGCTCTTCTGCCATGGATGAAGCTCCATAGGTGGTACCATACATCATGGTCATAATCAACATGGTTATAGCATAGTAATCTAAACCCTTTGGCCTTTTCCCATCTGGATTTATGGTTTCCTCACGGATGCTTTCATAGGGAGTTATATTTCCGTCGACACTTCCCAATATTAAATAAGCATATTCTGCATTGGCAGATTGGACGAAGCTATCCAAAACATTCTGCACAACAGAACCTCTGAACATACTTTCATTTCTTTTATATACATGGATTTTACCTTCATTATCCCTTTCTACATGTACAAGAGCAAAAGCTTCTCCGTTTTTTATCTTTACCATACCCTGGTCAAGATCCTCAACTGTTTCTGTATCTACAATTTCTTTTATGTTTTCCTGTTGCAAAAATTCTTTTAAGTTTTGCAGCAACTCTCCCTCATTTTCATTGACCAGTACTACTTTTACCGGATCTATGCTTTCTATTTGGAAGGTTCCGGCAAGAGCAGATCCTAGTATAAGCATCAGGACTATAGGTAATGCCAGCATTGAAGTCAGGTTTCTGTAATCCCTTACATTTCTTAGTGTGGTGTAGTATGCTATATATAAGGTCTTCATACTGCAGCCACCTCATCTCTCAATGTCCTGCCTGTCAAGGTGAGAAATACTGTTTCCAGATCCGGCTTTTCAGATGTGAGAGATATAATCTGGCTTCCAGAGTCAATAATAGACTGTATAATGTTATTAAGATTATTGGTGCCCTTTCTTGATATTATCGTGATTACATTTCCCTCTACACAACAGTCTATAACATTATCCATGTTCTTTATGCGATCCACTATGGTATAGTTCAGTCCATCAAGAGCTATTACTGTTTTATCCTCCACTGCCACAAAGGCTTTTAATTCTTCCTTGCTGCCCCTGGCTATTATCTTACCATGATCCATTATGGCTATATCGGTACATAGAGCTTCAACTTCCTCCATGTAATGAGAAGTATATATTATGGTGGAACCTTCATCTCTCATTTTCTTTACAGATTCAATAATATGTTTTCTTGATAGGGGGTCTATGCCCACTGTCGGCTCATCCATTATTATGAGCCTGGGGCTATGAACTAAGGCACAAGCGATGTTGAGCCTTCTCTTCATACCTCCTGAAAATTTCCTTGCCTGCTGCTTTCTTTTCTCAAGGAGACCGGTAAACTCCAACACTTCCTCCACTCTATTTTTCAGTAAAGAACCCTTAAGATCATAAAGCCTTCCGAAAAACTCCACATTCTCATAGGCAGTAAGATCAGGGTATATGGCTATATCCTGAGGGACGATACCGATGTGTCTTTTGATTTCAGAACCATGCTTTTTCATATCCTTACCGAATATGGATATCTCACCTTTATCAGCTTTTATTATTCCTATTATGGTATTTATGGCTGTGGTTTTCCCCGCACCGTTTGGCCCTAGAAGTCCAAATATCTCTCCTTCCTTTATGCCGAAACTTATATTATCTACTGCAAGGGTATTGCCGTATCTTTTTATCAGGTTTTTTACTTCCAATATCATAAGAATTACCTCCCGATTCCTTCTACCATAATATTAAGCTTTATACTGCGTCTTTTCTAATGACAAAAATCAAGAGATGATATGACATTTGTCATATCATCTCTTAACCTGACTGGTACGAGCCAGAGGATATATTATTGAGTAGCAAGCCAGAAAGAAAGCCAATGAAAAAAGAGTCATGGTGAGATATCCTTTATCCCCGGTTAAATACAATATTATATATTCTAAAACTCTAAATACTCCCGCTGCAACCCCCGGGATAAACATTACCAGCATTATCAATGCCCCTATCCCAAATAGATACATCATACCTTTTTTGTAGTATATACTTCCTACAAGAGTAAAGAAAGCTGTTACAGCAAGAGTAATAATAAAGCAAGACCATATCCTGTCAAAGATTTCTCCTATACTAAAGGCAGTAAATATTTGCCCGATTTGCTGATTACTAAATCCTAAAAGATTATATAGCAAGCTTTCCCATAGTGTAAGGAAAGTAAATATAACTGACAATATAAGAGATAGCACTGTGTTATATAGTGCATAACCAAGAATGAAGTTCTTTCTTGTTATACCCATGTTAAGCATATATGGCAGGGTTTCATTGTAGGATACCAAGCCCGATATTGCTCCAAAGATCACTACAGCAGGCATATGACTTATTGTAATTGTCCCATTGTATCCTCTGCTCCTGGCGTATAATGCAATTAAGATGCCCAATACCGAAATAGCAAACATGATGGACCAAAATATAATAAGAGACATCTTTGAGTTTATATAATGCATCTTTAGGTGAGATTTTATCCTATTCATTCATGTCACCCCTTTTAATCATCTTTCCCCCTGTAAGGAATATAAATAACTGTTGAAGAGGAACAGAACTTATGATCAAATCATCAGCTTCCATGGCCTTTCTTTCCTTTTCAGAGATGCTATCAAATATTGCCACAGCCATTGTTTTTCCGAATTCCTCTTTATTCAAAACCTTTTTCCCAGAAACATGACTTTCAACGCTATCCTTAATGCCACTGATATAAAAAGCCTTGTTCTTAATATCTTCAGAATTGCCCTCCAGCTTTACTGTTCCCTTGTGCAATATGATTACATCTTCCAATAGGTTGCTCACCTCATCGATAAGATGGGTAGATAATATGATGGTTCTTGGTTTTTCCATATAATCTTCAATCAGTGCATCATAGAATAATTGCCTCCCGGCAGCATCCAGACCTATATAAGGCTCATCAAATATGGTTATAGGTGCTCTGCTGGCCAATCCTACAATTATTCCAAGTTGAGATCTCATACCTAGGGAAAGGTTTTTATATGTTTTTCTTCTGTCCAGTTCAAACTCTCTTAAGAGCCTTTCTGCCAGGTTATTGTCCCAATTATCATAGAAGCTTGAGGCTATATCCAAAGCGTCTCCCACATTAACATCTTTAAGAAACATACCGCTTTCTTTTACTATGCATAGATGTCTTAATGCTCTGTCATTTTCATAGGGAGTCTCCCCAAAAATTTTCACTTCTCCGCTGCTGGGGAAGACCTGTGCAGTAACAATGTTCAGAAGTGTACTTTTACCTGCTCCATTCCGCCCAAGTAATCCGTATATCTTATCCTTTTCCAGCTTTATATTTATATCTGAAAGTGCCGTGGTTCTTCCAAAATTTTTGGATATATTTCTGCATTCAACTGCATATTTCATCACTTATCTCCCCTTTCGTAGGTTTTTATGAGGTCTATAAGTTCCTCTTTTGTTATATTCAACTTCTCAGCTTCACGAATAAGCTTAGATATATAATCTTCAATGAATTGGGTTTTTCTTTTGCCAACTATCATATTTCGAGCTCCCTCCGCCACAAACATGCCAATACCTCTTTTCTTATACAATATTCCTTCTTCTACCAGAAGATTTATTCCTTTAGCAGCTGTTGCCGGGTTTATCCCATAGAGCCTGGCAAACTGATTGGTAGAATATACCTGATCCCCTTCATTCAACTCGCCGCTTATCACAGCATCCTCTATTACTTCTGCAATTTGCATATATATCAACTTGTTCTCATCTAAGGGTATCTTCATCAAAGCACCTCCCTACCTTATCGGTTAATTACTTGTGTAACTAAGTATATAACTATTAATATTATTTGTCAATATGTTTTTGGATACTTTTCCCACAAAAAAAGGACGATAAAATCGTCCCTATCTCGCTTTTTGCTCTTTAAGAATAAATATCTGAGAATTCAACATTCATTTTCTCTATATTTTTTCTTTCTATAGAAATAAAACCCTCGTGATTGTATATATCCTTTCTATTTACCGGCAACTCAACAATAAACTCACTGCCGCAACCTGGTCTGCTTATTAAGGATATGGTTCCATTATGCATCTCTACCAAAGATTTGACCAGTGATAAACCTATACCGCTGCCTTCATGTTCTCTGGTCAAGGATTTATCTATTTGTCTGAAGCGTTCAAATATGACTTTCTGCTTCTCTTTTGGGATTCCTATTCCCGTATCCTTAACACTTATGGTTATGCTACTCCCTTTATCTTTAATATATATACTGATTTTACCTCCAGGCTTTGTAAACTTTATGGCATTTGAAATAAGATTGAGCATTATTCTCTCAATCTGATCCGGATCGCAAACTATTACCTTTTCCTCAATATCTGTATCAAATTCAAAGCTTAAACCCTTTCCTTCAATATATTGGGCTACAGAAACAGTTATATCTTCCACAATTTTTACAATATCATAATGCCCCATATTTATATCATAGTAACCTGAATCAATCTTGGTTATATCAATAAGATTATTAACAAGCCTTAATAGGCGATAACAATTCTGCTTCATAATGCTAATGTATTTATCTATATTATATGTTCCTTTTTTATTATGTATCTCAATCAGCTGCAATGTTCCTAATAAAACATTAAGGGGTGTCCTGAACTCGTGTGAAATGTTTGCAAAGAACTCGTTTTTTATCCTGTCGTATTCTCTGGCTTCTTCAAGCTGCTTTTCGTTTTCTTTCATCACTGTTTTAAGTTCTTCAGTTCTTTTTCTCTCAGTAATATTCCTTATAATTGCCATTACATGAACGCTATTTTCATTCATAAAACCTACATTTACTGCTTCAACATCTATTTCTTCTCCTTCCAAATCAATTACTTTAAATTCAAATGGGATACCTGGTGAGTTAATATTTATAAGTGCTCTGCTCACTTGATTCTTCACATTGTATGTATAATCAGAATGTACAAATTCGTATATGTTTCTACCTATTATTTCTTCTTTGTCTGAAGCCTTTAGCATCTTCACCCCTGCATTATTTATGAATGTAATTATGTCTCCTTCATGGATTACCACCGCATCAGGATCCAATTCCACCAGATTCCTATATTTATTCTCATTTTTCTTTAACTCCTGCTCCTTTTTTTGTAATTCCTGACTCATTATTTTTTGCTCTGTAATATTTACCATATATTTCAACAAATAAATAACTTCACCATCATGGTTCCTCACAGCAGAAACATTTGAAAATACCCAAACTCTATCCAAATTTTTCTTTCGCAGTTTTTTCTCAATATTGTAAGTTTCCCTTTTGCCACTGATAATGTCATTTACCAGTTCTTCCTCCTTCAAAGCATCTCCCACATCGGTTATATCCCACCAATGCATATTCAATAATTCATTTTCTGTATATCCTAACAGAGAGCACAACCTTTCAGGCACCTTAAGAAATTTCCCCTCTACAGTTGTGTGGCAGGTCATTATCTCTGATATTTCTTCTGCTCGTGATACAAAACTCTGACTTTCTATAAATTTCTCGTAATAGCTTCTATATTTATAATCCATTATGACTGTTATAATTGCCATACATAACATTGAAACAATAACTAAAGCAAATTCAGACTCGGAATAATTGACAAAGGCAGAATTAATACTTGGATTTTTCCTGATATATTGCATATATAATATGGCTATAATGCTGCTTCCTACTCCTGACAACAGCCCTCCTTTATATATGGAAAATATGATGAGCACGGAGAAAATTCCTATAATTGTCGATGACTTATAAGTCCACCTAGTGTAGGTAAAAAATACAACAGTAAATGCTGTAGCGATTATACCAATGTTTTTATCGAATATGCTTCTCATCATATTATGCTTCTCCCATGTCAAATTTGGTCATTTTGTAACTTATTGACTTATTCTATAACTTTTTTGCATATCCTCTAATAAATTATCGCAAGTTCCGACTTGATTTGAGTTATTATTTTAAAATATAAAAAAATTCACCAAAATTTCTCTATATTTCTGCTAAATTTTACTTTGTATACATATTATTTTTATATTGTTTATGTTATTATTTATATGTATCCAAAAAATCCATATTATCATAATAAAGGGGGGATTTGGTTGAACATTGCGGTAGTTGGTGCCGGAACGGGGGGTACTAAAATCATAAAAACTCTTTCCAGTATATTGAATGTAAAGGTAGTAATGGTAATAGATAGAAATTTAAATGCGCCAGGAATAGCCTTAGCAAAAGCATTAGGCATCAGATATAGTGATTCATTAACCGCTATAGAAAAAGTAGACCCTGATTTTATCATAGAAGCTACAGGAGTAACTGCAGTATCTGAG
>ENA-OWOZ01002572-OWOZ01002572.1-bioreactor-metagenome-genome-assembly--contig:-NODE-2572-length-13396-cov-8.878745_pt1 | contig 13396 bp, 13 predicted proteins | sample MGYA00238140_ERZ651804 | MGnify/ENA primary metagenome ERZ651804 (study PRJEB26910, sample SAMN07631232) | bioreactor metagenome | isolation source: Switchgrass digestor | place: USA: Dartmouth... | reverse complement strand
AATTTAAAAGATTTTTTGGAGAAAATGCGTTTGAAAATATAAAACTTGATGATTTAACTAATCGAATAACTATTGGTAACAAAGTAACTGACTGGTCAAAAGACGAATATGAAAAAATTAAACAATCATTCAATGAACAAAAATTAATAAATGATACTATATTAAAAATCGGAGAATTAAAAGAACGAAATAAGAAATTATTAGAATTACTTTCAGACCCAAATTTTGGTGTATCTTCTTCTAAATCAAGTTCTTCTAAATCTACCACAGAAATTTATAAAGCCGAAATTAATCAATTCCAACAACTCGAAGATGCTCTTGCTAAAGTTAATTATGAAATTGAACGCAATCAAGCTTTAACTGATTTAGTAAAAGAAGAAGATAAAATTAATCTTTTATCTAAACGTATAGACCTTTATAAGCTAGAACAAGAGATACTACATCGACTTGCAGAAGCCAGACGTAATGTTATTCAACAAAATGTCGGAAAACTTCAAGGATTGGGTTTTGATATTTTTTATGACAGAAACGCTAATGAATTAGCCATACGAAATATAGAACGTCTTAATCAATTAAAAGGTAAAGATGCTGAAGCAACTAACAAACTTAGAAAAGAAACAGAAAAATTAATTAATGATACAATTTCTCTCAATAAAGCAAATCAAGATGCTTCAATTAATTGGTTAGAGATTAATAAAAATATAAAATCTGTAACAGATGATATAATAAAATTAAAATATGAACTTTTTAAATTGTCTATATCTCCTATAACAGAAGAAATTAAAGAGTATGAAAATCAAATAAATATACTTAAAGAAGGCTTGAGGTTTGCATCAGACGAACAAAAAGTACAAGATTTAAATAATATCAATTCTCTTATAGATAAGCAAAAACAATCCTTATCTGAACTGCTTAAAAAATATGAAGAACAATTGACTTTACTTCCCGAAACAAGCGACCAATATAAAGAATTGAAGCAGAGTATTGAAGATACCAGATTAGAAATTATAAAGCTAGATAATGCACAAAAAGAAAATATAGAAACTATTAAAAATCTAGCTGAAGCATTAATTGACTCTTATCAGAATTATATTATCCGTAGTATTGAAGACGAAATAGACAAATGGGAAGAAGCTAAAAAAGCTGCACGAAAATTAGCAGAAGAGAAAATAGATGCTATACAAGCAGAAATAGATAAGTTAGAAGAAAGAAACAAACAGCTTGAAATTGAAGAAGAAAGGCAAAAACGACTTGCAGATTTAGCCAAACAGCGAGAATTGGTTGAAAATATTAAAAAACAAAAAAATGTTCGTTTGTATCAAGATGGTGAATGGATTTGGATTGCAGACCCTAAGAAGCTAAAAGAAGAAACTGAAAAACTCAAAGAAATGCAAGAAGATTACCATGAATGGGAAATAGAAAATTCTCGCAAGGCAGAAATAGAAAAACTACGAAATGAGATAAAGAAGATAAGAGAAGATTTAAAAAGAGACGAAGAATATTACGATAAAAAGATAGAATTAGCTCAAAATTTCTTAAAAAAGTATAAGAAACAATGGGATTTACAGAAAGAGCAGGTTACTACTTATCAGGATTTGATACAAAAATTATCTGGTATTGAACAAGAAGTTTGGGATACGAGGTTAACACAATTAAGAAAATTTATTGAAGATTGGAATAGTCTTGCTTCTCAATTAAATGCACCAACTATTCAAATTCCAAATATTAGTAGTGAACGGCCAATTAACACAAAAGATTCTTCTACAAAAACAATTAACACAAAAGATTCTTCTACAAAATATAATGCTACCGCTACATTACCAAACGGGCCGACTATACCTGTATCTATAGTAAATGGAAAAACTGTCACTCAAGGACTGCCTGTTGGTACTATTGTTCATACTGCTGGTGGCGATTATAAAATAATAGGAGTTAAACCAGATGGGTCGTATATCGGACAAAAAGTGCCTGGATTTAGTGACGGTGGTTGGGTAGATTATACAGGACTGGCTGTAGTACATGGTACTCCTTCTAAACCAGAAGCATTTTTGAAACATGACGATGCAAAACTAATTTATAATGCAGCGAATATCTTAAAAAATATAGCAAACAATATTAAAATGCCTTCAATTAATTTGCCTGAAATTAAGATACCATTCATTTCTAATAACAATTCAGTTGCTAAACCAATTGAAAATCATTATCATTTTGAAAATTTAAATATTCAAGCAAATGACCCTTCTGAAATGTTTAGAAAACTTAATATGCTTATAGAACAATATACTTAAAATTTAAGGGAGGTATTATTATGGCAATTTTAAAGCCTGCCAATATCTCCCCTTCCAATATTTCTGTGGATGCTACACAAGAAATTGTAGTTTCATGGAAAAATTATGGGGACAGGCAATATGCTTATCAAGTAAAAATATATAAAAATATAGATAATTCTTTAGTATTAGATAGTGGTAAAATAATATCATTTAATAATTTTCATGTAATAAATGCAAATACATTAACTAATGGCGTACAGTATAAATATCAAATTACAGTATGGAATCAAATAAATGAAAGTGCAACTTCTGACTGGATAGTTTTTAAATGTTCAAGTACACCGATTTGTAGTTTTACTAATTTAACTCCAACTATATTAAATACGAGCTATGTATTTCAAGGTTCTTATAGTCAAGCAGAGAATGTGCCAATTAAATCATGGCAAATGATTTTATATAATTCTTATGATGAAATTATAGGTACTTCTCCAATAACCTATTCAAGTATTATTGAGTATGAATTTGCAGGCTTTAAAAATGAAAACGATTATAAAATTGAATTGCAAGTATATTCGCAAGATAATTTATTAGGAACTACAGGCAAAATCCCTTTTCATGTAAGATATGAAGTACCTAAAACTGCATTGTCTTTAGAGGCAACAAAAATAGAAGAATTGGCTGCAATAAGGCTTCAATGGAATGTAGTGCAAATTATAGGTAAATCAGATAGTAGTACATTTATAGATAATGAAAAAATAGATGTAAGAAATGGTAAAAAGGTTTATTTTGATAGTGGATTTAACATAAATAATAATTTTACATTAAAATTGTGGATTGAATCAGTAACTAATTATAATTTTAATATATTACCTTCTACTCAAATTGTAAGCTATAATGTACCATTATCAGACACTACTCTTATTTGGTTAGATAATTCAGCACAATCTACACAATTACCAATGCAAGTTGTAGTTAGTAAAGAACAACCAAATTTTGAAAATATTTTATGGATAGAAGATGAAAAATTTGTTGTACCAAAAATTTTAAATGTTTCAACAGATATTTATGCTCCTGCTAATACTAATAATTTATGGATTGATTTACTTGGTGGAATGGAAGAAAATTTAAAAATATTAAAAATGCAAAATAATCAAGGCGAGTTTATATCTTTATTATATTTTAATAATAAATTTCATTTGTATAAAAATAATGAATTAGTAACAAGTCTTTCAATTAGTAGTGGTAAGTATTATTTATATATTCAGCAAATTAACGATACTTTAACACTTCATGCAGAAGCTATAGCATAAGGTGGTGGTTAAATGGGTGTTAGTAATATTAATTATATAGAAGTAAAAAATTGTATTGTTGATGAGATACATCTTCGTGAAAATGTATATAATATAAATTTATCATCTGATAAAGAAGAATGGCAAATAGACACTTTTTTATTAGCAAAATTCCAAAATAATTTAGAAGCAGGTAATATTTCGTTAGGCGGATTACCTATAGATGGATTTAGAGTACGAAGGCGTAGAATTGACACTACAAAACTGCAAGATTTAGGCGTAACTTCGTTAAGTCAAGAAGGCAAATTTTATTTTATTGATACTGGAGTAAAATCTGGTGTAACTTATGAATATCAAGTATCCCCAGTATCAGGTAACATTGAAGGACAACCTTCCTTAATTCAAATTGCCGTAGATTTTGATTACTGGTGGATTTCTGATGCAACTTATACTACTAATGAATCATATCCTCTTTTTGTAAATATAGAAGTTTCAGATATAACAATAAATAAGCAAAGACATGTTTACGATGATACATTTAATGAATATCCAATAGTGTCTTATGGAAATCAAAAATATAAAAGTGGAATAATAACTGCTTTACTTATTGATAGTTTTATGGAAGTTAGTATTAACTATAGACAGAAGGTAATTGATTTTATAAATAATGGTAAACCAAAATATTTAAGAACTAACGAAGGTGATATTTGGTTAGTTGATACTCATACTTGTTCTTATAAACCATTTATAAATTTAATCGAACCATTATCAAGTATTACGTTTTCCTTCACGGAAGTTGGTGAAGCCGAATGAATGAAGATAACATTATAAATGCTAATTTTAAAAAATATATTTATAAAATTGAATGGTTAACTCCACAAGAAGAAGTGATTGGTGATGTCACTGGTGATATAATTAGTGGTTCTGCTAATTTTGATGCTACAAATAACAATCGTAGAAGTGTAAGTTTGACATTAAGAAATTTAAACAAACAATATATTCCTTCTCCTACTTCTAAAATGTGGATTAACAACAAATTCAGACTTTTATGCGGATACGAATATAATGGTGAACAAATATTATATAATCAAGGGGTATATGTATTAGGCAATCCTTCTTTATTATCCACTCCAACACAAAAAGAGGTTACTATTGAAGGATTGGATAAATGGGTATTATTAGATGGCACTATTGCAGGTACGTTGGCTAATAAACATATAATTAATGTTGATACAAGAATAGATGAAGTGGTTAAATCTATTATTACAGATTTAATTGGTGAAACAAAATACATTATTGATGAATGTAGTGTATTAACTCCATATACAATAGAAAAACCAGCAGGTAGTACGATAGCCGATATGTTGTTAGAACTTGCAAATATGGTTTCTTATTCGGTTTATTATAATGAAGAAGGATATTTATGTTTTAAAAAGCCACTTAAACCTGAAGATTATGCAATTACTCCACCTGTTTGGCAATATACAACATCAGGATTATATCTACAAAGTACAAGAGAATTGAATTGGAATGATATTAAAAATTCTATAACGGTATACGGCATGACGGAAAATGGCTATCAATATACAGCAACGGCAAAAGATTTAACTGGAAGTGAATTATCTATAGATAAAATTGGCGAAAGAGTTAAAGTAATTGAAGATGATAATATTTACAGCGATGATTTATGTCAACAAAGGGCAAATTATGAATTACAACAAAGTATAATGGCGCAAGAAACAGTTAATATAACAAGTATACCTAATTTTAAATTAAAGTTAGATGATGTAATTAATGTTGAAGATGAAAATAATGGTACAACAGGAAATTATGTAATTCGTAATATTTCTTATGATTTAAGCTATCGTTCTACTATGAATATAGGTGTTTGGGCAATTAGAAATATAGGATAAGGCAGGTGGTAAAATGCCTAATGATATAAACGAAATGAAAAAATTCGTTAACAATGTAAAGAAATTGGTAGAAAAAAAAGTTAATAATGCTAAAACAGATACAAGTAAAAAAGCCATTGTGCAATCTTTAAATGGAGACGGCACTGCAAATATAATTATAAATGGCGAAGTTTATAATAATGTAAAAGTACGTCCTGGATTACAACCTCAAATTAATGAGGTTGTTTTAGTTTCTATACCAAATAACAATACTAAAGATATGTTTATAGATTTAGCTTCTTCTACATCAACTTCTGGTGGAGGAACTAATCATACACATTCAAATTTATCAATATTAGAAACAATTACACAAGCATTAATAGATGCTTGGAATAGTGCAGTATCACATATATCAGATACAATTAGGCATATTACATCTGACGAAAGAGATTTATGGAATGCGGCTGAAACCAATGCGAAAAACCATGCTAACAGTTTAGTCGGTACGCTTTCTAATCTATTAACAACAGCAAAGAATAACGTAGTGGCTGCAATAAATGAGATATTCGGAATAGTGGAAGATGTTGAAGGTGATATAGAGTCACATAAGGCAGAAACTGCGCAAAACCACGTACATGGATTATCACCTGAGAGAGTAAGAGCGATATACGTATCGACAGATGACCCTGATGATGAAATTGGCGAAGACGGAGATATATGGATTAAGTATGAAGAATAGGAGGGCGAGGGTATGTTTTATTATAAAGTCCCTTTAGTCGGGGAAGGTACAGACGAAAAACCATACCGACCTGACATCCCAGATATTGATTGGTCAGGAAATGTTGTTGGGGATTGGTTCTATATTAAAACTCCATCGAAATTAGATACCGAAACAGCTATTCCAATCGATGAAAAACACTTTGAACAGCATGCGAGAGGAGGATAAAGCATGCTAACATATATTGATTTTTCAGAATATGATACAGAACATATCTCAAATTATTGGGAAGAAGTTTGGGCTGGTGGAGCGGAATGGTCTATAGTAACCTCCAACGATTACTCTGGTGGGAAGGCGCTCAGAAAATATGCACAAAGCTCAGGACGAAGGTTTCTAGCTTATACACCAGTTGGGGATAAAGTTAAGAATTGTGAATTTTTGTTAAGAGGGATAGCAAACTCAGCAGGAGAGCATCATCTCGTTATAGTGAGAGCAGGAGGAAAAGAAGGAAGCGAAAATGGTTATAGATTCTCCGTGATTACAAGAAGCAATGAAACGGTACTAAGAATCTCTAAATATACAAATGGGACCCTTACTATATTAGGAGAAAAAACATTAAATGAAAGTCTTGTAAACACTTGGTTTTTCATAAAAGGTAAAGTAGAAGGTGAACAACTAAAAGGCAAAATATGGAAAGTCGGAGAGCGAGAGCCAGAAGAATGGGGCATAGAGGTAGTGGATACTTCTTTTAAGTATGGAAAATTAGGTTTAGGTTTTTATGCTTCGGGTTCTGGTATTTTTGATGTATTTAGCTTTTTTGTTACGGATGATGTTATACCGCCTCCTACCTTATGGGTGAAAGTAAATGGAGTATACAAACCGTCTGTAGGGGTCAGACCGTTATAATACACATTAGGATTACTATAAGAATTTGAAACTATTCTTTGTAGCTTCCTGTACGCAGGTTATAATTGTACCTTTTAAGTTAGACCAGTATCAACTTCATGGTCTTTTTGTTTTTATGGATAAAATTTTAGTTTTATATAGACAGGAGATGATATTTTTTATGGCTAAGATGAAATATTGGAATGGGACAACATGGGAAACTTTGGATGCTAAAGATGCTGATACTGTTGATGGTAAACATTTTACTGATATACAAAATGATGCACAAGCAAAAGCTGATGCTGCACTGAATTCAGCAAAACAATACACAGACCAAGAAGTAGGTGAAGTTGCCCAAGCACTTGCTGAACATAAGGCAGAAACTGCGTCAATAAACACTATAGGTCACGTATACGCCGCAGAATTCACAGCAACTTTGTCTACGTCATGGTCTGGGTCTGCTGCACCTTATACTCAGACCGTAACTATAAATGGTATAACGTCTGCTCATAATCCTATTATAGATGTGGTAATGTCTGGGACATATTCAACCGACCAACAGAGAATTGAGCAGTGGGGATATATCTATAGAGCAGTAACAGGAACCAATCAAATAACATTTTACGCATCGGAAAAACCTACTGTAAGTTTGCCTATAAGAGTAAAGGTGGTGATGTAGTATGGGAGAAGCAATTATAACAAGACGTGGTGGAGGCATATTAAAAATAGCTGGGCAAACAGAAGAAATAGTCAGATTTGGCGAGGCGATAAACAAATATGACCCTGTTTGTGTTAAATTTGCAGGGACGAAACTATCAAACCCATCAATATTACCTGCGGATGAGGGGTATGGAGCCGCATTTGACCCAACAAGTACGTATCTAGCTGTGGCTCATTATGGTAGTCCATACATTACAATTTACAAACGAAGTGGGGATACATTCACGAAATTGTCAAACCCATCAATATTACCTACGGATGATGTGGGTGGAGTCGCATTCAACCCAACAGGTACGTATTTAGCTGCGGCTCATCGTGGTAGTCCACATATTACAATCTACAAACGAAATGGTGACACATTTACGAAACTATCAAACCCATCAACATTACCAACGGATATGGGGAAAGGAGTTGCATTTGACCCAACAGATACGTTTCTAGCTGTTGCTCATTATGGCAGCCCATATATCACAATCTACGTACGAAGTGGGGATACATTCCTGAAAATGTCAAACCCATCAACATTACCTACAGGTACTGGGAATAGAGTTGCATTTGACCCAACAGGTACGTATTTAGCTGTGGCTCATAATAGCAGTCCATATATCACCATTTACAAACTAAGTGGGAGTACAACATTATCCTTCGTGAAACTACCAAACCCATCAACATTACCTACAGGTACTGGGAATGGAGTCGCATTTGACCCAACAGGTACGTATTTAGCTGTAGCTCATTCTAGCAGTCCATATATCACCATCTACAAACGAAATGGTGACACATTTACGAAACTGCCAGACCCGACAACATTACCTACAGGCGGTGGGCAAGAAGTTGCATTCGACCCAACAGGTACGTATTTAGCTGTAGCTCATGCTAGCAGTCCATATATCACAATCTACGTACGAAATGGTGACACATTTACGAAACTGTCAAACCCATCAATATTACCAACGGGTAATGGGTATGGAGTTGCATTTGACCCAACAGGTACGTATCTAGCTGTGGCTCATCGTGGTAGTCCATATATCACAATATATTCAGCAACTGCTTGCTTTAAAACAAACTTAATGTCTGATGTTTCTATAGCTGTAAGAGCAGGATATGCCAAAGAATCAGGTGTTGCAGGGGAAAGTAAAAAGATTGTTGTTATTTTCAGATAAAGGAGGTATGGTATTATGAAGTATTATTTCAGACTGAACCAAGACAACATTATTGTCGAAATACTCGCAAGTATTTAGTTCACAATAGGACTATATTGCGAAGTAAAGGGCTCGGGAAACCGGGCTCTTTTTATATGTTTGAAGGAAAGGACGTTGTGTTATGAGTGATGCGATATTAGTGGCTATAATCAGCCTCATTGGCACATTATCGGGGAGTTACCTTTCTAACCGAAAAAGCTCAGCATTAATAGTTCACCGTATACAAGAACTCGAGAAAAAAGTTGAGAAGCATAACAGCCTTGTAGAACGAATGGTTGCAGTTGAGCAATCATGCAAATCAGCTCATCACAGGATAGACGATTTGAAGAAGGAGTTGGCGGCAAAATGAAAAAAGGTTACTTTTCTAAAATAATAGTAGCAATAATTGTCATGCTAAATATTATTTTTTCAGCCGCTGTCCTATATGTATTCCTGCGCACGTCTTCTGAGCCATCGACCCTAATCGGCTGCTGGTTTGCTTTCACAACAACAGAACTTTGGGCTTTAGCATCTATTAAAAAGTCCAAAATCAAAAATAAGGAGAGCGATATAGATGAAAATTATTGAAAAGATACTCACTCAAAACGACTGCTATAAAGCTGGCAAAAAAATAACGGTAAAAGGGCTGATGCTACATAGCGTAGGATGCCCACAGCCGAAGGCTGAAATTTTTATAAATCAATGGAATAAATCCGGAGTACAGAAATGCGTACATGCGTTCATAGAACCAAATGGGGACGTGTATCAGACATTGCCCTGGAATCACAGGGGTTGGCATGCCGGCGGAGATGCAAACAATACGCATATTGGTGTGGAGATGACAGAACCATCAACTATAAAGTATACGAGCGGGTCAAACTGGGCGGACATGGACCCAGCAAAGACTAAAGCTTACGTGATGGCAACGTATAAAACTGCCGTGGAGCTATTTGCTTACCTATGTAAACAGTTTAAACTAGATCCACTTGCAGAGGGAGTAATAATAAGCCATAGCGAGGGACACAAAAGAGGAATTGCATCAGGCCATGCTGATGTCGAGCATATTTGGTCTAAATTTGGGCTGACGATGGCACAGTTCAGGAAAGATGTCAAAACAGCTATGGAGAAAAATGAACTGCTCGAAGCGGTAACATTTATAAGCAGCAAAATCCCCGGCGGTATTGACGTAAAAATGTGGTCCAGCGATAACAAGGAATGGAAAGCGAAGTATGTAGATACGCTGCTGCAGAAAATTGCCAATGCATGGGATTAAAGTACTTTCCGAGTAATTCGCTGTTAAGGCTGATGGCAGCCTGCGGAATTATGGTGACGGATCATAAGAACGTTCATACCGGATGCCAGACACTCAATCAGGGTACCCCGGGTAAAGTCGCTGATACTGTTTCGGACCGGCCGCTGGTTGCAGTCCATTCCGGTCTGAAGCGCCTGTTTCAGGCGCTTTTTTTATAATAAAGCATGCAATCATTATTGAGTTTGTCAGTGAAAAAACTTATAATATTTATGTAAACGATTACATAAACCAAATGACATTTTGCACTCAATAAGAATATCCTTGATATCCTTGAGCAAAGGACTATAAGGAGGCTAAATTGTCAACGATAAAGGATGTTGCAAAGCGGGCCGGTGTTTCGGTGGCCACGGTATCGAGAGTAATAAACGGCAGTTCCAGGGTTTCTCCCGCAACCGCCAAAAAAGTCAGGACGGCTGTTGCTGAACTGAATTACCGTCCTAACCTGCTGGGCAGGAACCTCAGGAAGACCAGATCCGAAAGGGTACTCGTGCTTATCCCCAACATTGCCAATCCGTTTTATGCGGAAATAGTAAAAGGGGTAGAAGATGTTGCAAGTCAACATGGATACAGCATAATGCTTTGCAATACCGACTCGGACCCGGAAAGGGAAAAGAGGTATGTCAAAATGCTCAAAAGCCGCCTGGCCGACGGCGCAATACTTATGGCTTCCGAAATGACCGGCGAGGAATTAACAGAACTGTCCCTCGAAATTCCAATCGTCCAGTGCTGCGAATATAAAGCCGGTCTTCCGATAACCCATGTTTCGATCAACAATGAAATGGCAGCCTACAAGGCGGTTAAGCATCTGATCGGTCTGGGCCATAAAAAGATAGCGTTTATCGGGGCAAGGAACCAGTTCCTTTCTTCGCTTCGGAGGAAAGAAGGATACTTACGGGCCCTGGAGGAAGCAGGAATCGATTTTGACCCAGCCTGTTGCGCATATGGCGACTACAGTTACGAATCGGGATTCAGGATTATGAAGCAACTGCTGAAACTGGATCCACGGCCTACTGCAGTTTTCTGCGTATCGGACATGATGGCTATCGGAGCGATACGTTCAGCCATGGAAGAAAACCTGCTCGTTCCTGAAGACCTTGCTGTTTGCGGTTTTGATAACATACATTTTTCGTCGATGTTCAAGCCTGCTATAACGACAGTTTCCCAGCCGATGTATGATTTGGGCTGTATGGCTATGGAAGCACTGATAAACATAATTGAGGGCAAGAAAGAAGGAACAGCGGAATATTTCCTGGAGCATGAGCTTATCATAAGGGAGTCCACTGTCAAACAGGATTCTGTATGTTAAAGGACATACTGTAAATGTGCATGCCCGTAAATCAGATAAAGGACGTGATGACATAAAGATCAAAGTCACTTTCTGGAATGACTGAAGCAAAAGGGATATATACTGAAGGAATTCACATGGCAATCAGTTCATTTCTGGACTCTACGGGTATATCTGAAGTAAGGACGGCCACATGATGAGCCGGAACATGGACTTATGGACGAGGTGTTTGAAAATACCGATGTCCTCATCATAATATGGCTGACACTAACACACAGATGAGAGAAAGCTCGCTGCCATCGGGAACGACAAAACTGAAACGAGTTACTGTCCTGGTGCGCACGCTCTGAAACGGCAGACGGGAAACAGACTAATAAAGACAGATAAGGTACAAATAATGCAGCAACGGACTCGGTACAGGCATAATCAGAAAATGCAAGATACATAATACATAAAATCAAACACACAGAAAGGAGCATCTAAAATGATAGGAATCGGAATAATCGGATGCGGATCAATTGCAATCGCAAGGCATGCACCGGAGTATCACGCCAGGAATGACTGCAAAATTATCGGCTACTATGACCCTTTGACCGAGCGTGCCGAGAAGCTGGCTGCGCAGTATGGAGGCAAGGTTTTCCATACTGTCGAGGAACTTCTGGAGGACAGCGAAATCGATGCTGTAAGCGTATGTAACGCGAACAAGTACCATGCACCTGTGACGATTGCGGCGCTAAAGGCAGGTAAGCATGTATTGTGCGAAAAACCTATGGCAACATCTGTAAAGGAAGCTCAGGAGATGGTAGACGCTGCACGCATGACCGGCAAATTCCTGATGGTTGGCCATAACCAGAGGCTTGCCCCGGCGCATGCCCGTGCGAAGGAAATCCTGAAGTCGGGGGAGATGGGAAAGATTCTGACTTTCAGGACAGCTTTCGGCCATGGCGGTCCTGAATTCTGGAGCCAGGATAAAGGCAGGCACACATGGTTCTTTAAAAAAGGTGATGCATTCCTGGGCGCGATGGGAGACCTGGGCGTCCATAAGGCAGATCTTATACGCTGGCTGATAGACGACGAAATCGTAGAGGTAAAGGCATACGTTACAACACTGGACAAGAAAGATGATAAGGGCGAACTGATAGAGGTCGATGACAACGCGGTTTGTCTGCTGAAATCAAAGTCGGGGATTTACGGCACTCTTACGGCCAGCTGGACTTATTACGGCGAAGAGAACAACAGCACTGTTTTGTACTGTACTAATGGCATCATGAAGATTTATGACAATCCCGAGTTCCCCATCGAGATTGTTAAAAAGAACGGAGAGAAAGTGTATTACAAGGTCGGCAGCATACAGACCAATGATAACCAGACCGCTTCGGGTGTCATAGACTTGTTCGTCGATTCGATCAACAGCGGGAAAGAGCCTGAAATCAACGGAGAAGAAGGCCTTGCGGCCCTTCGCATCGTTCTGGCATGCCTTGAATCAGCATCGACAGGCAAAACGATTACACTGTAACTCCTGATTACGTTGCGATTCTTCGATTTCGCCAAACTGCACCGGATATACACGAACAGACGGCAACGAAGACGCAAAGGACCATTAAAGAAAACAACAGCACTTATTATGTTTGGGTGGTGCCTGAAGCAACAGCTGAAGGAAATATAGGAGCAAATGAAAATCAACCACACGAAGCAAAATACATGGATCAGAGCCCGGCTTGAATCCGATGTAAATGCCGGACTCAAAACGAGGAGGTATTGATTGTGAAACTTGGCGTATTTACTGTTTTGCTGTCTGCAAAAAGCCTGGAGGAAAGCCTTGCTTATCTGAAAGAGTCAGGAGT
>ENA-OWOZ01002570-OWOZ01002570.1-bioreactor-metagenome-genome-assembly--contig:-NODE-2570-length-13429-cov-3.484347_pt1 | contig 13429 bp, 10 predicted proteins | sample MGYA00238140_ERZ651804 | MGnify/ENA primary metagenome ERZ651804 (study PRJEB26910, sample SAMN07631232) | bioreactor metagenome | isolation source: Switchgrass digestor | place: USA: Dartmouth... | reverse complement strand
GATTCCAGGAAGCTGTTATCTTCTCCAAAATCGCATAGGGTAGTTTTGTACATTCTTGCATCTATTTCTTCTTCAGATAATTCACATGGAATTTTACACCCACAGGCATTTCGGTCTTTTTTGTAACAACGAAATATTATCAATTTTTGTTCCCTCCTGATTTTTTTCATTTGGTATATATAGATTACGTTAGATATTATGTAGAAAGGATAAAGAAAGATAAATGAAATAATCAGTGAAAAATGAGTGGAGAAAGGTGATATTGTGGCTTTACTTAAAAACTAGGTTATTTAATTATGCTTTGTACTTTTCTTTTTATTTCTTACATTTAGATGAAATGCATCGTGGGCTTGAATGTGTTCTATGACAGCTTTAATGTTTTTTGCATCACTGTGTCGATGATATTGATCGTGTATGTTATGTTTATGATAAATTTTGAAGTGTCTAAATGAAGGATATTCTTCCAAATAGATACCCCAGTAGTGTTTTGTGTTCTTGGATTGAACATAGATAGCAAAACACCCCATATGTATAGTATTAAAATATTTAGGATCTATAGCCTTTAATTCTTTTTTGGATATCATCAAATCTCCTCACAATGTAAAATTTATATATCAGATGCTTTACTTTGGGGTAATAGGGTATTTGATTGTTTTGCAATGAATAGTAAAAGAAATTAGAAATGAATAATAGGAGATGGGGTTTCAGGAGAGAGAGAGGAAATATCGAGTGTTTGGGGAAATTGTCGTAAACTCTCTCTCTCTAAGGTGATATTATTATGTAGTTAATGTTACATACAGGGAGCGAATTGATATGAAAGCTGTATGTAACACTTAAATTATAGTTATAATTATCGAATTGTAAAGATGTATTTTATTTTTTTTTCTGAAAGACAGTTACCGGGTTTTATTAAAGTACTTTTCTTCCTCTGCTTTGAGTGCCTTTATAGACAGGCTTTTATTTTTATAGTAACTATCATATGGACTGTGCATTACATTGTTTATAATAGCACTTTTTAAACCCTGGATTATTTCTTCTCTTTCTTTAATCATTTCTCCAAGTAACTGTTGTTTTTGGTATGTATAAGTAACGTAACCAAGCTGGAAGTCGTCAGCTGTGAGAGGCAAAAATCTGGTACTTGCCCAGTAAGCAAAATTGCCATAAATTTTGGTGAGATAGTAGAATGGAACGCCGAGAAATTGTTTTGCAATTATGAAGCCGATTGTTGCTAATATACTACAAGCTAACCCACTTTGTAATATTCCTCTGGACGTAAATAGATCAGAGCCTCGATTGTATTCTATTATAGCGGTTACATAACCAATAAAAGTACCCACTACAATAGGGATAGATAATCTTCCAAGGAACGGATGGTTACTTCCAACCTTTGGTTCAGTATATACATTTTCTGCAGAGTTTAGCCTTAATGACATTATACCTCCGTCAAAGAACATATCAAAGGAACGTAGAATAACGTAAAGCGGCATTACAAGCCATGAAAGTAGAAGAGCAGGTATTTTATTTCGTTTCTTGCTGTACATTGCAGATTTGGCAGCATCTTCATTTGATATAAGATTTTCGATACTGTCCTTATGGGCCATGAGCATAGTATCGTAAGCATCTCTCAAAGCACCTCCCTTGGAGATACTCTTTTCGAGAGCTTTAATATGATCCAATCTTCTAATGTTAATTTGAGTCAGTTTCTTATCTCTTCTTGGAGATCCAGTATTGGCAACAACAGATATAGATGCTGTATCAAGCAGGTCATCCATATCTTTTTCGTCATCTCTTACCTTTTCTGTAACAAGTCGATTTAAAAGATATTTTTTACCTGCTTCAGTATGTCTAAATTCTAGCACCTTTTTTGCCTGTTGCATTTTCCAGCCCCATTCTGAACGTACCATATTGCCAGTTGTCGGATTTTGAATTTGACCTGTTAGACCATAAAGTAGACCGGCATCCGGCAAAGCCTCTATGTATTCATTGCACCACACACTGAGACCTTTTTCAAATTCCTCTTTACTCATATCGTTAAGCTCTATTATTGTGGGGTATCCCCTTTGAGCTGCATATGCATTGACAATACTATCAGCTACATGCGGACTCATATCATTTCCTCCTTCTTTACATAAATTCTAATCAAAAAGTATTTTATATGTCAATAAATGATAATAAAGGTATATAACAGACACACAACTAAGTATCTCTTAGAGTCTTATTTGTTTATCACTATTGGTGATACTTTTTATATCATAAATAATGGATTGTTTTATATCTTATGTAGATATGGCTTGATATATAAATATCAGCGCATTTGATACAGTTCATATCACTATTGATGATATAATTTATATCACCTAATATTGATATAGTTTTTTTTGTATTAAGATCTATAAAAGCTATCAACAATATTGATATAAAACATATCAGTATTGTTGATATTATTTTTTATGTATATATTATGTGGCAACAGGGTGGGAGAGTGGGTTTGTGAGAATAGCAATATCACCAATGTTGATATACTTTTTATCACTATTAATGATATAAAACATGTTTAATATGAAGACAGAACAATATCAGCATACTTGATATAAAATATATCACCTATTGTGGTATATAATTTTATATTTTCTATCGGACGGTTGACTGATTTTGGCTTTATTTTATACGGTGTTAATTATAAAAGGCAGGTTGATGGTACTATATCACTTAATATGACATATCACCTATATTGATATATTTTATATCGTAATTATTGATATATTTGAAAAGAAATGAAAAGGCAGGATACTACAGTCAATATGACTCACAGAAATATGAGGAGGCACAGTCTGGTTATGAATTATTAGATCGCACAGATGTATAGTCGATTTTATAAAATTATATATCTCTGGTGGTTTTACGTTTATTAATATAGAATCTTAAACATATTGTCTCATTTATTACTTTCGTTTATATATTTTTATCTTTATTAGTTTTTCTTTTTATTCTCTTTTTGCTGCCTGTATCCAATAACTGTATTTTTATAATATCTATGCAATTGATAATTAGATTTTTATATAAAATTACACGAAAATTTAGGCTATATATTATTAAACACGTTTTCTGCTTAAACCTTTTCTCACATTAATTCCTTGCTTATTTTATTGCATAGAATCAGTAAGAAAAAGATAATGTCTAATATTAACTGCTTGTCTTATTGTTAATCTGAAATCATACGAGACAGACATTCTATTCTCAAGGACTGTATGTTATATATTCTTCTTTTCGTACTTATTCTCTGATTGTCTCAATATCTATAAACAAAAAACATTTACTGCAAGTCTTATTTACATTCGAAAACAGCACGAGAAACTGAAATATGCAATAAACACATAAAAAGCAATATAAATTATTTCTCGTGCTCATTCTCTAAAATTTCTTAATCTTATTAAAAAGTCATAAAACCTAATATGTATAAACGTACTAGACATTTTAATAATTTGTCTATGATAGACATTTTATTTTTTGTCTATTATAGACACTTTTATTTTTGTCTATATAGACATATTAAAAAATTTTTTTTACTACATAATACTAATACCAGTTAAGAGAGAATTTGAATGACGAATAGATCTTTGACAATGTTTGGTGGTGATGATTTCTTTTCCGGTTTGGGCAATGGTTTATAATATTTTTGGATAAAATTTAACGATCCAATATTGAGATGGAGGGATTATATGGCCGAGAAAAATTATGCAATATTAAGGATTCAAAAGTTAAATAGAAGTAGAATACAAGAAATAAAAAAGAGATGTGAGCATGTTAATCGAGTGGGTTTTGCTAATAATGTAAATAAAGATAAGTCACACCTAAATAGATGTGTTATAGGCGATGAAGGAGCTGACTGGTATGATCTTTTTAAATTCCGGTATAAACAGCTTGAACATTATAAAAAACCAGGAGCAAGAAAATTGGCGTCTAATGCTGTAATAGGCGTAGAAGCGGTTACTACAATGTCGCACGATATGATAGATAAAGTCAATATCAATGAGTGGGTTGAAGCGAATAATAATTGGATGAAAGACTATTTTGGCGAGGAAAATGTGGTACATGGTGTTTTACATATGGATGAGGCTACTCCTCATATACATTATTTTATAACTCCAGTTAAAGATGGCAAATTTAATGCTCGTGAAATGTTGGGAGGAATGAAAGAATATACGGAACGCCAAACCGAATATGCAAAAGCTATGGAGCCTTTTGGTTTAACAAGAGGACTTAAAAGGGGTTATAGAGCTGACCATAAAGAAATAACACAACTCTACGCTACAAGAGAAAACTTAGAAGAACTTCCAAAGATAGTTGAAAATGAGTCCCTTGAAGAATATTTACGTAGAGTTGGATCAGAATACAAAGCTTTGCAGGTTCGAATTAAATATCTTGAGCAAGAAATAGAAGATTATAAAATCACCCAGGGATATGCGGCTCAACTTGAAAAAGAAAAAGAAAATCTTGAAAAAGAATATAAAAAACTTATAGAACGAAATAAAAGGTTGGAACACAATTTCAAATATCGCCGTATAGGTGATTACCTTGTAGAAGATATTATATATGCGATCGAAAACTATCCTGATCAAGAGGTTATAAAAGAGTATTTGAACTATATGAAACCTCTTAATGATTGGGGTAAGAAGTATAATGACCGTATAGACAGGGAGAATGAGCATAGGGAATTTAGCGATATTGGAATAAATGAAAAGGAAAATGATAGTTCAGAACAATAATTATGTTTTCTCATAACATTACAATGGAAAAATTTATCCACATAATAAGAAATAAATAATAATATCTAAATGAGGTGAAGGTTTTTAATGGTTCGATTAACTTATGACCAATATGAAGAAAAATGCGATCAAATGGAAAAGCTCTTTGGAAGGTTTCCTACAAAGCCATATTTCCCGACCGAAGAGGAAATCAATACCATGGCATCCAATATTCATAAATTTTATGATTTTTTGGTTTATCTAGCCACGACAAATCCATTACCTATCACGGAAGAAGAAGTAAAAAGTATGAAACTTATAAATAAAATTATTGGAAGTAGTACAGAATTTGTTGAATGAAATATATGGGGTTGTGGAATATGAATTCAGTATTTATATTCTGTAACCCCATAATATTTATAACCGTATGTAACGAATGAAAGTGAGGTTGTAAAATGAAAACATTTATTCAGAAAAAGGAGGGTGTTACGATTGATAATTTCTATCAAGAGCTGCTTGATAGAACAGTCAAATCTTCCGGACTACCACCAAAATTTTTAGGACATGATCCAAATATTTATATGCGATATGAGTATTTTTGTAAATATGAGATTAACAATCTTGAAGATTGTGTTTGCCTTTTTGAAGATGCCGTAAAAAAGAAAAAGAAGATTTACATATACACGGATTATGATCTTGATGGAATAGGGTGCGCAGTAAACATGAAATTGTTTTGTGATAGCCTCGGTATTAAAGCTACAATTTATATTCCTGATAGATATAAAGACGGGTATGGTCTTACGTCCAAGTTTGTTGATCGCATAATTAATGAATGCGCAGCCGAAAATAAAGAGGCTTTATTGATGACTTTTGATAATGGTATTGCTGCAATTGATGAAATAGCTAAGGCAAAAGAGGCTGGTATACAGGTGGTGGTTATGGACCATCATGAACCGAAGAGAAATGAAAATGGGGATATTATACTGCCGAACGCAGATGTTATTTGTGATCCGCATATAACTGGAGGAACTTGTATTGATTATTGTGGAGCAGGTTTAGCATATAAATTTGCTCAAAGATGTTATAAAGACACACGGTTATCTTCTGAAAAAATAGAATATATGCTTAACATGATGTGTGTTCAAACTGCAATATCTACCATAGCTGATAATGTCCCTCTTACACTAGAAAATTATCAGATAGTAGAAAAAGGATTGACATTATTATCTCAAGGCAAGTGTACATATGGAATGAAGTTACTTGCTGAAGAACCAGTTAAGGATTTACATGGTGGATTTGGTTTGCTGGGAAAAAACATAACTACATCCGACATCGCATATGGCTTAGTACCCGCATTAAATGCGTGGGGAAGACTTGAGGGGAATGGTTCAAGACAGGTAGCATGGCTACTATCTTATAATGGTGGATATACCGATAAAATGTCTGCACTAAGGGATGCTGTTATTGAAAAAAATGAAATCCGAAAAGAATTAACAGAAAAGGCAATGGATAGAGTAGAAAGAGCTCTTACTGATGAGATGAAAGAGAAGGGAACCTTTTTGGTAGTGTATGATCCTGACTGTATTTTAGGACTTTGTGGTCTTATAGCGGGTAACCTTGCGGCTAAATATCATATGCCATGTGTATTTTTAACAGATGATCCTGAAAACCCAAATATTATTAAAGGTTCTGGCAGATCTTTTGGAGATATAAATTTAAAAGAATTATTGGACAGATTGCAGGAGTGTCTTTATGAATATGGCGGGCATCCAGCTGCTTGCGGTTTGGCTCTTGAAAAAAGTAAACTTGAAGAGTTTACAAGAATGGGAAATGAAGCACTTGAAAGATGTGAGGTAAGTAATGCCATAGAATATGATATACAGTGCCATGTTAAAGATGTAATAAAAGTATATGTTGCACAGTCAAAGTTCATGTGGGGCGTAAATAATCCATGCCCTGTAATACTGGTAGATGATATAAGATTTGATGATTCCCGTATACTTGGTAAGACAGGTTCAACGGTTAAAATATCGCAAAAAAATCCTGTAACAGGAGATATTGAACTTGATATGTTACACTTCAAAGGGGCAGCAATACATAATGAGATGACTACAACTAAGACAGTACCAGACACTTATAATCCAGAGCAAACGAAAACGGTAGTAGATCAGCATCCAGAAAGTATAATAGCTATTGGAATGTTATCTGATAACGTTTGGCAAAATAGGCATACGATACAACTATTAGCGGATTATTTTGCAGACGCCAAATATGTTGAAAAGGGTGCACGAGGTGAAATTATAAGCAGTTTAGACACCGATGATATAAAAAAATATGTAGAAAACGTATTGGATAAAACAAGAAGTATAACTGGTAATTCTATTGATATAAATAAATTAAATCCCATTGAGATTAAAAAACTTTACGATCATTTCTATCTTGAAGATAAAGAAAAAGGAATAGAATATGAAGCTGAATGTTTTGAAGATATAGAAAGATAAATATATGAGGGAAATATTAAAAAGAGAGACATTATATCAAAAATGTCTCTCTTTTATTTTTTTTATAAAAATTAGCATGCTATAAATATCTTATAGTATCTTAAAAGTTGATAGTATATAGTATATACTTGTAATATACTAATATACTATACAATGATTTTAGTATCCTTCAGAGGTTGTTTCAATGAGATATTCAATCGTCGTCTGAGAATCATCATAAATGATAACTTCATCTCGCCGTAAAGGGGAGTTTGGTAATTTACGATAACTTTCAGCCCATAAGCAATCAGTACCTCTTCGTTGCATGCCCATCAATGACATATCTTGGCTCGTTCCGTTATCACGATAGTAATAAAAAGGTTTCCCTGTTGCTACCTTATTTAATGAAAGAAAACCTCTGGCTTCACCTTTATTTCTCCAGCAGCCATATCCTGTATACCCCATGGATTTGTCTGATTCAGGAGCAAAGTATAATCCTGCACCGAACATACCACCATTAAGTCCAGGACGGATCCATAGACCGTTAGTTACAATTGACCACCAGTTAGCCATTGGAGAGCCATGGAAAAGATGGCTTATACCATGTCCTTCGTAGTATCCATGTTTTGAACACCATTGATTAAAACGAGCTTCTGTTTTTTTATTTTTTATTCTCCAAATATTAATTACTTGTATACGGTTTTTCTCATTCATAAGCCCAAGGACATAATTTTTTTCTTCTGGTGTTGCTAGCCTCCATTCAAGACCATACGCTTCTGTTACAGTCTGTAAACCAGATGCTGTACTGTTAGTCATTTTTAGCTGATCACATAATACTTCATATAGGTCTTGTTCCCTTTCAACTATCGGGCCATAATCAAGAGGCCTTTTTGCTAGGACTTTTGAAAGGTTGTCTATTCTTCGCGGTATAACACAGAATAGTTGTTTAAGCAGATTATTGAAGGCTGCTACTGATAAATTTTCGCCTGCAGCAAGTTTATCAAGAATTTCCTTACCGTGAGCCATCATTTCAGGAGATATATTTTCTATGCGTGTTGTATATGACTCTTCGATAAGCTGTGATGCTGCTTCGAGTAATCTTTGTACTACATCTGCAGTTTCTTTTTCTTCGATCTGCCTATAAATAACTCCGTTGAGCCCGAAACCTTTACGGGTAATTTTTTTTGTTTCCCGCTTAGTAGAGATAAGCTGCCATCCTTTTGCTATACGAATAGAATACACCATATCCCAGTCGTCCATAGGGCATGTCCATGACTTGGGCTTATGGGGACCTACACGTATACCTATTCTTCCTTCGGTGCATTTGAAACAACCTTCTTCTGGCATGGCTTCCATAATAAACTTTTGATTTAAGCCTTTACCAGTTGCATTATCGCCAACGAAAGAAAATTCGAGATATTCTCTATTTGGCGCTTTTTCAAGAATCATTTGCTTCAATATTATGTACCTCCTTATGTATCAATGTTTAACTGATAATATTATGTGGGCTTTAAATTAATATAAGGTTAAAAAGACTGAACAGAAAAGAGGAGTCTCTTTTATAAGACTCCTCTTAATTTTTAATTGCTTGATCGATATATCTCCATCAAAAATGATATAATCATATTTTATCAACTAAAATTTAAGTTTAGCTCAAATAACCAATTCGATTGATGTAATAGAATTATGATTGAAACGATTTTCTTTGCAAAATTCTTTCCACAATTCATTTAGAGCATCACATCGTCTTTGAACGTAATCGAATTGATACGGAAATATATCAAATTGTGTTTGGTCTTCCTGACCTTCATTGTTGATAAAATTGATATTTACATTCCAATATCCTAACTCATCTGATGGAATTATACATTTTTCTGGTAATATCATATTTTTCATAGCATCTGTAAATGTCATGCTTATTTCTCCTTAACCTATCGCTTAATTGAAAGGACAATCTTCATCATCTTGCACATCAGAAGATGGTGTAAAGGAAGAAGTATCAGTTGAAATATTATTATCGGCATTATTTGAATCACTCTTTTTATCATGAAGAGTAATTCTCTCCGGATCAGAGACAAGTATTTGTTCAGTAAACTGAACATTTCCTTGTTTATCTGTCCATTTCTTTAATTGAAATTTGCCTTCCACGCTCAGGGATTGTCCTTTTTTTATGTAGTATTGCGAATCGGGTTTTCCATACTTGTTGGCGGCGTCTCCAAAAAGTAACACTTCGCTATATTCAGGTGGAAGATCATTTCCCTGTTTATCTTTGTAGTTAGCAACAATGCTAACAACAAAGTTTTCAGTATTACCCATTTGTTGAGCATCCTTTGTTGCTCGAACATATAATGCTTTCATTAGTTTCAAACTCATTTTTCTCCTTTCCGCGCTTTTAGCGCAGCATCCGTAAATGCTTGCGTATTTTTAGCCCGCCGGCCAAATAAAAAAATCATTAAAAACACGAAAAAGAGATAAAATGATAGTTAATTTATTTCCATACAGTTATCTCCAATCGTATTTTTAATGACAATGATATTATGTAGAGGTTATTTTTTTTTAAATAGGCAGAAGATAGTTATATATCTTATACCTATACTTATTTTAATCATGTTTTCTTATCATAATATTGTTTTTAGAATAAAAAAATACACTCACAAACTTAAAAAGTGTGATTGTATTTTTGTTATAGCAGAATTTTATAGACCGATCATTTTAGCAAAATCAGTTTCACTTATTATTGGAATACCAAGCTCTTTTGCTTTTTTATTTTTCCCGGAAGTAGATGTGATGTCATTATTGATAAGATATGTCGTATTTTTGGAAACCGATCCTGAAACTTTACCCCCAAGGCTTTCAATATCTGCAATCAGCGCATCTCTGTTTTTCCAGATATTAAGAGAACCGGTTATAACAAAAGTCATGCCTGTGATAGAAGATATTTCATCATGTTTATTTGGTTTATAATCGGTAAATTGTAAATGCTTTAGCAAATGAAGTACTTCCCATGAAGTATCTTTCTCATCTAATTTAAGTACTATAGGATCAATTAGATTTTTACGTATCCAGGTGTTAAGTGAATTACCAATTATTTTACCAAAACCGTCAATTACAGAAAAATCATAGTTAAATTTATAAACTAGATTTGACATAAAATTTATTAAATCATAACTATCACTGGTATGACAGCCTTTATATTCTGGCAAATCATAAATTGATTGCAGATGTTTTAATAATAGTTTACTCTGTCCTTTCCCTATATTAGGAATAGACATAGAATTTATGAATGCACAAAAATTGGTTTTTCTTGCTATTTCTATAGCATCAAGTAAATTATCTACTGATTTAACATCCCAGCCAGGTTCGTCTTCAAGGATTCCTTGTTGATTGTTTATCTTTGTAACACCTTTACCATTAGCTTTTTTTCTGCTTTGCATTGTAAATAAATCATCAAAATTTTGTATATACCCATTGTTTATAAGAAATTCTATCTTCTTTTCTGAAAGTCCAACTATATTAAGGCAATTTCTTTCGCAAAGATGAACGAACTTACCAATTTTCTTTGCTGGACAAAAAGCGTTATCACAGCGAAGTGTTTTAATACCGTCTTTTGATACTTGTATTTTACTTGGTGAACCACATACCGGACACATATCTGCAATATCATACAAGCTAATATCTTTTTCTTGTTGTATACGAGATTCGGCAGATATGTTGGTATCTACCTGTGGAATAATTTTGTTAGCTTTGTAAACAGTGATTTTGTCTCCAATTCTTAAATCCTTTTCGATAACATAAGACACATTATGGAGACTTGCCCTTGATACAGTAGTACCTTCAAGATCAACGGGATCAAATATGGCAACTGGGTTCAGTAAACCCGTCTTAGATGGAGACCATTCGATTTGTCTTAAAATTGTTTCTTTTGTTTCATCCTGCCATTTTAAAGCATACCCGCAATATATATGAGGATTGTGCTCTGTTCCAGGTAAGGTTGATGCATATGTAACATCATTTAGAGCGACAACAAGACCATCTACAGGATATCCAAAAGCTTTTATTTCTTCATCTGAACTCCATTTTGCAATTGTTTTTTCGAGGGTTCCATCTGTTGCCGAACAAAGAACATGGGGTACGGTTTGTACACCAAGGTTTTCTATTGCTTTAAGTGCATCGTAGAAAGATAAATTATTTCCAAGGGTACCAGGCTTAGTAAGCCCAAAAGCAAAAAAGCTTACTTCTCTATTTCTCATTCTTGCATTTTCTCCGTCACTTGATAGGCGAACAGTAGCGGATACAAGGTTTCTAGGATTTTTAAAGAGTTCTTCATTTTCTGGTAAGAGTGAATTTACCCTTTCAAACTCTTCATAACTTATCATAGCCTCACCGCGGATAATTATTTCGCCGGTAGCATTAATAACTTCTGGTAAACCTTTAATGTAGGGGGCATTGTGAGTGACATCTTCTCCAATATACCCGTCTCCTCTAGTAACAGCAGAAACAAGTTTGCCGTCACGATATGTAATAACAAGTGTCATTCCATCACACTTCCACATCAATACAGTTCCTTCTTGACCTGGTTTAGACATGGCTTCTCCTTTGGTAAATTTATCGATTAGTTTATTAACATCTTTTGTTTTATCTAGTGAAAGTGCAGGGAACGAGTGAGCTATCTTACCAAGTTCTCTTGATAACCCATTATTTGGTATAGGCACACCGGCTTTTCGGGTAGGACTGTTAGGAAGAATAATTCCTGTAACTTCTTCAATTTTTGCAAGAATAGATTCTAAGTCATCATATTCTTTGTTACTTAATATTTCGGTTTCATAATAATATTTTTCAGCTGCTGTGTTTAAAACGCTTATCAATTCTTCGATAAACGGCTTAAACTTTTCCATTGAACCACCTTGATTTTTGGTTTCAATAGCTGATTGTAACATTTCTTTTGCATTATTTAATGTCATATAAATACCTCCATATTTATTTTTTTCCTTTTTAAACAGAGGATCTTATTTTTATTATGGAGAAACTATAGATTTATAGCTTGTATTATATTTTAAGAGAAAAATATTCAAGGAATTGAATAAAGCAATTATATAAAACAAAAGAATCCTTCATCTAACATGTGAAGGACTCTTTTATTTATTAATCTTGGAAACAAAGTATATTCAATTTGTCATCAATAACAAATGGCTTAACTTTTTCACCATTTATTTGATAATTTTTATAATTATCTATTTTTTTGATGACAGTATAAAAGCAACTATCCATGCCGGGTTTAAGATAATCGTATTTATAGATGATATCCCATTCGCATGATACTAGCGCACCATTGAAGTTAGCCAAAAAAACTTGGTGACATGGTGTTTCAAGTTCTAATTTGTTCAAAAAATCTATTAATGCCGAGATTTCTGTGTTATAGACATTAATCTCAAAAAGGCTTAATAAAAATCTGATACCATTAAATTCATGATATCCTTTGTTTAGAATATTAATTTTATGCAACGCTTCAGACAAAACCCTGCCCTTCAGTTCATCTAAAGCATCAAATTGCTTGTAATTGTTGTACCTTATCATCCAAATTGCCATGTAATCAATTACGTATTGTTTTTCATCAAAATCATTTAGAACCATGCCTTATACCTCCTCATTTATTTTATTTTCATTTTAATTATGGGGATAGTTAAAAAAATGACCTTATACCTACGAAAGTTGTTTATTTTCACAATGAACATAATATTTTTGTTCAATTAAGTAAAAAATATTAGGAGGTTGAATCAATTGGGAGAAATAAAACGATTTGCAAAAAGAGCAATAAAGGAGCTGCTAATATTTGATAAGACACGACCTTTAGTTGCAGAATTTTGCAGAAGAATAGAAAAGGCAAAATCAGTTAATGAGGTTAGCAGAATACTATATGAAGTTAGGCAAGTTTTGTAGATCAGATTTTTAAAGATAATAGGAGTATTACGAATGTGGTCGCAATACTCCTAATTTTTTTAGATCTTATGTATAAGTGTCCTAAAGTGAAAGCTTTGAATATTATATCCGCCAGCGCCTATTGTTTCGATACGAACAGAACCTTTTTTACCTTTAATTATTCCGTTAATATCCCCTTTTAGGCCAATTTTTATGTTTGAAGCATCTGTTATATCTCCAGTATATTCATAAATTTTATTTATCATATCAAGCATTTTTTTTCTTTTT
>ENA-OWOZ01002568-OWOZ01002568.1-bioreactor-metagenome-genome-assembly--contig:-NODE-2568-length-13435-cov-4.084219_pt1 | contig 13435 bp, 6 predicted proteins | sample MGYA00238140_ERZ651804 | MGnify/ENA primary metagenome ERZ651804 (study PRJEB26910, sample SAMN07631232) | bioreactor metagenome | isolation source: Switchgrass digestor | place: USA: Dartmouth... | reverse complement strand
CCCTTCTTTAATTTTATTTAACATTTGAGTACCAATGCGGCTTTGAACCACTAAAGCAGTCAAACAAAAGATTAAATAAGCATTAGGCGAAAAGAAGTCTATATCGGCGTAACTTGCTTTAGTGAAAAGCGCATAATTAAGTATAAATATAGAAATAATACCGTTAAGCAGCAATGGACGATAGTTGTGATATATGGATAAAATTCCTAGAAACAAAAATAAAATTAGGGAATTAGAAAATTTCACTGTTCCTTTTATCATGAAAAAAGATATAAGGTTAAAAACTAATGCTATAATATACATTATATATGGTATAGCGATTTTTTTCCAAATTAAAAATGCTGTCAATAAGGTGGCCGGTATGGCATATTTTATTAAAACCATCATGGTTTCAGGGTATTTATGGGCAGGAATAATTCCTAACACAACGCATATAGAGAGGATTATTGCCATTAATTTATTTCTTTTGTGAAGCTCCAACAATTCTTTTTCCAAGATTATAGCCTCCTATTTTAGTGTAAAGTTTGCTGTGTAGTATTGCATCATAGTATTGTATATACTTCCTTAATCTACATAAAATTTTATGCTTAATAGAATTAGTAACGAGCATAAAAAATTATAATAAACGATGAAGCAAGTTGCAGAATATATTAAGATAAAAGCTTTCGGGACTAAATTACATAGAGCTTGGAAGTATCATAAAGCCTTAAAAATCAGAAACTTGACAAGCATATGCACAATTATTTATTATAGCACTCTGCAGAACAATATGCAATGTTTGATAAATTAGCTTATGATGAATTTGGTTGATTTCCAAGTATTCAAAATATGGGATATAGGTTATTGATTTCAAAAGCTTAATTTATATTTATAAAAGAATTGATTTATAAATAAAATTTACGATTTTACAAAAGCCCTCTACCATAATTTCAGGTAGAGGGCTCTATTATCGATTGATATTCTAATCTAATATTTTCATTAACTCTGTTAATTCTTCAATACTTTCAATCATGCTGCTAACCCGTTTTTGCTGATGGTTTGCATTGTTAAGTACTTCTTGAACCGAAGCGGCTGACTTTTCCGATATAGCAGCTACTGTATCCATTTCCTCGGTAACTTTGTGAGCTGATTGTAACAGCCGTTCATTTATAGAACTGAGGGACTCAGCTTGTTTAAGAACTTCTTCGGAGTTTATTCTTATTTGATCAAATAGCAGTTCAACTGCGCTTACCGATTGTTTACCGGAATCCACTATTTTAAGACCATCCTGCACAAACTCATTCACTTGACGAATTTTTTCTTGTATAAGTTTAACACTGGAGTTAGCCTGTTCAGAAGCATTATGTGAGTTCATCGCTAGTTTTCGGATTTCAGCTGCCACAACAGAGAAACCTTTGCCGTGTTCTCCAGCCCTTGCAGCCTCTATAGATGCGTTTAAAGAAAGTAATTGGGTCTGGTTGGAGATTTCCTTTATCGTAGAAACAATATTGTCGATTTTAACACTTTCTTCATTAACTTCGCTTACTGCTATGGATGTGCTGTCAACAAACCGGTCTATCTCTTGCATTTGATTAGACATTATTCTCATTTTTTCCTGGCCTTCTCTAGTCACTTTGGTTGTATCGTTAGATTTCTGGCTCATATTGGATGAAGCATCCCTTGTTTTTTGTGCTGTGGCTGCAACATCCTGCATTGCTTGTAAAACATCATTGAAACTGGTGGCTTGGGTTTCAATACCAACGGATATTTCCTGAAAAGCCGATACCAGTTCTTTAGATATGGAACCGGTAACGGCCGCGTTTTCATTAAGGTTTACAGTTGATTTTCTGAGTATTTCTACCGAATGAGAAACTTTTTTAAGAAGTTCGTCGGCTTTTTTCCTTGCGTTTTCTGCTTCAATTGCTCCTTCTTTAATTTTATTTAACATTTGAGTGCCAATGCGACTTTGAGCTACTAAAGCAGTTAAACAAAAGATTAAATAGGCATTAGGAGAGAAGGGATCTATGTGAGCATAGGCTGGCTTGGTAAAAAGAGCGTAATTTAATATAAATATATCGATTATTCCATTGAGTAATAATGGACGATAATTGTGATAGATAGATATAATAGCTAGAGATAAATATAAAACAAGAGAATTCTGGAAGTTTGTTGTGCTTTTTATTATAAAGAACGATACAATATTGAAACCTAGTGCCATAATATACATAATATAAGGAATTGCAATTTTTTTCCAAACAAGAAAGATTGTAAATAGAGCGACAGGTAAAGCATATTTTATTATAGCTAACATAGTAATAGGGAATTTATAGGCAGATGCAGCACCTAAAATGACACATAGAGTGAGAATTATTGACATTAATCTATTTCTCTTATGTAGCTCTAACAATTCCTTATCCAAATTAATACCTCCAGTCATAATGAAAAATTAGCTGCAAAGTATTCTATTATTAAATTTTTAATATAAAGACATATGAAATCTTTATGAAATACAAATATTTGTATCAAGCTTTATAAAGCAAAATATAAATAGTTGCTGAAAATACAAGTTGTAGAATGTGTCATACATAAAGTTTTAGTATTCAAGCTTTTCAAAAGATTAGAAAAATGAAATTTATTATCTGTGGGAACTTAACTGACTTATATATAAAATATTATACCACCATGGGAAATTATATGCAATTATTGATACTTAACTTCTCTAGGCTTTTTTTGTTTCTTTTTATTACAAAATTTCACCTTATTTCCGATTAAAAATTTTAGTGTATATTCCAACTTACATATTTAGTAAATTAAGAACTTTGCCGATAAATAAGTAAATAATAGAAAGGAATGGAGAATCGGTATGTCAGCTATAAAAAATATGAGTATAGGAATTAAACTTTTAATTTTTGTATTTATTGCTGTTATACTGACAATTACAATTATAGTAAATAGTGCCCTACTACAATTTAGCAACTTTAATTATACTGCAACTAAGATGAAGCCGTTAAAGGAATGGAAGGATTGCATTCGTTGTTGGAAGACTATAAAGAATATTCCCTTAAGTTTGCAACTATTATATCTTTAAATCGTGAAATTATCAGTGCAGTAGAACAAAAAAGCCATAACAATATTTATGATCTGATTAGTTCGATTACTAGTGAAGCCAAATTAGATTTTATCACTATTTTAGACAATAACGGTATTGTCTTGGCCAGCACCCATGATCTAAATAAAAAAGGAAACAGTATGACAAATCTGCCTGTTATTCAGAGTGTAATTATGGGAAATTCTTTTTCTACTGTAGAAGCAGGTATTACAGGTAAACTATCTGTAAGCTCAGGAGCTCCTATAAAGGATGGAAACGGAAAAATTATCGGTAGTATATTAACGGGAATTATGCTGGATAAATATGAAATATTGGATGAATTAAAGGAGATATATAAAACCGACATAACCCTATTTTGGGGTGATGTAAGGTTTAATACCACTATCGTTCAAAACGGAAATAGATTAGTCGGTACAAAACTTGATCCTGAAATTGCTGATAAAGTATTGAATAAAAAGGAGAATTATATTGGAAAGGCTAAAATATTAGGAATACCATATGTTTGTGCCTATATGCCGCTCATTGATTCAAATAATCAAGCTATTGGAGTTTTGTTTTCAGGTCAGCGAATAAGCAAAATTATTTCAGTGAGAAACCGCATAATTGCTGTGGTAGCAGGGTTCGCTGCTTTTGCATTGGTGGTATTTGCATTTGCAGTATCCTATTTCATTAAAAGAAAAGTTTCAATACCGTTATCTAATATAGTTTTTGCTGCTGAAAAAATAGCAGAAGGAAATTTGGATGTTAGTGTTGATTTTGATAGTAACGATGAAATTGGTGCTTTGTGTAGAAGTTTTAATAAAATGATTCAAAACCTCAATGAAATTTTGAAAAACATAACTTTATGTGCTAAAGAAGTGGCAGCAGGTTCAAATCAGATGTCAGCTTCAAGTATTGCCCTTTCACAAGGAGCAACAGAACAGGCCAGCTCTATCCAAGAGCTAACCGCCACACTCGATGAAATTTCCACACAAACTAAGCGAAATGCAATAAATGCTAATAAAGCAAATGAAATTGCAGAAGAAACCAAGCTGAAAGCTTTAAACGGTAATGAGCAGATGAAGCAAATGCTGGATTCGATGATAGAGATAAGCAAGTCATCCCAAGATATTTCAAAAATTATAAAAGTAATAGATGAAATTGCATTTCAAACTAACATATTGGCACTAAATGCAGCAGTAGAAGCAGCAAGAGCAGGACAGCACGGAAAAGGTTTTGCAGTGGTTGCTGAAGAAGTAAGAAATCTGGCAATGCGTTCTGCCAATGCTGCTAAAGAAACAACTGATATGATAGAAAGCTCTATAAAAAAAGTGGAAGATGGTACCCAAATAGCTAATAAAACTGCAGAAGAACTAAATAATATCGTTGATGGTATTTCCAAAGTAGCAGATTTTGTGAAAGATATAGCTATTGCTTCAAACGAACAAGCTACCGGAATAGCACAAGTTAATCAGGCTATATATCAAATATCACAAGTAGTCCAAACAAATTCGGCTACTTCAGAAGAGAATGCAGCTGCTAGTGAAGAACTTTCAAGTCAAGCTGAAATACTTAGGGATCAGGTTGACAGGTTTATTTTAAAGAAAAATGATGCATCTTCTTGTGAAACTTTAAAAAAAGTTGACTCTCATATTTTTAAAACTTTCGGGAATATGTCGGAAAAGAAAAAAATAGAAATAAGTGATAAGGAGTATGGAAAATACTAAATTTAGGGTACTTGACTCAATATTAAAAATGTAAGGTAAATGAAAATTTATTTGAAAAGTTAATAAAATCGCACATCAAATTTTGAAAGAGTATTGATTAAGGCTATAAAGAAGGTATACAATACATAGATGGAGAAAAAATTGGATTTTAAATATTTTACCTTTAGATAACTTGAATCAATAATTCTTTCTATAATGAGATGTGCTTTTTTAAATAACTTTATAGAACGTTGAATTAGATTTATAAAATTATCTGTGTTATAGCTATATAAAAAGCACTGGATAGAATATAACATTTTTAGTATAATACTTAGATAAATTTAGATGTGAGTAATTTTTTGGAGGATAATATGGCTATTATTGGAATTGATTTGGGTACAACAAATAGTTTAGTTTCCTATTGGACTGAAGAGGGGGCAATTGTTATACCGAATTCTCTGGGACAGAATCTTACTCCGTCTGTAGTCAGCATAGATGATAATGGGGATATTTTAGTCGGTCAAGTTGCCAAAGAAAGACAAATAACTCATCCGCATTTAAGTGCTTCTGTGTTTAAAAGAAACATGGGCACAAAAAAGAAATATGTTCTTGGAACAAAAGAATTTTTGCCGGAAGAACTCTCTGCACTCATTATAAAATCCTTAAAGGAAGATGCGGAAGCTTACCTTAAAATGCCTGTTACTGAGGCGGTTATTAGTGTACCGGCCTATTTTAGTGATGCTCAGCGTAAGGCTACTAAAAGGGCGGGGGAACTTGCCGGACTTAGAGTTGAACGTTTGATTAGCGAACCTACTGCAGCGGCAATTGCCTATGGATTACATCAAAGAAATGCCGATACTAAGATTTTAGTATTTGACTTAGGTGGTGGAACCTTTGATGTATCTATTCTTGAATTGTTTGAAAATGTAATGGAAGTGCGGGCTGTGGCCGGTGATAACTATTTGGGTGGAGAAGATTTTACCGAAATACTTATATCTCTATTTTTAAAGCATCATTCAATTGATAAGAAGGATTTGGACGAAAAGACCTCTGCAATGTTGAAAAAACAGGCTGAAGTTGCAAAACGTTCCTTTAGCGAGAAGAAGACAGCTTTAATTGAGTGTACAATTAATGGTGAAAATCTTTCTTATGAGATAAGTCTTGATGAGTTTGAATCAGCTTCAAGGCATTTGTTCCAGCGCCTTAGAGAGCCTGTGGAACGTGCATTAAGTGACGCATCGTTAAAACTTAGTGATATTGAGTCCATCATTTTAGTTGGAGGGGGAACAAAGCTTCCTTTAGTGCGTACTTTTGTAAGTAAACTGTTTGGAAAACTTGCATACATAAATATAAATCCCGATGAAGTTGTGGCTATTGGTGCCGGAATACAGGCAGCTCTTAAAGGAAAATCGGCACCTATTAAAGAAGTTATATTGACTGATGTATGTCCTTATACGCTTGGAACCAGTGTTTCCATCAGAAGATCCCAAGGTTATCATGAGCCGGGGCATTTTCTTCCCATTATAGAACGAAATACTACCGTACCGGTCAGCAGAGTGGAGAGGCTGTATACCATTTACGACAATCAAAAGTATATAAGTGTTGATATTTTACAAGGGGAATCCCGTTTGGCAAAAGATAATATATTTCTTGGCGAAATAAATGTACCTGTTCCGCCAAAACCGGCAGGTGAAGAGGCTATTGATGTGAGGTTTACATATGATATCAACGGAATACTGGAAGTGGAAGTAACTGTTGTATCTACCGGTGTAAAGAAAAGTGTAATTATAGAAAAGGATCCCGGGCACATGACCAAAGAAGAAATAGCTGAAAGAATTGAAAATTTGGCACATCTAAAAATTCATCCGAGGCATAACCATGAAAATAAGCTTCTTATTGCCAGAGGCGAAAGGTTGTATGAAGAGAATATAGGAGTTACACGTCAGCAAATAGGTCAGCTTTTAAGAGAATTTGAAGAAGTGCTGGATACTCAAGATCCAAAGCGTATTGCAGAAACCAGAAAAAGGATTATGGAAATATTTGATTCTATAGACTTGAAAGGAGAATTCTAAGATGGATTGCTTTCAGGTTTTGGGAATATCCCCAACAAAGGATGTAAAGGAAATTAAGAGAGCCTATTCAAAGATGCTTCGGATTCATAGCCCGGAAAGTGATCCTGAAGGATTTCAAAAAATAAGAGAGGCCTATGAAGAGGCAATTGCTAAAGCTAGTGAACAAGAGGAATCTGCAGAACCTCAAACTCCCGTTGACGAATTTATGTCGAGGTTTAAAGAATGTTATGATAACTTTGAAAAAAGGATTGATGAGAACTGCTGGAGGCAACTTTTAGACAGCGATATTTGCTATAACATAGAAACGGGGAAGGAAATAAGTGAAAGAATTTTAGCGTTTATAATGGAAAACTACAACTTTCCGTATGAGATATGGGCTTTATTCAACAGTTATTTTTCCTGGACTTCTAAAAAAGAAAGCCTTTACCAGCAGTTTCCGAGAAATTTCATTGATTTTGTAATTTATAAAATTACAAATAAAACTTATTTTAGATACGAATACGTTAAGAACTGTCAAAAGGGCAAGGAAGAGTATTTTCTTACTGAATACAGTAAAGCAAACAGTGCATTGGAAGAGTATGATTTATATAATGCGAAAAAGGCTTTGGAAAATGCAAAGGAAGTATGCGAAAGCCATCCCGATTTACAGATCTTAATTTCAAGGTATCATATGTTAAACGGCCAGCTTGAAGAGGCAAAGGCAATACTAGATAAGCTTTTGGAAAGTTATGAAGACGATTTGTTTGCCTATTACTACAGAGGCAATCTGTTTTTTAGACTGGGTAAGTTTAATGAGGCATACCATGATTATAAACAGGCTCTTAAAATAAAACCCGATTTTATTGATATTTTGTTTTCCATAGGGAAATGTTGTATGAGCCTTGGTAAGTATGAAGAGGCGACGGAATATTTTGAAAAGCTTACAGATATTATTCAATATAATAGAGATGCAAGAATATTGTTAAGTTCAGCCTACGGCTTTTATTTAGATGAGTTGAATAAGCTTGTGGAAGAAAATCCTGAGGATATTGACCTTAAATTTAAGCTGGCAAAAGCTTTGTATGCTTGTCATAATGCAGAGGAGAGCTATAATGTATTAAATGATATTGAGCAAAAAGTACAGCTAAATAGCGAAATGTATATTCTGCTTTGTAAAGTTTTGTACGACCTTGGTAAAAAGGAATTGTCATACGCAACGGCTGATAAAGCCTATGAATTATTTCCTAATGACCATAATGTCACATTTTACAAAGCTTGTATGCTTGATGAGTTTAATAAATATGAAGATGCTATAACTTATTACGAAAAAACAATTGAGCTAAATCCTAAAGATGCTGTAGCTTACAGTAACAGAGCCTATGCTCTCAATAAACTGAAAAGATACTCGGAAGCATTGGAAAGTGCCAATCAGGCTATAAAAATAGATCCATATATGGCCCATGGTTATAAGAACAAGGCTGAAGCACTTTTGGGTTTGGAATTGTATCAGGAGTGTCTCGATGCATGTGAAGAGGCCTTAAGCATCTATCTCTATCTAACCGACATATATGTAATAAAAATGAAACTTTACACAAGAGTGGGGCAGCTGGAAGAGGCTCTAAATGTATTTAACAGAGCTATGGATTACGGTCTTAAAGACAGTAAGCTTTATTATCAAAAAGCCAATGCATTGCGTTTGATGCAAAAGTATGATGATGCCATATTATGCTGTGACCAGGCCATCGAATTGGATGAAGCCAATAAAGATGAAGTCAACAAAGAAGTATATTTTTGCAAAGGACTTTGCTTATTTAACAAAGATAAATATAATGAGGCAGTTGAATGTTTTGACAATGCTATACGGAAGGATGAAAGATATAGCGGTGCTTATTATTACAAGATATTAAGTTTGCTGAATAGCTCGAGAAACGATGAAGCTTTAAAAAATATAGATAATGTAATAAATATGGGGTTGGAAAATATAGATAAATTTTATGAACTTAAGGGAGATTTTTTTGCCTTTCAGAATAGATATAACGAAGCTATTTCAGAATACAAGAAAGCCATACAAATAAATCCTACTTGTGCTGCGTATTATTATTCATTGGGATTCAACTTGGGAAATATTTCGGAATTTGAAGAAGCCTTGAAGTATTTGAATAAAGCAATTGAAATAGACCCTAGTATTCCAAATTACTATATATCCCGAAGTCACTCTTTTTATAGCTTGGGTAAATACAAAGAATGTATTGAAGACTGCGATAGAGCACTGCAAATCGAACCGGAATATCTGCCGGCATTGAGGAATAAAGCTTGGGCCTGCTACAAACTCGAGAGAATTGAAGAAGCGGAAAAACTGTGCCAAGCTGCTTTAAAGCTGGATGGCAGTAACATAAATTTACTGTATTTGAAATTAAATATTTTGAGGTATAAAGGTTTAAATCAAGAGGCTGTTATAGTGTGCGACAGAATTCATGAATTGGATCCTGAGGATAAGGAAATTGTTTCAATCCGACAGGAGCTGCTCCAATCCATTAAATCAAAGAAAGGGTTCTTAAGTTCTATTTTCGGTAAATAAGCTTTTTATGAGAATTTGAATTTATGCTATTTACAAAGTAATAGCATTTACATGGAAAGCAAAAAATCCACATCTTTATAAAAAGAAAAGAATGTGGATTTTTTTGTGTTATTTTTGTCTGGAAATATGCTTATTCATTGCTTCAATATAATGGGAAAGGTCATTTCCTTTTATTTTTATATCCGGCTGTATTTTGTGGTCGGATATGTTCTTTTCTTTTATGTTCCAATAAGTATTTACCAGAAATATCATGTATTTGTTTTTCTTATTTTCAAAGACTGTTTGCCCAACTCCTTTACCTACTGTAGGTCTTCCGATTACAGTTACATTATTCAGATAAGACTTTAATCCTAAAGTAAGCAGTTCTGCACTACTGGCAGACTCTTCGTTTACATAAATATATATATGTTTAAAGGTAATCTGATTTTTATCGGAATTATAGGTGTAAATTTCACCTGTCCTGTCCACCATATAACTAGTAACACATTCCGGCAGCAAAAAGTCCAGCATGTTATTGGCAACACTGGCCAATCCACCAGGATTATCCCGTAAATCTATAACTAGAGTTTGTTCCTGAGGGTTGGGGATCTTTTTCAGTACACTTTTAAATTGATAATCAATGCTTGATGTAAAGGAGTTAATTTTCACATAATGTATATTGTCGGATAAAACTTTATGCTCAATGCTATTGTTCAATTCTTCTTCTATTAGCATATCATAATATTCATCAAAAATAAGATAAGTAAATATATCATCCTTAATTCTTACCGACTCAAGGAAATTGTATATATCAAAAATAGTTATTTCCTTCTTTTCGAGGAATGCGGCTGCCTTTTGGTCAAAGTCCTTTACTTGGTCTAAATATAGATAATTCTTCTTAATAAAGTTAACTATTCTTTCGCTTTCAGGTTTCTTTGCTTCTTCAAGCAAACCAGTAAGAATTATGGATTCAAAATCTTCGCTGTTTATATTAAGGGACTTTTCAACATATTCTGATGCTTTATCATATTCTTCAAGATAATAATATTCAAAAGCTATGCGGGAAAGAAGAGTACTATCGTCCGAGCAAATTTCAAAAGCCTCTTCATAAGCTGAAATAGCTTTTTCATGTTCACCCAACATTGAATAACAATCTCCGATATAATAGGGGAAATCATAATTGTCAGGAAAGTTTGACTTTACGGAATTACAGTATTCAATGCACTCGAAGTAGCTTTGTTGGTTGTATAAAGCCCAAGCCTTATTTATATAGGCTACCTCATAGAGGCTTCCATCCCCTTCGTCATAAAATTTTATTGCTTTTTCGAAGTTTTCGATTGCTTCATCATAATTTTCTCTATAAGTTTGGGTTAAACCCATAATATTGTAAGCATAGGCATTATCACCGTATAATTCTTTGATTTTCTCAGCGCAATTATCTGCCTCATCGTACCTTTGAAGATCAACAAGGGAATAGCCTTTAAATATGTAAGCATCAAGATATCTAGAGTCTAAATCAAGTACTTTGTCAAAATAAGAAATTGCTTCATCGTATATTTGGAGCTCATAGTCAATATATCCGATTTGAAAGAATAAATCAACATCGTAATCAACTTTTTCAGCTTGTTTTAAATTATCCATCGCCTCTTCAAGATTTCCTAAGAAGAAAAGGGAATATCCTTTGTAAACTAAGGCGTTAAAATCATTAGGATTTTTAGAAAGTATTTTATCACAGTATATGATAGCTTTACTGTAATTATCATTATCGTAGGCTTCGATCATTACCTTTGAAGTATCTTCTATAGTTCCTAAAAATAAAAACAAAATAACAAAAAATACTGTAATGACAATTGGTGAAAAAACAATTTTTTTAATTTTATGAAAAAGGGTTTGCTTATTATCAAAATCGGCATATCCGTAAAATCTTTCCTTAAAATAGGGATTTGTAAATACACCGGATTGCAGTTTTTCTTTATACGCAAATTCTTTTTCCAATTCTCTCATTTGCTTTTTGAAATTTTTTTGGACATTATTTCTTTTAAACATGACTAACCTCACAAAATAAAAAAATATACCCCGAATTGAATTTTCAGATTATATAAAGGCATTTTTATGAAGTTTATACATCATTATCTATAAATATTTTAACACATATATAAACAATAGTTCAATAAAAATTGGATACTAACACATTTATTATAAATGTAATATGTAAAATTTTAGGAATAAATATTTGAATTACATAATATATATAGAATAGGATTATGTTTATTGGGGAGAGATACTATGAATACGAGAATTCGCAGGGTAACAATCATATCTTTATTTATTGGAGCAGCACTTATTTTTGCTGCATCGTATTTTGAACTTTTCTTTCCTCCAAAGAACGCATTTTATTTAGGCATTCTAGGCGACACCTTGCTCGCAGGAATAAAAAGTTTAGGATTGGCAATTATAACATCTACGCTTGTAAATATATTAAAAAATTGGATGGAACCTACCGAATCCCTTGTCAGCAATGGCTATATAAATCGCTTGAGTAAATGTGAAATGAAAGAATTGAAATCAAAAATAGAAGCCGAATTGTACTTTAGAGACAATAACCATGATAAAGATAATTTCTATAACTTCTTCCAAGAGGAATTGTCATCTTTGCTAAATGATTATTATTACAAATATCATAAAACCAAAATAGAGTGTAAAATTTGTGAAAATTACATATCAAAGACAATAAGAAAGAAGTTTGAAATTGTAAATCCTTCGAAAAAGGAAGCTGTTGTCACCATTCCCTTTGGAGCTGAAATGCAAAAGGTAGAGAATGTAGATAACAATAAACTTTACGTTATTAAAAAGTTTACTGTTGGCTCGGAAGATTATACAAAAGAAATCAATGACAGCCTTATAATAAGAGAGAATTGTGCTGAAAGCAAAGATGCTTATTGTATTACTGTTTATACCTCTTGGGACGTAAAAGTAAAAAAGTCACAAGTTATTGATATGGTCATTGAAACAATTGTTCCACTGAATGATGTATGCTTTTCAAATAAAGTAACCAAGCCCTGTAAAGAATACAACCTTATTTTTATAATAAATGATCCATCTTATCAGTTATCGTGGCATAGTTTTGGTTTTATGGGAAATCATAAAGACTTGTTGATTGAAGAACCTATGGATAACGGACTGGAAATAGGATTTAAAGAATGGATACTGCCGGGAGATGGAGTTGTAATTTCAATCAATAAAAATGAAAAAATTAATGACTAAAAAAACAAAAAATGTTCATACTAATATGTGTTCGTACAAATTTTTAAATTACTTAAGACAAACACCATTTAAAATAGGTGTAATATACTGTTATTGAAGGGAGAGGAATTGCAATGAACGATGAAAGAACTGTAAATTTTTACGATGAGAGGACTGTAAATTAAAAGTACAGAGTAAATGGGAAGATTAGTGACAAATTAAATACATTTAAATAAATGGTATTAATAATAGTGCTACATAAACCATTTCGGTAGCATTAGAATTTCTATAACGGCAGCACTAATACCATCGATCATTAATAATATTAACACCAATATAAAAAATAAAGATGGCCTATGTTTTGAGAGAAAACTTAGACCGTCTTTTTTATGATTTCATTTAAGGAACATAAAGGGTATGATAAAAAAATTTTTAATAAATAATCGTTTACAAGCAAGATTTTATATGGTATAATTCTGACCTGTGGAAATACGGACGGTCCGCTGTTAAATACAAGAACGTCTAGGCAGGAGGGAGGATTGCTAACCGTGACTATAATTGAAGCAATTGAAAAAGAACAGTTTAAAGCTGAAAAGCCTAAAATTGAAGTGGGCGATTATGTAAAAGTACATGCTAAAATTAAAGAAGGTAACAGAGAAAGAATTCAGGTATTTGAAGGAACTGTTATCCGTTTGAAAGGCTCTGGAATTAGAGAGACTTTCACAGTAAGGAGAGTTTCATACGGAGTTGGAGTTGAAAGAATTTTCCCTGTTCACTCTCCGAATGTTGAACGCGTTGAAGTAGTAAGAAA
>ENA-OWOZ01002565-OWOZ01002565.1-bioreactor-metagenome-genome-assembly--contig:-NODE-2565-length-13446-cov-7.886454_pt1 | contig 13446 bp, 12 predicted proteins | sample MGYA00238140_ERZ651804 | MGnify/ENA primary metagenome ERZ651804 (study PRJEB26910, sample SAMN07631232) | bioreactor metagenome | isolation source: Switchgrass digestor | place: USA: Dartmouth... | reverse complement strand
AAAAAGAAAGGATAATTAGTAATGAATGAAAAGAACATGTATACTGCTGATGAATTAAAGGCTCAAAAACAGCCTATACCGGGAAAAGAAAGCAGGATGAATCCCGAACCAATCTATGATAATCCTGAAAAGAAGGGAACAGGCAGATTAAAATTCAAGACTGCTATCATTACAGGTGGAGATAGTGGAATAGGCAGAGCAATATCTGTCGCATATGCAAAAGAAGGCTGTAGTGTTGTTATTGTATATAATATCGCAGACGATGATGCTAACGAGACAAAAAAAGCAGTGGAATCCTATGGCGGAAAGGCATTATTACTCAAAGGTGATATCGGGGATAGCTGCTTTTGTAATGAAGTAGTAGAAAAAACGTTGCAGGAATTTAATAGTATAGACATTTTAGTAAATAATGCAGCAGAGCAGCATATACAAAAATCGATAGAGGATATTACAGATGAGCAGCTTCTCCGAACCTTTAAAACCAATATATTTTCAATGTTTTACCTGACCAGAGCTGCATTGCCGCATATGAAAGAGGGTAGTGTTATTATTAACACCAGTTCTATAACAGCATTTAAGGGACACAAGGATTTGATTGATTATTCTGCAACAAAAGGGGCTGTAACAGCATTCACAAGATCTTTATCCGAGAATTTAGCGAGCAGAAAAATAAGAGTAAATCAGGTTGCACCAGGACCCATCTGGACACCGCTTATTGTATCTACCCTTGATGAAAGCGCTATTGAAAACTTTGGAAAGAATACCCCTCTCCAAAGGCCGGGACAACCTGTTGAGCTTGCGGAAGCCTATGTATATCTGGCGTCTTCAGATTCCTCCTACATGACAGGTCAGACAATTCATATCAATGGGGGAACAATTATCAACGGTTAATGGGCTTTACGAGATCAAAAATAAAATATTAATTGACTTGACATTTATATCCTTTTGAGTATAATAATTGTAAATAACATAAGAAAAGCGATGACGGAAAAGAGTAGGCCACAGGAAGCATACAGAGAGAGGAGCATATGGTGGAAGCTCCTTATGTGAAATGTGGTTGAAAACCATTCCTGAGCTGTAACGCGGAAATTGCAGTATGCGTTACCGTATACCTGCGTTAAAGGTTAGGATTTGAAAGAATCTGAAGTGAAAAATTAAGGTGGAACCGTGCAGGAATTCATGCACCCTTAAACAGAAGCAATTCTGTTTAAGGGTTTCTTTATCGTATAGAAAATCAGCAAATTAAGCATTTCCTATACGATAAAATCCGTCAGATATTCCTATTTTCTTATGTTATTTATATAAAATAAATAACCGAAGGGAGAGATAGGAATGAAAGTTATTAAGGAAAATGGTGAAATTATTGAAAGTGCCTTTAGCGAGGAGATGGGAAGGAATGCCTTGCGGAATACTGCCGGTCATATTTTGGCACAAGCGGTAAAAAGATTGTACCCCAATGCAAAATGTGCTACAGGGACGGCAACCAGCAATGGTTTCTATTATGACTTCGAATTTGATTTTACTTTAACAGCAGCAGAGCTGCCGGTGATAGAGGCGGAAATGAAACGAATCGTGGAGGAAGCTCTACCAATCGAGTATTATATTGTCAACAGGGATGACGCTATCCGTGAAATGGAAAGACAGAAAGAGGACTATATGCGGGAGCTTCTTGCCGAAATGCCGGAGGATAGCAGGGTCAGCTTTTTCAGGCAGGGAGATTATGCACAAATGTGTTCCGGTCCGCTTCTTGCAAATACAATGGAAGTAAAAGCCTTTAAACTGACAACACTGGCAGGTGCTTACTGGAAAGGCGACGAGAAAAATAAAATGCTTACCAGAATTTATGGCACTGCTTTTAGGAGTCAGGCCGAGCTTGACGAATACCTTAAAAGGCTTGAGGAAGCAAAGGCCAGGGATCACCGAAAAATAGGAAAAGAGATGGAGTTGTTTGCAATTATGGAGGAGGGGCCGGGCTTTATTTTCTTCCTTCCGAAGGGACTGACACTGAAGAATTTGCTGGTTGATTACTGGAGAAGGTTACATGAGCGGGAAGGCTATATTGAGGTCTCAACACCGATTATTTTAAAGCGTGAGTTATGGGAGACATCAGGACACTGGGATAATTACCGTGAGATCATGTACACATTGCAAATCGATGATATGGATTTTGCAATAAAGCCGATGAGCTGTCCCGGTGGAATGCTTATCTATAAGATGAAGCCTCATTCTTATAAGGAGCTGCCCATTCGTATGGCTGAGTTAGGACTGGTGCATCGCAATGAAAAATCAGGTACCCTTCACGGCTTGAACAGAGTACGTGCTTTAACCCAGGATGATGCCCATATTTTTATGATGCGTGACCAGGTAATAGACGAGGTAAAAGGCGTAATCAGACTGGTTGATGAGGTGTACAGTAAATTTGATTTTAAATATCATGTGGAATTATCTACAAGACCGGAAAAAAGCATTGGTACCGACGAAGAATGGGAAGAAGCTACGAATGCATTGCAGCAGGCTCTCGATGATGCAGGACTTCCCTATGTAATTAACGAAGGTGACGGAGCATTCTATGGACCAAAGATAGATTTTCATCTGGAGGACTCCATAGGCAGAACCTGGCAGTGCGGTACAATTCAATTGGATTTGCAAATGCCGCAGCGCTTTAATCTGGAATATACAGGCTCAGACGGCAAGAAGCATAGGCCGATTATGATTCATCGTGCTATTTTCGGTTCATTGGAACGTTTTATAGGAATTCTGATAGAACATTATGCCGGAAAGTTCCCTGTATGGTTATCACCGGTCCAGGTGAAGGTTCTGCCGGTTTCAGACAACTATATCGAATACGCTGCCGCTGTTGCCGATAAGCTGAAGGCAGCAGGAATCAGGTGCGAGCTGGATGCCAGGGATGAAAAGCTTGGCTATAAAATAAGAGAGGCCAGGCTGGAGAGAGTTCCGTATATGGCAGTAGTTGGTGCTAAGGAAAAGGAGAGTGAAGTTGTAACAGTTCGATAGTTTTTATGAAAGCAATAGCTCCAAAACAGCTCGGCAACTTTTCTCCCGGTACGCATCAAACCGGTTTCTACCTGAAGATGGAATATAAGATTATCGGAGTAATGCCTGATGCAAACGGTATTGAAAAACCGGATATTTATTTGGAAAAGCGTTTATTGTGGCATAAAAGTGTATGGATCGGTTTATTCCGCTCCATATCATATATAAATATTATATATAAACGTATATTAAAAAATAATATTATATTGAAATGAAACTTCTGATGTAGCAGTATAAATTCATACAATATTTGAAGGAGAATATTATATGAAGAACAAATCTGTTAAAATATTCCTAATATCAATTGTATTAGTTATCATTATAATTATCCCTATACTTTTGTATTATTTTAAATATAATCCCATGCGTATACAGAATTTTTATGAGATAAATTGGGGAATTAAGCTGCCATCAAATTTGAAACTTATATATCATAATCAGGATAAACATGGCTTTCAGGGAGATGGATTACGATTTACTGTATATGGAATAAGTGAGAAATTCTTCATCAATGCCGCTAAAAGAAATACAAAAAAAATAATGATTATAAATGGTAATTCCAGTGACGAAAGAGACTTAAGCATTGAGGAATTTGTACATAACATTGCAACAGAGCTTAAAATACCAAAATCAGAAATGCCGGTTTTTGAAGGCTATTATTATTGGTATAAATTATTAAAATATGATGATACCTTGATAATTTTGTGTTTCCCAAATCAGAATAAAGTATATTTTGTTGAAAAACTGGTTTAGTGAATTTTATGAGTAAAGCCCTTAAGTCTATGAACAGATAGATGGCCGATGCCAGTTGGGGAATTTGACGCTAATATGTAACAGTTTTCTGGCATTGCAGTGCTGGTGGCGATAATGAAAAATGTGTACGCCATCTGAAAAAGAAGCTCGATAATCTCAAAGCAACAGTTGCACTTGCTGACATAATCCTATGGCATCAGAGAATGACAAAAGGCTTGAATATTTTATGGAGGAAGTTAACGGTGCTATAATAATTTGATTATATAAACACAGATAAAGTTTGAACATCTGAGTTTAAAATTCCAAAAGATCGCGTAAGAGATCATATTCTTTTCTGAAACTTTCTTTCAAAATATAAAAGAAATAAATGGGGAGATGGTTGATGTGAAGGAATATGATAATGCAAAAGACTTTTGGAACAGAGTATACAGTGAATATAAACCGATTGATTTAAGAAATCTTACACTTACGGTGGAACCGACCTTTGATGCCTGCCTTTTGCTTTTCGGAGAAAAAACAAAACGGGTATGTGATTTTGGATGTGGAACAGGAGACATCCTCTTCCAATATGCACAGTATTATCCGAATCATAGCGGTATAGGAATTGATATATCAGAGACCGGTATCGCATTTGCTAATCAAACAGCAAAATTAAGCGAATATTATAACTATAGGTTTTTACTGGGTGGTATTGACAGGTTATCGGAATTTGAGGATGGAGAATTTGATGGAGTTATTCTTTCTAATGTTCTGGATGTGATGCCGGAAAAGCTTGCAGATGAGACAGTACAGGCTCTTAACAGGGTACTCAGGGAGCAAGGATACTGGTTCATTAAGGTAAATCCGTATTATACCAGCGAAATGATAAAAGAAATGGATTATGTGGAAGTTGGCAAACACTTGTATGTTGAAAATGGGATATTGCGTCTGAGACAGGAATCTACCCCATATTGGATTAATTATTTACATAAACTAGGGAAGATTGAGCGGGTGCTCTTTTTTGAGTATCCATGGCAGGAAGGACTGAACAGATTATTTCTGGTCAGGAAAGAGAATGTCCAGGTACATATTCCTTATAATGCCGCCTGAGAATAGTTAAGAAAATAAAAGTCTGTATGTCAAACCGGATCTATCCAAAGTAGCTGGTTGAAGCATTGTAAATTGTCAGTATTTGGAGTATAATATGCTCTTGGTAAGCAAAAACAGGAGGATAAAAAATGTCTATTGAAAGAGTTAGGGATTTTTTGCCGAATATGGAATAGCAGAGCTTTTACGCTTCTAACCGAGGGGGAATTCCATGCAAATCTTGCTGATTGAAGATGATCAAAACATATCCTTTACCATTAAACGATTTTTTTCCGGACATGGACATGAAGTAATCAGTTGCTTCAGTCTGGCAGAGGCATATCATTATAATCCAAACAGGCAAGACCTTATTATTCTTGATCTCAATCTTCCGGACGGAGATGGCTTTGAATATTTAGCTTATGTCAGGACCAGCGGAATACGGATACCATTACTGATTATAACAGTCCGAGATCAGGAAAAAGATATTATTCGAGGCCTTGAGATGGGAGCAGATGATTATTTAACCAAGCCTTTTTCCTTACCGCTATTAAAAGCCAGAATGGATGCGGTTTTAAGAAGGGCTGATTTTGACCGGAATGTGAACATAATAAAATGCGGAAAACTCAAGATAGATAAAGAAAGCAAAACAGCTTTTTTGGAAAGCAAAATACTTCAGTTGAGTGCAAAAGAGTATGAGCTTTTGGAACTTTTTATGGAAAATCAGGGACTGATTTTACCTCGCCAAAGGATATTAGACCTGCTTTGGGGTTGGGAGAGAGGGGATGTTTACGACAACACTCTTACAGTCACTGTCAAACGCTTAAGAGACAAAATTGCACCATATCAGGATTACATTCATACCGTACGTGGAATAGGATATCGCCTGACAGGAGGCGAAGATTAGTGGCAAAGATATTAAAGGCCATTATCCTTCCTATAGCCTTCTTTTTTGGGACATGTGTAATATTGTATTTAAATCCGCGGGCAGACTGGAACACAATTTTCTGGCTTCTTGTGCTGACAGCAATTCTGGGACTTGCTCAGTATTTTCTATATAAAAGGGAAGAAAAAAAGATTCAGGAAGCTGTTAACATCCTGATCGAGCTTCTTCATTCTCTTGAACAGCAGGATGAGCATCTGCAATTGAAAGATGATATTTTTGGAGACTTAAGGGATGAAATATGTAAAAGCCTGGTTGGGCAAAGGCAGATCCGTAATGAAGCGATCAGAGCCAGAGAACTGCTTAAACGCAATATGGAGGATATAACCCATCAGATCAAGACTGCTTTGACAGCAGTACTTCTGCTTTTGGACCTGCAAAAATCAGATCCCGAACATTCTCTTGAATATCAGGAACGCATGCGTCAGCAAGTCGAACGTCTCTATGAATTTTGTGATCTGCTTTTGAAGCTTTCATCTTTGGATGCAGGTGCGGTAGAATTAAACAAGACAGCCTTCTTGGCTAAGGAACTGGTACTTGATGCAGAAATGAGCCTTGAATATTTGATGAGGCAAAAGGAAATAAGCCTGGAAGTTTTGGGTGATGATTTCACACTTACGGCTGATCGTGTCTGGATTTTGCAGGCTTTGATTAATGTAATAAAAAATGCAGTGGAGGTTTCACCGCAGGGTGCAAAGGTAACCGTGCTGCTTCATCATAATGCTATTTATCAGAGCATTAAGGTTAGGGATTCGGGTCCTGGGATTCCTAGTCAAGAGCAGAGAAAAATCTTTGAACGATTTTATAAAAGCAACCCTCGGTCTTCCGGGTTTGGTATAGGTCTTCCACTGGCCCGGTCCATTGTCAGGCAGCATGGAGGAGAGATACTGGTTTCTTCATCCGGTAAGGGCAGTGAGTTAGAATTACGTTTATATCTGCAAGCCGGCAAAGAAAACGGGCTTGCTGTAAACAACAAGCCCTAAAGATTACTCTTCCCGTAAAGAATTAATGATGTTTTGCCCCGATATTCTGCGTATTCCGTTTTCCATCGCTACCCAAATACCTGCAAGGCTAATCATGAAAAAAGTGACAAGTAGTGGATAGTTTATATTGAAAACCAATTGCCATGGTGTAAACATAAACTTCTTCCTGGCAGATATAATTAAAACACCTCCAGACAGCATCAGTGCATAAAAAATAAATACCTGCCTGATTATAAACCAGCTTTCGTAGTGAAGCATCTTTTTTATCTGTTTTTCCGTCATTCCTGTACTTTTTTGCAGGGCGAAGTCTCTGCTACGGCTTTGCAAATTTATGTGAAAATTGTTATAGGCATTGGATAAACCAATAATCATAAACATTATCTGAGTTCCTATGGTAATAAGCAGCTCATTTCGATATTGTTCTTTATAATTGGCTTGCTCGGTTAATATGTTTTTTGTGTAGAAATCAGCTTCGGGTATATATTTTTTTATTGTTTTACGAACTTCTTCCGTTACCTGGGGCAATACATCCATAGCGGCTATTATTTTAACATGATATACTAAGGGATGCATTTCATTTATTTTTTCACTGCTGAATAAAAAATTCTCCAGTTTAGTCAGAGATGTAAATAGTGCAATCTGATCCGGAAGCAGGGGATTGAGCTCAAATGGAAAACTGTCGATCCGGCCTGCAATAGGTAAATCGTACTGTTTTTGATCTCTACTGTCCAAAACAGTTATTTTGTCTGCATCATTCCGGGACAGTGGTATATAGGAGCGGTACTTATAGGCTTTATTGGGGTTTTGGGCAGTTTTATTAAGCAGGAGAAAACCATCCTGATCCAAACCTTTCATTTTGTACTCTTCCAGAAGAGTCCGGTAATCTTCATCTTCCAGTGCATATACAGTGACTCGCGGGCGATATTTTCTTTTGCTGCTTTGCAGTGAGTCCATGAGCTGTTCAGAGATAAAATGCTGATTTTCAGACTGCAAATATTCAAAGTCATAGGAAGTATAAACATGGACAGCATCAATATCAGCAATTGCCTTCAGATCGGACAGTAAGGCTCCGGGGGCATTTTGGAGTGTATAAAATGTAGCTGTTACCGTATAAGGTGAATCGTGCGTATTATATTTATTCTCCAGTTCTCTTTGGGCCTGAAGAATAAGTACTGTGCTGAATATCAGAACTGCCAGAGCCATCGCCAGAGAAAACCCTCTGAAAGTGTGCCTGTAGCTAATAGCATTATCCTTAGCCAGTCCTCGTATTACATTTTGGTCATTTCTTTTTGAACGTAGATGAATCCTGCCCTTGAAGGTATGGATACCTTTTAAAGATTCAATTATGGAAAGCCTACTACTTACTCTTGCTGGCTTAAGTGCGGCCAATAATACACAGAGTAGTGCCAGAATGAATAAAATAATGAAAACAATGGGATTAGGAGTAACCGGTTCGAATTGATATTCCTGACCGGGATGCAATACATTTATCGAGTTGAGCCACATAAGGTAAAAGAGCAGATTGCTGCCAAGATACGCCAAAACAAGTCCCAGCAATATAGGACAAAGGCTTAAGCGTACTGCTTTTTCAATCACCAGACGGTACACCTGTCCCGGTGTCATACCGGTGCTTTTAAGCAAGGCTATATGACCTAGCTCTTGATTGCTCCAGACATTGAAAGCGTTATAGATCATTACGGCAAAGAGAGCCAACATGCAAGCCAACAAGCCAACCCGCAGACTCCAGCGATCTATAAAATTTCGGGAAGGAATCAGGCCTGATTTAAAGATAAGCTTGCTCTCCAGGTACACTGTGTTGTATTGCAGAGTGCCTTCTTTCAGCAATTCATCTTCACTCTTTCTGCCTAAATCCCGTAAGATCTGTCGCATTAATGAATAGGTATCTCTGTCATTTTTAAACCATATAGTAACAAATACGGCATTCTCATTGGCCTGGAATAAATTTTCTGAGTCTTCATGGGTAAGCTGCCCAAAGAATAAGTATCTCTTTTCAAAACTCAGGAGCTGATCTCTAAAAATACCGCATATCCGATATTTTTTCTCTCCTAATCCGATTGTTTTCCCCAAGGAATATTCGGGGTTTTCGTGTATGAATGTATTTGACACCAGGATGTCATCGTTTTTTTTCGGCAAACTGCCCTCCAATAATTGTGACTCAATATAGCCGGAACACGAGTCAAAGAGTACAGGGCTTTGCAGATAGAGATCAGCATTTGTTCGTTTAAAGGGGATGTTTTCCAAGGCAATAACTTTGGAAGGCTTCAGTATCTCAATATTTGGGTTAGCCTGTAACTGCCGGTACTCCTCTTCGTTGACGTCATACAGCACTGCATGGTAGTCGCCGAAATTATCCAGATGATATTTAACCAGATCCAGCTCCAACTCGCTGTAGATAAAAAGCAAAGTACCAAGTAAAATTACTGCAATAAGAGCCGAATAAAAAACAGCCGTAAAGCGTCCTCGATTTTTAATACTGCTTTTAGCCAGTTCTGAAATTATCATAAAACCACCCTTTCATGCAGTGTGCCATCAACCATGAACAGAATCCTTTCACAGGAAAGGGCTACCTTTTCATCATGGGTGACTAATAATATAGTTGCCTGGAAGCGTTGATTAACCAGACGGAACAAAGAGATTATTTCTTCAGTATTTTTTCGGTCCAAATTGCCGGTGGGCTCATCGGCCAATATTATTGCCGGCCGGGTTATCAGACTTCTGGCAATGGCTACCCTTTGCTGTTCACCACCAGACAGCTGGTGCGGGAAACGCTTCAGCTTATCAGATAGCCCCAATGCATGGATTATATCTTCAAAAAATGATGGAGCGGGTTTTCTTTGGTCCAGAAGCAAGGGAAGTAAGATGTTTTTTTCAACAGTTATGTTAGGAATCAGGTTAAATGACTGATAGATTATGCCTATATTTCGCCTGCGAAAAATAGTCATTTCTTTTTCATTTAAAGAAGTAATATCTACATCCTGAATTATGACTTTACCTTCAGTTGGTTTGTCTACTCCGCCAAGTATGTGTAATAAAGTTGATTTACCGGAGCCGCTGTCGCCCATAATTGCAACAAGTTCTCCTTTTTCAATTGTTAAATTCACCTTATTTAGGGCAACTACCTGCTCGGCCCCAGGATAGATTTTTATCAGATTTCTTGTTTCCAGAATCTGCATATTAATTCTCCTTTCATATGAGTTGTCTTCAGTATATGCAACCTAAGTGACATGAAAGTGACAGGCTATTCCATATTTTGCGTATTTGATAAGCAGTAGATATAGATATATTTTCATATGGCTTTCAGATCATAGTAATATTTTAAATAGTTTTTTGTTGAAAAATGAAGAAAGCTATGGCATCATAAAAGAGCTGGAAGCAGATATCAATAATATGCAAGCAATGCTGAGCCTTGCATTGATGTCGCAAAAGTGTGAAACAATATATTTTATGCAGATACATGTAATCTGATAAGAGTAAAGACGGAAAAAGGCATTAAATTGTATAAGGGAGAAAGATAATGGAAATCTTAATGAACTTACTGCTAATGTTAGGTGGAGTTGCTGTATTCATGTTTGGAATGAAGCAGATGAGCTCCGGTCTGGAAAAAAGCGCAGGTTCAGGTATACGAAATCTTTTTAAAAAATTCAACAAAAACAGAGTCTTTAATTATGGAATAGGTATTGGAGCCACCGCACTTGTCCAGTCTTCTTCAGCTACCTCGATTATGACAGTCGGACTGGCTCATGCAAATATCGTAACAGTCAAGCAAGGTGCCGGCTTCATACTGGGTGCAAAGGTAGGTACCACACTTACAGCATTTTTATTTGCCCTTTCTGGCATCAGCAAGGGTGGTTTTAACATAAGCTATGTATTTTCAGCTGTTGCGTTCATCGGTGTATTTATCATATTTGCCACCAGCAATGAAACACTTAATAAAATTGCGCCATTATTAATTGGCTTTGGGATGCTGTTTATAGGTATGGAAGTTATGGAAACAGCAATCGGTGGAGCTGATTCAACCCTTAGTGTAGAATTGACAAAGGTATTTACATTTGAAATAATGCAAAATCCATTTCTGCTGGTTGTATTAGGTATTGTCTTTACCTGCATTATACAGTCGTCTACTGCAGCGACCGGTGTTTTTATAGCATTTCTGTCAACGGGAGTTATTAGCAGCATAGATCAGGCATTTTTCCTGGTGATGGGAGCAAATATCGGAACCTGCAGCGACGGAATTATGGCATCCTTAACCACAAACGCCAATGGAAAACGTATAGCCTTGTTCCATCTTTTAACCAGCGTAATAGGTGCAGTAACATTTACAATAATTCTGGTTCTTTTCAGAGAACCTATAATTAGCATATTCGAAGGCTTTTTTTCCGGAAGGCCACAATTTAGCCTTGCGGTATATAATCTGATTTATAACAGTATTTATACCCTGATATTGCTTATTCTAATTGATCCCCTGGTCAATTTAGTAACCAGGGTGGTGAAGGATAAGCAGGAAAAGCTGGAGGAAGTATCATATATAGATGAGCGATTCCTGCAAACCCCGGTTGTTGCCATTGAGCAGGCATTAAGAGAATTGTATGATATGGCTATTCTGGCTAAGGAAAATCTTGATCGCGCTTATGCTGCCTTAGTCAACGAGGATATGTCTGAAAGCAAAAAGATTGCCGAGGTCGAGTATCGTATCGATTTCTTAACAAACAAGCTGACAGGCTTTTTCATCAAAATATCGTCAGTTACCAAATTTGCCGGTGATGAAAAGCTTATTGGTGGACTGCATCATGTTACAAACGATATTGAAAGATTGGGCGATTATGCTGTGCTTTTGGCAAAGGAAACAAGCTACATGAAGGACAACAATATCAAGTTTTTAGACCAGACCAAGGAAGAACTTAACCAAATCTATGCACATATTTCCGAAATGTTCGACCTGGGATTTGATGCTTTTTCAAAACGAAGAGTTGAAAATTTCAAAACTATTTCAAACATACACAAAGACATTAAAAAGCTGATTAACTCTACACGTAATGAGCATGTATTGCGTCTAAGCTCGGGTATGTACCCGGTTGAGGTATCAAAAAGCATTTATAATGTTCTGTTTTCATTGCAAAGGGTATCGGATCATATAGTGAACATTGCCTTTTCGGTTCGCTCCACCACCGGCAGTAAAACAGAGGCGCTGCAGGCCATTGAAAAAGAAATGAAAAAATTGCAAAATGCAGAACGCAAGCGGTCTGAGGAATAAGGTATGAAAAGTAGTAGACATTGATTGGTCAAACAGGGCTAAAAGATAATAAGCAGCTTGTAAATGAGAGCAAAGGTTTCCAAGCAATCGGTTAGTTACACCGATTGAAGGGGACCTTGTTTTTATTAAAAGCTTATACTATATAGCCTTTCATGCAGAATGCATCCTAAACATGCAGATTTTAATTAAAAATTGCGAAGAACAATTGTTCTGTATTTTGATATCTGTTATAATATTGCTAATATGATAGAAGCATACTGTACGGGATGGATAAAGTCCGGCGTAGTCTTATTAAGACACAAAAGTGACTGGAGAGCCTTTATAAAAATAACAGTTTCAAGGAGGATAAAGATATGCACTACAGACCGGCCACAGTGGAGGATTTGGATGAAATATGCTGCTTAATCAGAAGGGCAATTGAGCTTATGGAGCAGCAGGGGATTTTTCAATGGGATGAGCTGTATCCTGCGCGGGAGGATTTTTTGGAGGATATTAATAACAATAACCTGTATCTAGCTGTTGAAGATGATAGGATAATAGCAGTTTATGTTATTAATCAGGAATGTGACGAAGAATATCATAAATGTGATTGGAAAAATCCTCAGGAAAGTGCCTGCATTATTCATAGATTTTGTGTTTCACCGGATTTCCAGAATAAAGGTATAGGCTCTAAGGTACTGTCGGACGTTGAAGAACAAATAAGAGGAATGGGGTATAAATCAATCAGACTGGATGTGTTTTCCGGGAATCCATATGCCCTTAGGCTATATGAGAAAAAAGGTTATGAAAAACGTGGGCATGCGGATTGGAGAAAAGGGCGGTTTTTTCTGATGGAGAAAACGCTTTAAGTTGAGATATAAATAGATAGGGCATAAAGGAGCGATTGCATTTTTATATATATCAGAGGTGGAAAATGAAGCTATCGGACAAAGTCAAAGCTGTAAGCAGAATGCAACAGTATATTGCCACACATTTGGATGAAAATATCACGCTGGATGATGTTGCCGATGTCGCAGGCCACAGTAAATATCATGCTCTGCGTATTTTTAAGGAGTTGACAGGCCGGACGGTTTTTGAAACCATCCGGGCTATGCGGCTTACCAAGGCGGCACAATGCTTGCAGATAATGATGAAAAGGTAGTGAATGTGGCGATTAGCAACGGCTTTGATTCACATGACGGATTTACAAGGGCATTTTCCAGGCAATTTGGTATTACTCCGCAGAAATATTATTTATGCTTGCTTCCGGTTTTCAGTAAAAAGCTGATTTCCGGAAGCTTTTTTTAGCGTTCTTAAGGTAGGCAATTCGGTTTAAACCATAGGTTTATATCCAATGCTGATTAACTGTGCTAGATTAATGATGTCTCAAGATAATA